>Ga0114967_10003992_pt1 | contig 11987 bp, 8 predicted proteins | sample M_130628_MF_Meta_FD_92639 | JGI IMG/M metagenome (GOLD analysis project Ga0114967, IMG submission 92639) | Freshwater microbial communities from Lake Montjoie, Canada to study carbon cycling - M_130628_MF_MetaG | ecosystem: Environmental > Aquatic > Freshwater > Lake | place: Lake Montjoie... | reverse complement strand
TTGGACGCCCTGCCATTAGCTGGATTCCAAGGGACACCCGAAGAAATCGAGCGGCAGTGGTTTGAGAAAGTCTATAAAGGTCGAGGCGATACCATGCCGCAACTCACGGTGCGCGCTGTTTTAGTGGGCAGTGTGCTTGGTGGCATCTTGTCGTTGACCAATCTTTACATCGGTTTGAAAGCGGGGTGGGGATTCGGCGTCGCCATCACGGCCTGCATTCTCTCCTACGCATTCTGGTCTTTGCTCTACAAACTCCGCATCGCCAAAACGCCGATGACGATGTTGGAGAACAACTGTATGCAATCCACGGCGAGCGCCGCGGGTTACTCAACGGGCGGCACACTCGTGTCCGCATTTGCGGCATTCATCCTCCTCAATGGAACGCCCATGTCTCTGCCTCTCACTTTGGGTTGGGTGTTCTTTATGGCTGTCTTGGGCGTGACCATGGCCGTGCCGATGAAGCGGCAGATGATCAACATCGAACAACTCAAATTTCCCAGCGGCATTGCCGCCGCAGAAACCCTTCGCGCTCTACATTCTCACGGCGCAAAAGGAATCCGCGCCGCCAAAGCTTTGGGTATCGCAGGATTGCTCGCCGCGCTGGACAAGTTCTGGGCAGAGGGGCTTCATCTGGTCAATCATTCGTGGGCCAAGTTAACCAGCGCGGCACTGATCACTGACGCGCAAAAATGTATCCTAGGCGACAACCTCTACAAACTGTGGAATGGCCGCACTGTGATGTTCGCATGGGATGCGATCTTCATCGCCGCCGGTGCGATCACTGGATTGCGCGTCTGCATCACGATGTTCATCAGCGGGACACTTTGCTGGGCGGTGTTTGTGCCGGTCATGCAGAACGCTGGCCTCATCACCGGTTCGGGATTCCGGGACATCGTGCAATGGACACTCTGGGGCGGCACAGCTTGCATGGTGACGTCAGGCTTGCTGAGTTTCATTCTTCAATGGCAGAGCGCCCTGCGAGCCTTCCGGAGTCTTGGAAAAATGTTTTCGAGCGGGCAAAAATCCATAGATGAAGTCGAAGCCATCGAGACTCCCATGGCATGGTTTGCCATCGGGCAGGGCGTCTCACTGATCGCGCTGGCGTGGCTGGCACATGCTTCGTTTGGGATGCCATGGTGGCAAAGTGTTCTTGCCGTCTTGTTGTCTTTTCTGCTCGCGCTCGTGGCGTGCCGTGTCACGGGGGAAACCGACACCACGCCCATCGGAGCGATGGGCAAAGTGACGCAGCTTACATTCGGCGCGATCAATCCCGGAAACGTCAATGTAAACCTCATGGCCGCAAACATCACTGCAGGCGCGGCAACTTCTGCGGCAGATTTGCTCACCGATCTGAAAAGCGGCTATCTGCTTGGAGCGAATCCACGCAAACAATTTCTCGCGCAGTTCGCAGGCATTTTCATCGGCACGCTTGTCACCGTCTATTCCTTCAAGCTGCTCGTTCCGAATGCCGCCGCGCTCGGCTCAGACCAGTTTCCCGCGCCTGCCGCGCAAACCTGGGCTGCAGTCGCCAAAGCCATGAGCAAAGGCATCGGCGCACTCGAATCCGTCAAGGTTTGGTCCATCGTCATCGGCGGCGCGCTTGGCATTGTTTTGTCCGTCTTGCCGATCGTGTTTCCGAAACGCAAAAATATTGTTCCCTCCGCGGCAGCCTTCGGACTCGCCTGGGTTTTCCACTGGCATTACAGTATCCTGTTCCTCATGGGCGCGGTCATCGCCGAGGTCTTTCAAAAAAAATCTCCCAAGCTTTCCGAAGAATTCACTTTCCCGGTCGCGTCCGGAATAATCGCCGGGGGATCCCTTATGGGCGTAGCTCTAGTGTTCTGGGAGAACGGCATCGAAATGGTCAAAAGGATTTTCGGCTCTTGACGAATTCTCAATGCGGCGGCATCTCGCGATCAGATTTGTTTTGAGTTCACCAGTCGTTGCACCGTAATAATGACGCCCATGAAGAAAATCATTTGTTCACTCGTCACGCTGGTTTTTGTTGTCTCTACGAACGCCGCCATCCAAACCCAGATCGTCGATTACAAGGACGGGGACACTATGCTGGAAGGCGTGATCGTCTTTGACGATACTGTGAAAACGAAACGTCCCGGTGTGCTGATTGTTCATCAATGGATGGGACTCAGTGGTTATGAAAAAAAACGCGCCGAGATGCTCGCGCAGCTTGGCTACGTCGCTTTCTGCGCTGACATCTACGGCAAAGGCGTTCGGCCTGCGAGTGTCCCAGAGGCAAGTGATCAGGCTGGAAAATACAAAGGTGATCGCGCCCTGCTCCGCTCCCGTGTGAATGCTGGACTCGTCACGTTCAAGAAAAGCGAGCTCTTGGACACAAAGCGCGTCGCGGCAGTCGGCTATTGTTTCGGCGGAACGACCGTCATCGAACTCGCTCGCAGCGGCGCGGAGCTTTCAGGCATTGTTAGCTTTCACGGCGGATTGGATTCTCCCGCGCCCGCCGATGGCAAGAACATCAAAACCAAAGTGCTCGCGTGCCACGGTGCAGATGATCCGTTCGTCCCGGCGAAAGACCTCGCAGCGTTTCAAAACGAGATGAAATCATCCGGTGTTGATTGGCAACTCGTCCAATACGGCGGCGCTGTCCATAGCTTCACAGATTGGAATGCGACCGGCGCAATGAAAGGCGCTCAATATAACGAGAAGGCAGATAAACGCTCATGGGAAGACATGAAGCAGTTCTTCGGCGAGCTGTTCAAATAAGCGGAGTGCCCTCGTCCCCGGGCGCAGCGACTTTCACAAAAGAAATTGCCCCCTCACTGAGGCTGTATTCACTTTGACCGTGTTGATGTGGCCGAGGACATCCACGCTCCGCTCAAAGCATCCCCGGCGAAACGCCCACCCCTACGATGCTGCACGCTTGGATGACATTTAGTCCCAGCCGCTCCGCCTCAGCAATCACCTCATCCGATTCCGTCCCGGGATTTACCCACAGCTCGTCACAACCGCGTGCTGTGATGTCAGGCAAGATTTTCATCAACACTAGCGGCGGGAGATAGACGCTGATCATCTTCGGGCGGAGAGGAATTTCGGAAACAGATTTGTAGGCGCGCAAGCCCTCGACGGTGTCTTCCTTTGGATTGACTGGGAAAACGTCGTAGCCCTGTTTCACAAATGCGCGCACCGCTTTATTTCCGAACTTCGCGCGGTCGTTCGAAGCGCCGACGATGGCGATGGTTTTATCGTTCATGGTGACTTCGGACGATTTTTATACTTCTCGTAAAGTCGCGTGTGACGATTCTCAAGACTCACTTCTTTGCCACCAATCCACATCCGTTTCACGTTCGAGCGGATGTCGAGAATGTCGCCGTCAGTCGCGAACAAAGTCCCGTCCTTGCCGCTTTCAATCGAGCCAAGACGATCCGCTACTCCCGCAATCTGCGCTGGATATAGTGTGATTCCCTTGAGCGCTTCGTCCGCCGACAAACCAAATGCCACCGACTGCGCCGCCGCATACGGCATGTTCTTCACGAGCGACGCCCCGCCGCCGCTGAACGCCACCTTCACACCCGCCTTCGTCAACACACCCGCAGCACGGAAGTGCGCATCATAACCATCCTCTCCTCGTAGTGGCTGCGTGAAGACGTGGTTGAAGATGACCGGAATTTTGTACTTTGCCAGCAAGTCCGCAACGCGCCATGCATCGAGCGCATCGGCAAGGATCATCTTCACACCATTCGTTACAGCCCAACTGATTGCCACGCGAATCTGTCGCACCTCGTCCGCATGGATCGTCACCGGAATTTCCCCATGCACCACTGGCAACATCGCCTCCCACGCAGGAACGATCTGAAAACTTTTCTCGCCTTCCCTCGCCTTCGCATAAGCCCTTGCCTCGGCGAAAAAGTCATCGAGTTGCCGCAACTTTTCTTTCCGTTCCTTGTCCTGATCTTCCAGCGATTTCCACTTCGCAGGATTGCGCGACTTCTCCTTCGGCATCGCGTCGAGATTAACGCTCGGCCAGAAGACATGCAGCGCGATAGATTTCTTCGCCACCATCTGCTCCGTCGTCCAACCATCGAGTGCGAGCAAGCCGGATTGGCCTGAAACCACTGCACCAAACGGCACCGGCTCGAAGTGTGAAACGCCATTCGCCCGCGCCACTGGCAACAGTTCCGAATCAGGATTCACCGCTAGCCAAGAAAAAACATCCGGCGTGTATTCGCCCACCTCACGCACGTCCACAGTGGAGCGCACCGCATCAATTTCTACCAAGCCCAGATCAGTGTTCAACGCGACCAGGCCCGGATAGAGATGCTGACTTTTGAGTGAAATTTCCCTCGCCCCTCCGCCGGAAACTGATTTGCCAACAGCGGCAATCTTTCCGTCTCGGACTAGAACCTGTCCATTCGTGATCGTCGCACCCGAAACGGTGTGAACCGTCGCGCCGGTGAGCAGCAACGTTTCTGCGAAGCACATCGTGCATGAAACGGCGAAGGCAAACGCCAAGAACGGCCGCGCCCAAATCGTAAATCGTAAATCGTAAATCATATCAGTGCGCTTCTCCTTCCATGCAATGCCGCTCTATGCCGTCGAATTGATGCTCCAAAGAAATGCGGAAGAACGAACCGTCGTTACCACCACCGCCGTCATCGCCGCCACCACCACCCAACTTCGCGAGCTTCTTCGCCTTCGCGATCAAGTCCTCGCGCTCCTGTTTTAACGTCGCCGCGCGCTTCACCGCTTCATCGCGATCAAAGTATTTTTTTCCGTCAATCCATGTCTGCAACACCACGCTGCGCGAATCCAGCGGGTTGCCCGACCACACCACGAAGTCTGCGTCTTTGCCAGGTTCAAGTGAGCCGACGCGTTTATCAAGGCCGAGTTGTTTTGCTGCGTTGATTGTTACGAACTTCAACGCCTCTTCCTCTGAAGTGCTGCCATACTTCACGGCTTTCGCCGCCTCGGTATTCATGCGACGTGCGAGATCGGACGAATCCGAGTTGAACGAAACTAACACTCCCCGCTCGCGCATCAATGAACCGGCGAACGGAATCGCGTCATACACCTCGAACTTGTAGGCCCACCAATCCGAGAAACACGACGCCCCTGCGCCGTGCTTTGCGATTTCATCCGCGATTTTGTAACCTTCGAGAACGTGCTGAAGCGTGGCGACACGAACACCGAAACTTTCCATCACTCGCAGGAACGCGAGAATTTCGTCCTGACGATAGCTGTGGCAATGGATAAACCGCTTGCCCTTGATAATCTCGGCGATGGTTTCCAACTCCAGATCGCGGCGCGGTGGAACGCCGCCGTTCTTTTTGAAGTCGCTCCACGCATTGAGATACTGCAGCGCCGCCGTGAACCGATTCTTATAAAACGTCGGCACACCCATGCGCGATTGCGGGAAACGCGTAGTGAACTTCTCGCCCCAGTTGGATTGCTTCACGTTCTCGCCGAGCGCGAACTTGATGCCCTGTGGCGCGTCTTCAAACTTCATTCCCTCCGGACTTGCGCCCTCGCGCAGCTTGATGATCTGGTTCTGCCCCCCGATGGGATTCGCCGAGCCGTGCAGCAGGTTCGCCGTGGTCAATCCGCCAGCCAGTTCTTCGCTGATATTCTTCGTCTCGGAATTCACCACATCGCCGACGCGAACCATTGCAGTCGAAGGGAGCGTCGGTTCGTTCACCGCACCAAGAATGGCCGCGTGACTGTGCGCGTCAATCAGACCGGGGGTGATGTGAAGACCATCTCCTCCAAATCGAAATGTATTGGACGATATCCAACCTAGGCGAATCGTTGTGTCACAATAGAGAACTTTCCCTTCCTTCAGCCACAGTTCCGGAACACGCAAGACGCCGTTCGTGCCGCATGTCCAGACTGTCGTGTTCTCAATCATTATTAAGTTCGAATTAGTGATCGCCCCTCTCCCCTCCATCGGACTCCGCGCCAAGCGCTTGTTCTGAAGCTTCTTCAACTCCACGTCCTTCTTTTCCTTATTTGCTTCGGCTTTGGCTTCCTTCTCTTTGTCGGCGGTCTCGTCCTTTTTTGCTTCTTCTTTGGCGGTCTGAGCGTGATAGTTGCGACCATCCACCCACACTTCGCGCACGCGGGATTCAGGATCAAAGTAGCCCTTGCCGTCCACGATGGTCAGATTCGCGATTTTGCCCGGCTCAATCGTGCCGAGTTGTTTCTCCACGCCGCAGAGCTTGGCGGGAATCGTCGTCAGTGCCGCCAGCGCGTCTTCCTCGGACAAGCCACGCTCCACCGCCGCCTTCACGTTCTTGCGAAACAACTTTTTGTCCTCGAGCGAGTAGGTTGTCAGCGCGACGTCGAGTTTCTGCTGACGCAACAGGGCAGGATTCTCTGCCGCCCAATCCCACGCACGCAAATTGTCCAACGTCACTTGCTCCCAATCCTCTTCACTCGGCAGCTTGGGCAGGTTCGGGAAATTCACCGGCACGATGAACATCGCGCCCGTTTCCTTGGCGAGATCGGGCCGCCGCCATTCCTGTCCGCAGGAAACAATAGCGAAATCTAGTTTCAATTCCCGCGCCACGTGCGCCGCGCGATCCACCATCAACGCACTGCCTGGTTCGAACAACACGCGTTGCTTTCCTTCGGTCGCGAACTGCAACGCCTCGAGCGACGGATCAAACTCCGGACGCTTGCGACCCTGCGGTTTCTTCTGCCAGTCGGCTTGATCCAGCGAGTAATGTTGCGCGTCGAAAAAGCTCTGTCGCACCACTGCGATCGTGCCCATGAGCGAGCCGGGATACGCGTTTTCATCTTCCTCATGTGTCTCGAAGGCGATGTGTTGAAACACATCCGGCTTGAGGATGACTTCGTTCGGGTCGAGTTCAGCCAATGCCACCAGCGCACTCGTGCCGCGCACGATCCCGCGCGTCGGCGCGATGACCGCTGTGGTGAAGCCCAATTCACGCAGCGGTTCGATCACTTTCTTGTCAGGCGAATAGCCGCGCACTGCGCGCGTTTCTGGCACGATCTTGGAAACCTGGTTGCCCGCGCCGCTCTGTCCGGGGTCAGTGCGTTGCCCGGGCACGCCAAGGAAATTTACTCCGCCCGCTGTGAGCGCGGAGGTTTTAATCGGTTCGCTGAAGCTGGTGGAGATCGGTAGGTTCGTCTGGCCGAGCGGCAGATACGATTCAATGAAACCGGCGTAGATCGTCAGCCCTTTCGCATCCCACACGCGCGCATCCGCAGGTGTGGTGATGTTTTTCCCAACCGCCTCGATGTAGCCATCGCGGATGACAACCGTTGCGCCGTCAAGAATTTCACCGGGTTTGACTATTACTTTGCCACTAACAAGCGCGTGAACACCTACAGCGCGTGGGCAAAAACCAGGCGGAAGTATCTCTGCCGAAGCAGGATAGATTGCTATAAGTGAGAACGAGCAAAGCAAAAATCCGAACCCGATCCGGAGTTGCAGAAACGATTGGCCATGCATGAGGACTGACGATAGAGATTGAAATCGCGGATGACAAGGGCGTGCGAATAGGGCGCGCGTTTTCAACAGTGGTTTCTGCGCTGGCATCGTCTGGAAATTTCGTGCAGATTGTTTTTGTCGGTAACAAACCCTGAATTATGAGCAACGCCCCTGTCACTCTCGCTCGCGATGTCGAAGCCGCCGTCGTCCCTGTCGGCACGAAAGTCACCTTGATGCAAGGCGAGCAGGCTTACATCACGCAATCCCTTGGCGGCAGTTACACCGTCGTGGTGAATGGTAACATGTTCCGCATCGCGGATAAGGATGCTGACGCTCTTGGCCTCGAAGTGGTCAGACCAACCACCGCCAAACTGAGCGGGCCGGTCACTCAGGAGGCACTGGAGAAACAAGTCTGGGAATCCCTCAAGACCTGTTACGACCCCGAAATCCCCGTCAACGTTGTGGACCTCGGCTTAATATATGATTGCCACCTCACGCCCATCGGCAACGATTGCTACAAGGCCGACGTGAAGATGACGCTCACCGCGCCTGGCTGCGGCATGGGCCCGGTGCTCGCTCAGGATGTGCAGAACAAACTCATCTCGCTCGAGCCAATTGATGAGGCGAACGTGGAACTGGTCTGGGATCCGCCATGGAATCAAGGCATGATGACCGAGGCGGCCAAACTGCAACTCGGGCTGATGTGAATTAGGTAGGAACTCAAGAACTTAAGAATCAGTCCCTGCCTTCCTAATTTTCTCCCTCAAATACCATGACCGACTGGGCTAAACTGCGGGCCGATTTCCCAATACTGGACCAAAAAGTCCACGGGAAGTCTCTGATCTATTTTGACAATGCCGCTACGTCGCAGAAACCGCGCGCGGTGATTCAAGCGCTCGTGAATTACTACGAGCTCTACAACGCCAACGTTCACCGCGGCATCCACGAGTTGAGCATGCGCGCCACCACGGCTTTTGAAGCCGCCCGCGAACGTACCGCCAAGTTTATTAACGCCCGCAGTGCCGACGAGATTATCTGGACGCGTGGCACTACCGAAGGCATCAATCTCGTCGCCAGCACCTGGGGCGTGAAGCATCTCAAGGCGGGTGATGTCATCCTGCTCACTGAAGCCGAGCACCACAGCAATATCGTCCCGTGGCAAATGCTCGCGCAAAAGACCGGCGCAAAAGTCGCCTACATTCCTGTTGCTGGCGACGAAGGCACGCTCGATCTGTCCGCACTCGATTCGCTCCTCACCTCGGAGGTGAAACTGCTTTCGCTAGTACACATCTCGAACTCGATGGGCGTCGTGAATCCCGTCGCCGACCTTTGCGCCCGTGCCCGGAAACTCGGCATTGTCACGCTCGTGGATGGCGCGCAAAGTGCCGGGCACATGCTTGTGGACGTGCAGGCCATTGGCTGCGACTTCTTCGCGTTCAGCGGTCATAAGATTTGTGGCCCGACCGGTATCGGTGCGCTTTACGGGCGGATGGAGATTTTGGAAAAGCTTCCGCCGTATCAAGGCGGCGGCGAAATGATCCTGACCGTTGGCTACGATAAAACGGAATTCAAACCTGCGCCCCACCGCTTTGAGGCTGGCACGCCGGATATCTCTGGCCCGATTGGGCTGCACGCCGCGATGGATTACCTCGAAGCCATCGGTCGAGGCAACATCTGGAAGCACGACCAGGAACTGGCCAACTACGCCTACGACCAGCTTGCCGCGCTGAAGAACATCCGCCTTTTTGGTCCGAAGACCGGCCGCGCCGGTCTCGTGAGCTTTCTGCTCAAGGACGTCCACGCGCACGACGTTGTCACGCTGGCCGATCAAGGCGGCGTGGCCTTGCGCGGCGGCCATCACTGCACACAACCGCTCATGCACAAACTAGGCGTTGAATCTACCGCCCGCGCGAGCTTCTATTTCTACAACACCAAGGCAGAGGTGGATCACTTCGTGGAAGTCGTGAAGGAGATTCAAAAATTCTTCGCCGCTTGATTGGTCCAGCAGCCCGGCAGAGTGGTTGATCATATTCTCGCTGTTTCGCCACGATTGAAGATTGAATCTCCGCGCTTCGTTTCCTAGCCTCCTAGCGTTCTTAGACAAATTCACCGCCTGCTGGCGGACATATCAAAACGATTATGACACGACGCTGTTTTCAATCCATAGCACTGGCTCTGACGCCGGTTCTACTGCTGCTCCATGGCTGCAACAATCAGAACAATTCCAACAACGCAGATGCAACTACGATCAAGATCGGTGAATTTGCATCACTCACGGGAGGTGAGGCGGCGTTCGGGCGCAGCGCGCACAACGGCACAGCCATCGCCGTGGATGACATCAACGCCGCTGGTGGCGTGCTCGGCAAAAAACTCGAACTCATCACCGAGGACAATCAGTCCAAGGACGGCGAATCCGCTACCGCTGTTAAAAAAATGATTTCGCGCGACAAGGTCATCGCCATTCTCGGGGAAGTCGCATCGGGCCGCTCGCTCGAAGCCGCGCCGATCTGTCAGCAGTTCAAAGTTCCGCAGATCTCCCCTTCCTCCACCAACCCCAAAGTCACCCAAATGGGCGATTACATTTTCCGCGTGTGCTGGGAGGACAAGTTCCAAGGCAGCACTGTTCTGGCAAAGTTTGGGCTTGATGGGCTGAAGGCGAAACGCGTCGCGTTGCTCACAGATGTCGGCGCACCTTACAGCGTCGGACTGGCTACTTATTTCAAGCAGGGCTTCACGGCGGGCGGTGGCGAGATCGTCGTGGAACAGAAGTACACGAAGGACGACAAGGATTTCAAAGCGCAGCTCACCACGGTCAAGGCGTCGAACCCGGATGCGATCTTCATTCCCGGCTACTACGGCCAGGTTACCTTAATCGCGTTGCAGGCGCGCGAGCTTGGGATCAAAGTTCCAATCTTCGGAGGCGACGGTTGGGAAGCTCCTGAGTTGATCCAGGGAACTGGCGCCGCGGAAGCCTTAGAAGGCTGCTATTTTTCCACCCACTTCACGCCGGATCAGGAAGGTTCGATGGCGAAGCAATACGTCGCGAAGTATGAGAAGAAACATGGCGTGCGACCCGACGCGATGGGCGCTCTCGGTTACGATACGGTCTTGGTGTTGGTGGACGCCATCAAGCGTGCAGGTGGTACGGACAGCGCAAAGCTCCGGGACGCGCTCGCGCAAACAAAAGACGTGGAAGGTGTGACTGGTAAGATAACGATTGATTCCGAACGGAACGCGCGCAAGCCTGCTGTTATCATCGGTATTAAAGGTGGGAAGTTTGTTTATCATTCGACGATCAACCCGTGAGTGAGTTTCTTCAGCAGTTGATAAATGGATTGTCGCTCGGCTCGATGTACGCGCTGATCGCTCTCGGTTACACGCTGGTTTACGGCGTGCTGCGCTTCATCAACTTCGCGCACAGCGATGTCTTCATGGTCGGCGCTTTCATCGGCTTCTACGCCGGGCGTGGTGTTTCAAGCGCAAGCACAACGAGCGGGATCATCGTGATGCTCGTAGCGATGCTCGGCTGCGCTGCGCTCGGAATCATCATTGAGCTTCTCGCGTATCGCCCATTGCGCAACCGCTCAAAACTCACCGTGCTTATCACGGCCATCGGCGTTTCGTTACTCCTGGAAAACGTAGGCCAGATGATCTTCGGCGCGACACCGCAACCATTCCCTGAGGTTTTTCCCGCGCGCAAATTTGAGATCGGCCAACTCGTCGTCTCCAGCAAAGACCTCGTCGTTTTGATTGTCACGCTCGGCTTGCTCGGCGCGCTTCGATTCCTCGTGATGAAAACAAAAATCGGCACGGCGATGCGTGCAGTGTCGTTTAATCCCCAAGCTGCGTCACTCATGGGCATCAACGTGAACCATGTCATCAGCTTCACGTTCGGGCTCGGCTCGGCGTTCGCAGCAGCGGCAGGAATCCTCTGGGCTTACAAATTTCCAAAGATTGATCCGCTCATGGGAATCACGCCGGGACTCACGGCGTTCGTGGCCGCCGTGCTCGGCGGCATCGGCAACATTCCCGGTGCGGCACTCGGCGCCTTGCTGATCGGGGTGATTGAAACCTTTGTGCGTGGTAGTCGTTGGTCCACATGGACGGAAGCCATAGCCTTTGTACTATTGATTCTTATTTTGCTTTTCCGTCCGGCTGGGTTGCTCGGCAAATTGCAGCCGGAAAAAGTGTGATGTTTCTCGCGCGACCCAAAACTTTTCTGCTGCTTGCGCTCGCATTCAGTGCGGTGCTTGGTTTTTTTCAGTCGCGCATTGATCCTTACTTCGTGGACGTGTTGACGCGAATTGGCATCAACATCACGCTCGCGGTTAGCCTTAATCTCATCAATGGACACACGGGTCAGTTCTCTCTCGGTCACGCAGGATTCATGGCTGTGGGTGCGTACGCGGCGGCGGCGATGACCATGTTCGCCGGGCCGCACATTCTTTCTGCCAACGCGCCGATGGTGGTTCAACTGATTTGCTTTTTGCTCGCCCTCACGATGGGTGGGTTAATCGCCGCGCTCGCGGGAGTTTTCGTCGGCGCACCATCACTGCGGTTG
>Ga0114967_10003991_pt1 | contig 11989 bp, 13 predicted proteins | sample M_130628_MF_Meta_FD_92639 | JGI IMG/M metagenome (GOLD analysis project Ga0114967, IMG submission 92639) | Freshwater microbial communities from Lake Montjoie, Canada to study carbon cycling - M_130628_MF_MetaG | ecosystem: Environmental > Aquatic > Freshwater > Lake | place: Lake Montjoie... | reverse complement strand
TGGACTTGCGCCACGACCAACCGGTGCGATCGTGGCGGGCCTCGGCGTGGCCGGGGACGACCGCGCGTCGGTCTGATTCGCGATGGGCAGCACGCCCGTCGCCGGTGAACTTCTCGCGATTGGCGAACTAGCCCCTGGACGCATCGCCCTTGAGTTTCGCGCGCCAACACTGATTGCGGGCCTTCGCCCCGGACATGCGCTGCACCTGGTGCGTCCGGAATCGGGTGGCTATCGCCTACGGCGCGTTGCCCCTGTCTCGCGCGTCGACCTTCTTCGCGGCAGCGTTGAGGTTGCGCTGCAGCCACGTGCCGATGGGGGGCAGGATGCGCTCGCGGGCCTGCGTGTCGGCGACGTGATTGAGCTAATCGGGCCGATCGGTCAACCGATCCTCATCAACAAGGCCACGATGCGCTTACTGCTCATCACTGACGTTGAAGGGTTCGCCTGGGTGCGCGCGCTGGCGAACGCTGCAACGAGTGCCGGGATCAGCGTAACGATGCTCCAGCAGGCGGAGACAGCGGCGGACCTGCCGCCAGCCAGCCTCCTCCCCGACGTGGTGGAGATCGTTGTCGCCACGAGTGATGGCAGCATCGGCCACCGCGGCACCGTCGCCGATCTGCTCGCCGAGTATGTTCCGTGGGCAGATCAGGCGGTTGTTGCAGGCGGCGCAGATATTCGGGCCGCTGCAACATCTGCTGCACTGCGGCGCCGCACAGCAGATCGCACCACCGCGAGCGGCAAGCCCGCGCGCACACGCACCGCCGCGGCCGGGGATCGTGCGCCGTGGCTCCAGGCGCTGCTCGCACACGAGATTGGCTGTGGCATTGGCGCATGCGGCGGTTGCACCGTTGCAACGCGTGCCGGCCAGGTGCGCCTCTGTCGCGAAGGCCCAGCGGTCGACGCAACGGGCTCCGCACCAAGCGGTGGTGCATAAGTGCCGCCACGAAAGCGCACAAAGGTGGCTGCGCCGCGCACGAGCCGAACCAAGCAGGTAGCGGAGCAGGTGAGCGAGCGCATCAATCCGCTGACCGTTGACCTTGCCGTCACCCTTGGCACTGAGCACCCGCTGCGACTTGAGCGACCGATTGTTGTCGCCAGTGGGCCACTCGGCTTTGGCAACGAGGCTGGTGGCGCGATTGACCTACGAGAGGTTGGCCTCTTTGTGGTGCGCGGCATCTCGCTGCGGCCACGATTCGGTGGCCTGATGCCACGACTGGTAGAGGTGCCTGGCGGCCTGATGCACGCGGTGAACCGTGAGAATCCCGGTACTGATGAGGTGATCGATCGACACGGCGCAAGTTGGCGCTCAGCGCCGTGCGCGGTCGCCCTCTCCCTTGTCGCATCCTCAGTGAAGGAACTTGCGCAACTGATCGCGCGCGTTGAACGTCGCGCTGACGAGCTCGGCATCGCGGCGCTTGAGATTGATCTCACCGCTCCGTCCGATGGCCTAGAGGGTGCTCGATGGGAGTCTTCGGCGGATGAGTCGCTGCGCCTCATCGATACGGCGCGTGGCGCGACCGACCGACCACTTATTGCGAAGGTCTCGCCGGCGGCGAGTGAGCTCCGCCGCTTGGCGAGCGAATCAATCGACGCGGGGATCGATGTCCTCTCCGTGAGCGGATCGCCGCACGGCTTCCTCCCTGATCGCGCGCGACGCGGACCAGCCGTGGCCGCAGGCATTGGCGAACTCTCAGGGCCGCTGGTGCGCCCCGCCGCACTCGCAGCGATCGCTGAGGCGGCGAGTGGCGCCGGCGCACCAATCATTGGCGGGGGAGGGATCGGTTCGCCAGCAGACGCCCTCGACACCTTCGCCGCTGGCGCAAGCGCGGTGAGTCTTGGAACCGCACTTTGGGCAGACCCACGACTCCCTGGAGCGGTGGGCGATTCGCTGCGGCGTGCGGTGGCGTCCCGTGGCGAGACCAACGTTCTCGCGCTGCGTGGGAGCGCGCTAGGCTCTCGCCATGAGTGAACCACTTCGCCCACTACGCGAGTTGCTGACGCCGCCCGCTGGCTACCCAGTCGCCCCGGTCGATCCACGCGATCGCGCAGCAACTGCGCAGCGAATCGAGGGTTTGCTGCTCGCGACGGGGGCACTGCAGCGTGGACACTTCTTGCTCAAGAGTGGGCGCCACGGCGACCAGTACCTTGAGAAGTGGTCGCTACTGCAGCACCCCTCCGCCGCTGCAGAGATCACGCACGCACTCGCGGTGCAGAGCCTCGAGAACGTTCAGGCGCTTGGTGGCGACATTGACCTCGTCGTTGGGCCAACCACTGGGGGCGTCTTGTTGGCGTATGAGGTCGGCCGACTGCTCGGTGTGCGCGGGCTCTTCGCCGAAGAGGTGCGTGGCACTGACGGAGCCACGCGTCGCGAGTTCCGTCGCGGCTTTCAGATTCCACCACGCGCTCGCGTGCTCTTGGTTGACGACATTCTGACAACGGGCGGATCGCTGCAAGCACTTCTTCCGCCACTGTATGCCGCGGGTGCGCATCCAATCGCCGCCGCGGTAGTCGCAAGCCGCACGCCAGGGCTCAGCGCAATTGAGGCAGAGGGGCGAGATCCAATTCCACTGATCGCTGGAATCACGCTGAACTTGCCGACATATGAGCCAGGTGACTGCCCTCTCTGCGCGGCGGGGGAGCCGATCGGTGCCCCTGGGAGTAGCGGCCGCTAACTAGTTCGCAGCGAGTTCGGCGAGCGCCGCGTCCATCTCTTCGGGGCTAATGACCCCCTCGAAAGAGCGAAGGATGCGCCCGTCACGTCCGACAGTAAAGATCCATGGCTCAACCGGAAGCTGCCATGCGTCCACAATGCTGGTCGGCTGTAGTCCACCGCCAGTTGCAAGTACTGGAATTAAGCGCGTGCCGTTCCAACTCATCTGATACGGCTCAACGTGAATGATGACGACTCCCGGATGTCGATCGGCGGCGGCCTTCAAGATCGTGAGCGTTGGCCCACACGCCTGTGAGACACAGAATGCCGGCGAGGCAAAGGCGATCATGAACGGGGTGCTCGTGGCGAGGAGCTCCGAAGCCGAGTGTGTATAGAAGTCGTCCCGCGGGTCAGGGTCGGTGGAGATTCCGGCAACGCCGTGTGGATCAGTTGCGGCAATTGGTGTTGCGACGATTGGCGCCTTGTTGCCAGGTCGCGGTGCGATGCCGGCTGACTGCACAAATGATGTGACGCGGATCAGTACGGTCGCACCGGCGGCGTCGGTACCGCTGATGACGAGGCCGATCTCACGCGCACCAACGGGGATTTCTGTTGTGCCGATAAAGAAGCCGCGCACGTTGGTGATCGCCCAAGTGAATGGAATCGGCGACGCAGCGGCAAGCGGTGTGCAGCCGTCGGTGGTGATGTCGAAGACTTCGCTCTTGAGCGTCCAGGCTGGGGAGCCGAGCGGGAAGCTGGCGCTGTCAACGAGACTGAGGATGAGCCGCGTCGCACCAGGGGCGAGATCGCTATTCGCCAACATCGGGAGTGGCCCAGTGGAGCTCGCCTGGCCCGCAGCTGGCCACACGTCGGTACAGCCGTTCCTGGCGCTACCGCCCGCGCTGGCGCTTGGGGTGGGGGCTGCCCCACCACACGCGACAAGAGCGGCACAGAGGGCGGCAAGAACAGTGCTGCGCAGATACGTCTTCACGTACCCACTCTATCCCACGTTTCCGAGGGTCGGCGTACCATCTGCGTATGAAGAGTTTCCGCACAACGCTGCGACTGCTACTCGGCGCCACCATTGGCCTCGTGGTCATCGGCGTCATCGTTCGAGCAACCGAGTCCGGGATGGGCTGCCCAGACTGGCCCCTCTGCTATGGGCAGATCATTCCGCCAACGACCGACTCAGGCGATGTGATCGCCTATAAGGCGTGGCTGGAGTGGATCCACCGCACCATTGCGGCGGTGATCGGCCTGATCGCCTTGGCGTTGGTGTTCTTCGCGCTGCGCAACCTCAAAGGTCGTCGATCGCTGCAGGGGGCCTCGGTCGCCCTGCTCGCCCTCGTCCTCTTCCAGGCCTGGCTCGGACGCCAAACGGTCCTGGAGTCCAACTCGGGTATCTCTGTCACTGCACACCTCGCCACGGCGATGGCATTCGTCGGGCTCCAAGTCTGGGTGCTCGCTCGAAGCGGGTACGGAGAGACCCTCGCCGGTATCCGCCGTGCGAGCGGGAGCGTCGTGGCACCGATCGTTGCCGCGGGGGGCATCTACGCGCTGCTCCTCTTCGGCTCGAATGTGACGGGCACCGATACTGGCCTGCTCTATCCAGATTGGCCACTGATGGGCGGCACCCTCTTCCCGCCAATCACTGCACTCTCAACACCGATGATTGCGCACCGCTACGCGACCGCGATCGTTGCGCTCATCCTGATCTCGGCGCTCTGGATCGTTCGCCGTGAGAAGGGGAGTCCGGCGCGCGTGCGCCAGCTGCTCACCCTTGCAACGGCGACCTTTGCGGTGCAGTGCCTCATCGGCGCGGCACAAATCTTCACCAAGCTCGCACCATGGACGCAGACGCTGCATGTCGCACTTGCGACCATGATCTGGATCCTGACCGTCGGCGCTGCATCCATTGCACTGCTTGAGGGGCGTTCCGAAGGTGGTTCCGCGACTGGCGGGTCAGCGCGCAAGCCGCAGACTCGTCGCGAGACACTCTCCGCCTATATCGCGCTGACCAAGCCGCGCATCGTCGAGCTGCTGCTGATCACCACGATTCCAGCGATGCTCCTTGCGGCACACGGCTTCCCGCCGCTCACGCTGATCGCTGCCACGCTTGTTGGCGGAACGCTCAGTGCTGCGAGCGCCAACGTCTTTAACTGCATCATCGATGCCGACATCGACGCGCAGATGGCGCGTACCGCTGCACGCCCGCTCGTCACCGGTCGAATCAGCGTTGGGGCGGCGCTCCTCTTTGCAAGCATCCTTGGCGTTGCGAGCTTCATCTTCTTGGCACTAACGACGACGATCATGGCGGCGTTCATCTCACTGCTCGCCATCGCCTTCTACGTGCTTATCTATACGTTGATCTTGAAGCGCTCGACCCCGCAGAACATCGTGATCGGTGGCGCGGCGGGTGCCCTTCCGCCGGTGATCGGCTGGGCTGCAGTCACGGGCGATATCTCGTTAGTGCCAATTCTTCTCTTTGCCCTTGTCTTCTACTGGACGCCGCCACACTTCTGGGCGCTCGCGCTGCGGATTGGTCCCGACTACGCCGCTGCAGGGGTGCCGATGCTCCCCGTGACCGCTGGGCCAGTGGAGACGGCACGGCAGATCTGGCTCTATACGATCCTTCTCGTTGCCATGAGCCTAATGCTGTGGGCGGTGGCGGGAATGGGCCTCGTCTACCTCGCAGTGGCCGTTATCGGTGGTGGGATCTTCTTGCTCCGAGCGTGGCGCCTGCGCAGCGATGTGCTCGGCGATGGACTACTGCGTGGCGCAACGCGCCTCTATCGCTTCTCAATCAGCTACCTCACGCTGATCTTCGCCGCGATCGCAATCGACTCGATTCTGCCGCGCTAGCGGCGAGGCCTTAGCGTCGATCCGCCGCCGCTGCCTGTCGTTCTGCACGTCCGCCGCGATCGAGTCTGCCAAGCCAGAACTGCACCTGTGGGCCGATGGTGAAGGCGAACCAGATCGTGCCGAAGCCGAAGGTGCCTCCGAGCACGATCCCCAAGATGCCCACGACAACCTCAATGGCGGTACGCATCTTCCAGATCGGCTGGCCGGTGCGGTGATGCAGCCCGGTCATCAGGCCGTCACGCGGTCCAGGTCCATTACCGCTGCCGATGTAGATACCCGAGCCGATACCAACAACTGCCGTGCCGGCGATCGCGAGCGCACCAGCGAGGAGCGGCTGCGCGGCGATTTCTGCTGCCGGCGGAACGCCGAGGTAGGCGAGCAGGGCAAGCTCGACGTTCATCACCCAGCCGATCACCACGATGTTGCTGAGTGTGCCGAGTCCGGGGCGCTGTCGTAGCGGAATCCAGAGCAGCAGCACGAAGATACCGCTCAGCTGCGCAGCGGTGCCGATCTGAATGCCGAGCTGCTTGCTGAGACCCTGGTGCAAGATCTCCCACGACGGGAGGCCGACCCCTGCGGCGAGCATCATGACGAGGCCCGTGGCAAAGACCGCCTGGCCGGCGACGGATTGCGGGAAGCGCTTCAGCGCATCGGCGGTAATCGCCTGTGAGAGCCAGTTGCTGCGCGGAGTCGTCATGCGGGTCCCCTTACTGCGGCGTGGCTGCCGCGCGGCGAAGGCGGTCCGCAATTGCCGAACCGAGGCCGCCCTCAGGATAAGGGGCGGCGATGATTCTCGCGCCTGGTACGGCACGGCTGATCAGTACGGCCTCAAGTTCATGCAGTCGCTCGAAGAGGTGGGCGGCGGCGGCGACCGGCTCCAGCGTCTCGGAGAGCGCAACGCTCGCATGAACAGTGACCCCTGCAGCCGCAGCGAGCGCCTCCATGCGGGTGAGGGAGGCGCGGTCTGGCGCCAGGAGTGCGCACGCTGTGACGCCTTCAGGGAACGCTGCCGTCACCAAGAGGAGCGGGACCATCGGCGCGTAGTGTGACTCGGTCATACCGGGCGCTTGCAGTGGCATGCCAGGGCGTGCCGTTGGTGTAGCGGCGACGACGCCGCCGTGATTGGCGAGCACACGTGCGAGTTCTTCAAGCGGGATGCCGCCATGTCGCAGGAGGCGTGCAGGTCGATCAACGTCAAGCGCGACCACACTGGACTCAACGCCAATCTCCGTCGCTTCGCCGAGCAGTACGGCGTCAATGCGTCCATCGAGCTGTTCGAGCACATGGTCGGCGGTAGTGGGTGAGAGGCGACCGAAGCGGTTCGCGCTTGGAGCAGCGATTGGCGTTCCTGCCGCGCGAATGAGGGCGAGCGCTGTCTCGTATCGCGGCAGGCGCACGCCAACTGTCTCAAGACCGGCACGCACTAAACCGGGAACCTCAGGTCGCGCAGAGGCAACGATCGTGAGCGCACCAGGCCAGAAGGCATCCGCAAGGATCGCGATGCGCGGATCGGCGAGCGCAGCCTCGGTGAAGAGGTGGGTGAGGTCGGCGCGATCGGCGATGTGCACGATCAGTGGATCAAAGGTTGGGCGACCCTTCGCCTCAAAGATGCGTGCGACCGCGGGCGCATCGAAGGCGTTTGCCCCAAGGCCGTAGACCGTCTCAGTGGGGAAGGCGACGAGGCCGCCCGACCGAATGATCGCCGCCGCGCGCGGCATGGATTCCGCGGCGGAGTGTGATGTTCGTGCGCGCAGTCGTTCGGTGATCACGCCGGTCGTGCCACGTCGATCATCAGCGCGGCGTGATCCGATGGCGACTCACCCTTGCGGCCGTCGCGGTCCACACTGCTGCTGACAATCGCACCAGCACGTGCCTCCACGAGAAGGTGATCAATGCGCATCCCCCAGCCGCGATGGAAGGCGCCGCCGCGGTAGTCCCACCAGGTGAATGGAGCACGCTCCCCTTCAGCCGCTACGGCTTGCGCCGCATCGAGCATCCCAAGGTCAACGAGGGCGTTCCAGGCATCGCGCTCCCGTGGCGTGACATGCGTCGCGCCAACGAGCGCTGCTGGGTCCCACACGTCGGCATCCGTCGGAGCTACGTTGAAGTCACCGCCTAGAAGTAGCGGTGCAGGCTCGGCGATGCGCGCTGCCGACCAGGCGCGCAGGGCGCCGTACCAGTGCAGCTTGGCGTGGAAATGTGGCGCGTCCACCTCGCGTCCATTCGGCGCGTAGACCGACGCAACGCGAAGGCCGCCACAAACGGCACTGATGAGCCGTGGTTCACTAAGCAGGTCGGGGAGTGTGGTGTCGCTCCCCTGTGGCGCGTAGTCGGCGATGCTCTCCTGCACGTCGCTGAGACCGTGTCGCGATGCGATCAGCACTCCGTTGCGTCCGCCAGCGCCGAGTGCGGCGACTTCGTACGAGCGCGCTGAGAAGAGCCCTTCTGGAATTTGAGAGGGATCGCACTTCGTCTCTTGCAGCAGCACGATGTCTGGCTGCGCCGCATCAAGCCAGGCGGCAACCCGTTCGGCGCGGGCGCGAAGGCCGTTGACGTTCCAGGTGGCGATGCGCAGTGTGGGCGCTGTCATGGGTGCTCCAGGCGTTAGGAGCGAGGTCCGCGCAAGATCGCGCCAATGATTCCCGCGTCGAGTGGCGCGCCCGCCTCGCCGGTCGGATCTGACTCTTCGGTGATGGGCTGCAGCCCGAGTGCGGTGAGCGCAGCAGCGGCCGCCTGCAACTGCGCGTCGGGGACGCCGAGGTGGAGCGAGCCATCTGACTCTGGGGCTCCCATGATCCCTTCAACCGCGATGCCGGCCGCGGCGAGCGCAGCGGTAATGGCGGCGAGGCTGCCGACCTTCGGGGAGACTGCAACGGTAAACCAGGCGCTCATGCGCCAATCATAGGGGTGGAACTGCGCCGACGGGTGCGATCCGGGCGCACCCCCAAGGGGGTACGCCCGGAGCCACTTACATTTCGGCTGGTGCGCCCTTCGCTCCGCCACGGAGCGGGATCTCCTCGATCAGCGTTGCGGCGACGAACGCCACAAGGCTTGCCACGACGGAGAGCCAGAAGATCGAGCCGATCGCATCGGCAATACCCGCCTTGATCGCGTTGAAGAAGGCGTCGAGGTACTGAACAGGGATCAAGCCGATCAGGGCCTGGTCGAACTTGCCACCAACATTGGTGAGCTGCGCCAGGTTTCCACCGATCGCTGAGAAGAATGGATCAAAGGTGCCCGTTGGGGCCGCCTTCGCCAACTCCGTTGGAATCGTGGTTGCCAGCTGCCCACCGAAGTAGGAGCCGACGAGCGCCAAGCCCACCGATCCGCCAACCTGGCGGAAGAAGGTGAGGTTTGACGTTGCTGCGCCGAGGAACTTGAATGGCACCGCGTTCTGCACCACGATCGTAAAGACCGACAGGGTTGGCCCAACGCCGAGACCGGCGAGGAACATCCAGCCGCGCAGCAGCCACGGATCGGTGTCCGCCTTGATGTTCGTCAGCAGCAGCGAGGCCGCGGCGACGAGCAAGATGGCCCCAAGGATCAGCGACTTATAGCGTCCGCGTCGCGCAACGATTTGCCCAGCGGCGACGGAGCTGATGATCACGCCCAACAAGAGTGGGAGCGTTGCATAGCCCGAATTCGTCGCCGTCTCACCGAGCACCGTCTGGAAGTAGCGCGGCAAGAAGATGATCGAGGCAAAGAAGCCAAACGAGGCAAAGAACGAGGCCGCAGCGGCGGCCGCAAACGTGCGGTTACGGAAGAGCTCGAGCGGAATGATTGGCTCCTGCACCTTTGCCTCGATGAAGAGGAAGAGTCCAAGTAGCACGAGTCCGAGCGAGATCAAACCAGCAACCTCTGGCGTTGCAAATGCGTTCGTCTGCACATTCGTGAGGCCGATCAGCACCGGAATGATGCCGGCGGCAAAGACGAGTGCGCCCAGGAAGTCAATCTTCTGGTTTGCTCGGCCCTTGATCGTTGGCAGTTCAAGCAAAATGATTGCAATGCTGATCAGGCCAATCGGCAGGTTGACGTAAAAGATCAGGTGCCAGCTAAACGTGTCGGTGAGCCAACCGCCAAGCGCTGGCCCGATGAGGCTTGAGAGGCCGAAGACGGCGCCGAAAAGCCCCTGGTAGCGACCACGCTCCTTCGGCGAGTAGAGGTCACCAATCGTGGCCAAGGCGATCGGGAAGAGCGCACCGGCGCCAAGTCCCTGGATACCGCGGAAGATGATCAGCTGCTCAATGTTTTGCGAAAGGCCTGCGAGCGCTGAGCCGATCAGGAAGAGGCCGACTCCAGTAAGGAGGAGCGGCTTGCGTCCATACATGTCGGAGAGCTTGCCGTAGATCGGCACCGTAACGGTGCTGGCAAGCAGGTAGATCGTGACCACCCAGGTGTAGAGATTTGCGCCACTCAGATCGGTAATGATCTTTGGCAGTGCGGTGCCAACGATCGTCTGATCGAGTGCGCCCAAGAAGAGGGCGAGCATGATCGCGACAATGATCCCTTGCTTCGCGCGCTTGGAAAGGTCTGCCCCTGCGGGTGCAGGTGCCGCCTTCGCGACTGCACGCTTCTTCGCCGCAACAGGGCGACGAGACTTGACTGTGGCCATTCGGTGAACCTCCATGCCGCGCCGTCGGGTCTCCGACGATACTTCGCGTTGCAACTATCGTACCCCGCACCGCAGATGCCTGCTGGGCGGTAGGGTTCACCTATGCAAATTGCCGTGGTTATTGAAGGGCAAATGAACCTGTCGTACGAGCAGCAGCTCGCCGCCGCGCGCCGCGCCGAGGCGGTCGGGATCAGTGGCTTCTTCCGTACCGACCATTACGAATCATTCCCAGGTGCGAACGACCAGGCGACCACCGACGCGTGGAGCGTGCTGGCCGGAATCGCACGCGAAACCACAACGATCACCCTCGGCACGCTGGTCAGCCCGGTCACCTTCCGAGCGCCGGGCGAGTTCGCCAAGGTCGTTGCCACCGTGCAAGAGATGGCGGGGCGACAGCTCCATGCTGGCCTCGGCACCGGTTGGCATGAGTCAGAGCATCGCCGCTACGGCTTCCCATTCCCTGAGATGCCCACGCGTGCCGAGATGCTCGAAGAGCAGTTGGAAATTGTTCGTGCTCTCTGGTCAGGCCCCGACGGCTGGTCGTTTAGCGGCAAGCACTACAGCGTGAGTGACGCCCTCTTCCGCCCGAAGCCATCGCCTGTTCCGTGGATCATCACTGGTGGCGAGGGATCGCCGCGTGGCATGCGCATCGCTGCGAAGCACTCCGACGAGTTCAACCTCACCTCGTCTACCCCTGAGACCGCCCGCGAGAAGTTTGCACAGCTTGACGCGACCTGTACTACAGCGGGCCGAGATCCAGAGAGCCTTGCGCGATCGGCGATGACGGGGATGATGATCGGCCGAACCGAGCCTGAATATCTTGAGAAGTTGCGCGGCTTCATGTCGCGCATTGGCGCCGCCGGCGATCCTGAGGAGTATCTCGCACCACGTCGCGCGCGTTGGCTTGTAGGCACTCCGGATCAGGCGCTGACGCAGATGCGCGCCTTCCGCGATACGGGTGCGAGCCGACTCATGGTGCAGCACATGGACCCAACCGAAACGGCATCACTTGATCTGCTCGCAGAGCTGCACGCGCAGCTCTAGCGCGCTCTCTTAGCGCGCAGCGGGAATTCGCCCCCTGCGGCCGCGCGGCCCAATGCGATAGATCACCCTGCCGCGGAGTGCGCTGAGTGGCTGAGCGCCGTCGTGGCGCGAGTCGCGCGAGAGCGCGGCGTTATCACCAAGGAGCCAGAGACCCGATACGCCCGGGGGCGGGGGAGCGACACGCTTCACCTCGAAACGACCCACGCGCGCAACGATCACCACGCTGCCGATCGGCGGCGCGCCTCGGAGCCCAGGGAGGCCCTTGGGCCCCGCTGGAAGCACAAGGAGCCGGTCCCCCGGACGGAGGGCCGGCTCCATTGAGCGTTCAGCAACATCGGCGACCCAGATCCGTCCGGGTCGGTCAATCACAGTGGCGCGTTACGCCTTCGACGCGACGAACGTAGCGGCGAATGCTTCGGTTGCAGTAACAAGCTCTGCCGCCGCAGCCGCATCAACGTTCTGCTTATTCTTAGAGGCGAGCTTCAGCAGCTTCCAAACCTGGTCGTGCAGGTCGGGGAACTTCGCCAAGTGCTCAGGCTTGAAGTAGTCGGACCAGATGACCTGGACCTCGTGCTTCACCTTCTCGGCATGCTCCTCCTTAGCGGTGATGCAGCGCACGAGCTTATTGCGCGTGGCGCTGTCGGTCACCTCAATCTGCCCGATCAGTTCGACCATGCGGGCTACCGTCTTGGCTGCAACCACCGCACCCGATGGGTCGTAAATGCCACACGGCACGTCGCAGTGCGCATGAACGGTGACTGGTGTGAACTCTGCGAATAGGTTACGCATGTTGCTCTCCTCTCTACTTCACAAATACGGCA
>Ga0114967_10003990_pt1 | contig 11989 bp, 5 predicted proteins | sample M_130628_MF_Meta_FD_92639 | JGI IMG/M metagenome (GOLD analysis project Ga0114967, IMG submission 92639) | Freshwater microbial communities from Lake Montjoie, Canada to study carbon cycling - M_130628_MF_MetaG | ecosystem: Environmental > Aquatic > Freshwater > Lake | place: Lake Montjoie... | reverse complement strand
GTGCCTGCAGCAGTCATGTCACAAATGGCGATGCAACAGTCCTTAGATGAAATCAAAGAGTTGATCGAGGAGATTGATCAAAAACTCAACAAGGTCCTGAAGCAGTTGAAAAATGATGTTCTATCGCGCATAGACGGAGTTCGACTTGCCATTAGCGAGGCAAATACAATCAGAAATACGGTAGGAAGGGTCTCAGAAACTACGTGGTCAAAAATTCAGAATTCGTCAGGAACAATTCTTGAAACGCAGGCTAGAGCCATACGTGAACTTGAGGATCTCGCCAATGAATTTGAGAATCTTGAGAATGTTGCTGTTCTAGAAGAAAAATTCAAAAAGCTAAATCTAAATATTGAAGTTGAGAAATGGTTGAGGGTCTTAGTGGATTGCTTCCAACTTCTGGATTCAATCGCTGTACTTGAACTTGACCGAGTGCTGGATGCCGCACCCGAAGAACTTGACAATTATCGTTTGGGTTTGAAGGCGGCGAGACAGCAACGTCTTGCTCAAATTTCAGATGCCACTAGTGGACTGCTTGAGCGAATGAACGATGTTGCAAAAATGGCAAACAGTAAAGTGTTTTTCAACCCGCGTCAAAGCAAAAAAGTAGTGAAATCATCAAAAGTGGTGACAGAAGGTATCGAAAGAATTGAAAAAGTGCTTGGAATTGAATCTGGACTGCAGGGCACTGCCGTCAAACTTTGGAGAGATTCAGCATCTGAAGGTCTTGAAAAGGCCCGTGAAATGAGTTCTGAAGGTGTCAAAGTTGTCAAACAACTTGGCTCTGATGCCCGGGAACAGGGGCATTCTATTAAGGGCAAAATTTCTGAAAAAATCAGTGAACGTAGCGCTCAAAAAGACAATGAAGGCGAAAAGTAACCCTCAGCTATCAATCTGGCCAGATTCTGGCTATCGCAATATCAAGTTCCTTGATCAGATATGAATCGCTGATTCTTTCTTTGTAGATATCGCGCAATGAGGTGTAGTACCAACGTGACTCTTCGCTAGTAGAAGTAAATCGATCCCAGACTACTTCACCGAATCGGTCTTGGTCGGTGGCGATGGATCGAGCATTATGCACCTTGTCAGCAATTGAGACACGAAGGACATCGTCTGATGCTGAACTCAGATGCTTAATGTACGCCTCTTTTCGCAAACGCCATGGAGGTTTGCTTCCACCTGGTGAACTTTTGGCGTCACTACAGCCATCAACAATGTCGGCAACTCGGTCACCAAATTCGGATCGTATGAGAACGCTCATCTCTTCACCCGAGATTTCTTCGGCGTCTTCAACAGCATCGTGAAGTAAGCCAGCAATCGCAAGGTCTTCATCGCCGCCGCTCTCGAGGACCAGACCGGCAACTGAGAGTAGATGCGAGACATAAGGGATCGTGGTCTCTTTGCGGGGTTGCGAACGATGAACTTTGTGGGCGAACTTAAGTGCATTATCGAAGCGTTCAGTGAGGAAAGGTTCCTGTTGCGAAGAAGTCATAGGAATGTTCTAGCCGATCATTTACTGTTTATTGACCATCGTGCTTCCAGCTTAAGTGCTATTGAATTGAGAACCATATGGTGCCATGATGAGGTAGTGCGCATCGCAACATGGAATCTCAAGCAGGCAGTAGCACCGAGGAAGAAAGTGCCCGAATTGATGGGTTGGGCTGATGCCAATATTGGGGCAGATGTCTACGCCTTTACTGAGGCAAAGATTCCACTCGACGTTGACCCCCAGTGGAATTATCAATGGGACTCCCAGGGCGTTTATCCCGACAAGTCCCCTAAGTGGGGGACCGTTCTTGCGTCCAACCGTTTAACTTTGAGGCCAGTCACATCGGTAGGGACTCGACTGCGTACACAGGAGTTGAACTTCAAATGGCCCGCAGCGGTACAGGTCGCTGATGTCATCAAAGATGGTGAAGTCTGGTGCACACTGGTCGGTTTGTACGCCGTGACTAGAGGTCAAACAAATGATGATGATCTTGGAAATGGATCGTATTCACTACCGAAGTTACTCTCGCAACTTGAACCACTATTAAATTCTCCGCGTGGGGACAGGGTGGTTGTTGCAGGTGACTTTAATTTGTGGCCCGGAAATGTTAAAGGTCTTGCGGATCGCTACAACTTAATTGATCTTGTCGAAATGACTGCCGATACCCGTGACCCACTGGTCAACTGCCAGGACTGTAAATATTTCGCGAGGACTAGTAGGGCAGTAAAGCGTTGTGGGCATTTGTTCACCCATCGCAATGGAGCTATGCCCAAGGATGAGGCTGCAGCGAAAAGATCAAAGGCGATGGTGCAGCAGATCGATTTCATATGGGCTTCAAAAAAAATGTCAAAAGAAGTTGTCAGGGTCTACGGAGGCTTGCAGTCGTTTCCGAAGCCGAGTGACAAACCGTATATTCCGGAAATATGGACACTGAGTGATCACGCCCCAGTCATTGCCGAATTTCGCGAATGATGAATTGAATAGTTGATGAATTCTTTAAAAGTGTGATGACTTCAAATGCATGTTGTTCAACTAGGGCACTTCAAAATTGGGTGCTTCGGACTTAAAGATAGATCCCTTTTGATGAAAGGCGCCCAAAGAGTTGGATCTCATTTAAAGATCCTTTTGCAAAAATAGTCGATTAAATTGGCTCGGTTGTCAGTAGTCGCCTTGGTCGCTATAAGGTCATAGTTCTACTGCTTTAGGGGGACAAATGTCCGAGGAAAATGGTGTGCCGATTGCGGCCGAGGAAAATAGTTCGACGGTTGCGACCGAAGTGGGTAGAGAATCGTTTGCGCCGTATCAAGTGACGTTGGCGTTCAACGGCGTGACGAAAGACGAGGTTCCGAGTTTCTGCTACGCCCTTGCACACAATCGGGTACCTCTTCTGTCGTCAATGAAGATAGCGGGTGGTCCCGTTGACTCAAAAAAAATCACGGTCCGGTTTAGCGGCGAGTGGGCGGCGAACGAGCGGGCGCCGATCAAAGAGAACAATCTCGTCCTTGACGCCCCCCGAATGGGCTCAACGGTGGAGATTGGGCCAGTGAGTCATCTTCAGTTGAGCGACGTCGCGTTGGCCGATCTCGAGGAGCTTGCCCCGGCGACAGTCATCATTGAACTTGAAGATGACCTCGGCAATAAGCAGGAGATTCGGCGCGATGTCAATATTTACGCTCGAGATCAGTGGCTGCACAGTAATTTTGCGGTCACCGCCGCATTCGTACAGCCGAATCATCCCGATGTCAACCAGATTCTGACGAAGGCAGCACAGATTTTAGAGCGCAACAAAACACCTGGATTGAGTGGTTATCAAGGAGCTGCTTCCGGCCAACAACATCGGGTGGCAGAAGCAATCTTTCTTGCAATGCAGGAGTTTGGGATCGCTTACATAAATCCGCCCGCTTCATTCAGCACTCTCGGGCAAAAACTCCGGCCTTTGGACCGAGTTTTGTCAGAGAAGCAAGGCACTTGCATCGATTTAGCCTGTGCTTACGCGTCGTGTCTTGAGCAAGCTGGCTTGAATCCAGTCATTTTTCTGATCAGTGGACATGCATTCAGCGGATACATCACCGAGGACATCAAGTTGAATTCGGGTGTAATCAGTTCCTGGAATGCTGTCCAGAGCCTGCTCGATTCCCGACAACTCGTAGCAGTTGAAACTGTCTGTTTGACCGACAAGTCAAATTTTGCTCAAGCGATAGCAAAAACAATGGGGAACCTGGTTGAGCACACCTTTGATTCTTTGCTTGATATAAGCAAATTGCATTGGGACGGCATCCGTCCACTTCCCGCTCGCATTATTCGAGACAACGTCCTAACAGTGGTCATTGATAATGGCCCGTCCACACCGCCTGTCATCGAGCGTAGAGATACTGCGACGAGGAAATTGTTGCCGGAATCAGTTCCCGGTCGCATTCAGTCATGGAAGAACTCGTTGCTTGACCTGTCATTTCGCAACCGACTTCTGAACCTTAATCCCAGCCGTCATGGTGTCAAGATCATCCCGCCGTTGGACATGTTGGGGTGGATCGAGGACCATCTGAATAATGGATCACCCCTCTTGCTTGCAGCGATCGACTCTTTGAATGAAGTTCAAGTGGCAGCATTTCAGCGGGCAGACCAGATGACGAGAGAGGCCCTTCAGGAGAACCTGACACGAGCAGGGGGGATGTTTGCTTACACCGATGCCGCGCGTTTTAAAGGTGTGACGTCGCGTCTTCAGTCGGATGCCCGGACCCAGGAAGAGGAGACTGGAGTCAACTCTCTCTATCTCGCATTGGGTTCGGTGAAGTGGGCTGATAAATACGGCGAGTATGAGGCGCCAATTTTCTTGGTACCAATTCGCATACGAAATATTCGGGGCGCCGAAGCAGTTCAGATCGAGATGGACGCTACACAGTCGACGACAGTGAACTACTGCTTGATTGAGGCATTGCGATTCCGCGAGCAGATGACCCTTCAGTGGTTTAGTGATGACATGTCTGATGATCTTGGCCTTGACGTACAGGCCGGTCTTGAGGCCTTGCGTGTGGAGTTCAGGGAGAAGGGCCTCGACTTACAGGGATTTAGCGTGAACCAGACGGCGTCATTGGCAGTTCTTGATTTCAAGAAGTTCCGTTTGTGGAAGGACCTTTCCGATCATTGGAAGGATTTCGTGGGCAACCCGTTAGTTAAGCATCTGGTTGAGACTCCGCGGGAGCGCTTCCAAGACCCCGCAAATAAAGACGACGAGGAGATCAAGTTTGACGATACGAGCGTCGTGTGTGCCCAGTCGGCTGATGGCTCACAGATTCGTGCAATTGAGAAGGCTCTCGCAGGTCACTCGTTCGTTCTTCAGGGACCTCCCGGTAGTGGAAAAAGCCAGACCATTACCAATCTCCTGGCGAACGCGATGTTTCGTGGGAAGAAGGTGCTTTTCGTCGCCGAGAAGCAATCTGCTTTGCAAGAAGTGCAAGAACGACTCGAGGAAGTGAAGTTAGGCCCCTACTGCTTGGTGCTCCACGACAGCGGAACCAAGCCCGAAGCACTTCGAGAACAGTTGAGGGACGCACTTGATCAAAGTCCGGTGATTGATGAGAAGATTTATCGACAGTTCGAGGACGAGTTCGCTGCGCTGGCGAGTCAACTAGACGAGTATCGACGCAACGTGTACGGCCGAAACAACGCGGGCTTCAGTTTTGCTTCTGCGTACTACCGTCTAGGAGAACTCGGTGAAGGTCCGATGGCCGATGTGCCGCGCGCGTTTTTAGAAGCCGACCAGGATTCCGTTGATCAACTCATGCGCGAAACCTATGAGATCGAAGAATTGACCCGTATCGCTCAAGCAAGACCTAATCATCCCTGGGGGCTGGTTGGTGAGTTGGTCTTCGAATCCTTGGACCGTGCTGAGTTGGCGCGTCTCATTGATGTTGCTCTGAGCGGAGCAAGCCAATTGACCGCTGCCGGAGTCCCAGAACTATTCGAAGCGTTCCGGTCAGCAACCACAGTCGGTTCTTTAAGCGTGATAGCCAGCGTCTTGGAACTGAAGGAGAATGTTGCGCGTGTGAGCACGTCCGACCTTGCCAAGGCAGGCTCCGAGGATTGGTTGCGCGAAGTGCAGCTGATTCTTGCTGATTGGGCGGCGACCTTGCTCTCGCTTTCACCGGATCTGAAAGGAACGGAGTCTCTCCTCATTTCTACGAACATCGGTGACATTCAGAAGGCGGTTGCCGTGGCGATCAAGTCCTTCGCTATAGGTCGGAAGAAAAAGGTAACTGAGGCACTTGGAGTTCTGGCGAGCCACTTGTCGGTGGAAAAGTTCGAACTTGAGGTTATTCATCGACTGGTCTCCGAAGCTGCGAGAGTGTCAGAGACGTTGCGAGCTCTGAATAGTCGGTTGGTGGCCACCCCGGGAGCCACATATCTGGTCGAGTCCACGCCGCTTTCTACTGAGGCGCTCGATTCGGTGAAGGCCCGGGCCGGCCTGTTTTCTGATGTAGCGAAAGTCCTCAGTGATCTCTCGACGGAGACTCAAGCTGTGCGGGGGCTGTGGTCAGCACCCGGTGCCCTTCCGCTCGGCATACATCTCAAGGTTCAGGACTTTGCACAGGTTTTCGGGCAGATATTTACCCTCATGTGTGCAACAGACGAATCGGTGGCCCTTTGGGCGAAGGATGACGGAATTGTCGGCTCACTTGCGAGCCGATATGCCGATGACTGGAGAAGCACTCGTGACGGAGGGACCTTCCTTGCCGTGCAGAGGTGGGCGACTCTGCGGGCGCACATGGCGAAGTTCCGACAAATGGGACTCAATAAGTTGGCAGCTGATATTGAGACCGGTCAACTTCCAGCTCAGTTAGCGCCAGCCGCCCTTGAACGGGGAATTCTGACAACATCATTGGTGGTACAGGCCGAGGCTACCAATCTCGATATCTTTGATCGGTCCTTTCAGACTCGACGGGTCAACAAGTTCATTGCGATGCTCGAAGAACGCAAAAAGCAGGCGCAGGCGTCGATTCCTTACTTCCTGTACAGGAGTCGCAAGATCAACGCCGGTGTAGCTACCGGCAAAGTGGGTGATTTCCGTCGTGATGTCAACAACCCGAGCAAGCGTAGGCGTGGACGTTCAATTCGCTCATTGATCGAGTCGTACCCTGACATCGTCTCCGACTTAACGCCGTGTTTCTTGATGAGTCCGGACTCGGTCGCTCAGTTCTTGCCCCCTGGCAAGATCATTTTTGACATTGTGGTCTTTGACGAGGCATCTCAGATTGTTACCGCCGATGCGGTAGGTGTGATGGGTCGAGCAAAGTCAGTGGTAATTGTTGGCGACTCAAAGCAGATGCCACCGACCAAGTTTGGGGCCATGAACACCTCGGAAGAAGAGGACACCGACGAGTTCGGTGCGGATGAGGAGGATTCGATTCTCGAAGAAGCGGTGGTTGCTGGTGTGCCAGAAACCCTTCTCACTTGGCACTATCGCAGTCAAGACGAGTCACTGATTTCCTTCTCGAACGAGCACTACTATGAGCGAAGGCTCTCGACATTCCCTGCCCCGTTGGATGTTCGCGACGACATGGGTGTTTTCTACCGAAGGGTCAACGGTCAATTTGATCACGGCAAAACACGCACGAATGAGATCGAAGCCAAAGCGATTATCGAGGAGTTGGTTCGTCGATTAAATGATCCTCGCACCGCTGGCCTTACCTACGGCATCGTGACTCTGAACATCCAACAGCGAAATCTGATTATTGCGTCACTTGATAAGGAGAGTCACCCGCTTATTCAGGAGTTAAGGGAGACAGAGGACAAGAAGCGTCGACTGTTCGTTCTGAACCTAGAAAACGTGCAAGGACGTGAGCGCGACGTCATTATCCTTGGTACATCGTTCTCGAGGCGAGCTGACGGAAGCGCTATGACGCTGAACTTCGGACCTCTGAATCAACAAGGTGGCGAGAAGCGGCTGAATGTTGCGGTGACGCGTGCTAAACGACAATTTGTTGTTGTTTCCTCGTTCGATCCTGAAGAAATGGCATCTGCTAGCCCCCTTGGCATGGTTCATTTGCGCGAGTACCTCGTGTCGGCGCGCAATAGGACAGAGAATCGAGCACAATCCAGTCAGCGCCAGGATGACGTTCTACCGCAAGTCAAGCGGATCGCCGAAGCCTTACACGATCGGGGAATCGTGGTCGGCTTCAACAGAGGACTGTCAAAGTTCAAGATCGACATGGCTTTGACTTTGCCCGAAATGGGCGATAGCTGGCTGGTTGCGGTTTTGTTTGACAGCGAAGAATGGAGTCGACGCCCTCTTGCCATTGACCGAGATGCATTACCCGTCACCATTCTTGAGAAGGTGATGAAATGGCAACGAGTTGCCCGGGTCTGGATGCCATCGCTACGAATTGAACTCGACGACGTGATCAACGACCTCTCTGAGCAGGTGCATTTGGCGGCTCAGGAATTTAAGCAAGCGGTCGAAACTGGTCAAGGGGGTGATACGGGAAAAGTACCAACTGAGGCCGACTTTGCGTCGATCGTTCCGGATGTTATTCCTGAGATGGCGCAAATAAAGAAACTAGCGCTAGCGAATCAGGAGGTTTTCAAGACGGTCACCTTTGAGGGTGTACCGCAGGACCCGAGTTACGCCGCGACCACTGATGCATTGCAGATCTTGGAAGGTGTGATTGACCACATAGGTCCTATTTCTGCTCGTAACGCGCTGAGGCGAGTTGCGAAAGAATTTGGAATAGGTAGGTTTACCGACACACAGTTAGGGAAGATGTGGCCCCTTCTCGGAACTCGGCCGCACACCCAGATTGATGATGTGGTGTACCTCTGGCCAAATGGGGTTGACCATACCTCGTGGAGGGCATTTCGACAGTCGACCTTGGATCAACGCAAGTTGGAGGACATCACGCCATACGAGGTTGTCAATGCGATGGAATCCGTCGTGCGACAAAGTATTTCTATTTCCGAGACTGAATTGATCCGATGGACGGCAAACTTCTTTGGTGCGAAAACTCTTACCGAAAAGGTGCAGATAATTGTTAAGGCACACCTCACATGGGCCATTCAACAGCAGAGATTCCATATCGAAGATGGTTATCTGACCTTGATAACTGGGGTCTGATTATCCGATTATGCCGACGATTGTTGGCATTGATGAGATAACTACAAGATTTAGGGACTTGCTCCTCAAGACTTGAGGTGGTTCAGATCCATCGTCGTCGACGGAAGAAAACAACTTGGAAGACTGTGATGGTAATTATGGCGCCCCAAGAAAAAAGGTACCCGTAGTGCCAATCTGTCTCTGGCATATCGATAAAGTTTTGGCCGTATAAACCAACAATGAAAGTTGGAAGCAGCATTATTGATGTAATTGCTCCTGCAAATCTTCCGCCTGCTTCGTGTTCTTCCGCGCTGAGTTGGTTGGCTTTTTCAAACAATTTCGTAAGGAGGGAATCAACCTCACCAAGTGTTCCGATCATGATTCGGCTATTTAGATAAGTATCAGCGATATAAATTTCAAGTTCTTGAGAAAACAACTCGCGTGCGTTTCCCTGATTATCTTTGTATAGGTCGCGTTGGGATTCGTTATCTTTGAGACTTCGCAAAATATCTGTTGTTTCTTCGGCGACTCGACGCATTCGCGGCATGATTCTGAAGAGTTCGCTTGAGGTAGTAGACAAGACCCTGAGTTGCGACAAAAGTCGTCGTCGCTCTGGCGATCGAAGATGTTCAGTGTTTTGAAGATCGCTAATTGAACGTGTGAGATCAACCGCACCAAGAATACGCCAGGTTTCAGTGGCTAGAAACTCTTCTAAATGTCGGGCGTTCACTGATAATTTCTCGGTGGCGTAGCGGAGAATTTTTAGGATGAAATGACCGCTAGCAGGACTGCTGTCGCCGGATTCAACCTCTGAAAAATCCTCAAAGAGTTTTTCCCATATGCTGGGGCTGGTGCCGTGTGAAATGACTGACACAATTACGTTGTCGTGAGTCGCGACAAAAGTTATTCGATCGTAGTCGGGTGCGAGATTTTTCGCATTTGATGGCACATAAACGACTCCAAAGAGATAATCCACATGTCGTTCGAGTCGAGGAAAGGGCAGTCGACCGTCTAATGATCTTTGACGAAGGTGATTGACTGCTGCAGGGTGAAGTTGTACACCCAAGAATGAATTTCCAATTTCAGTAAGTTCAGTAGCGGATTCTTTTTGGTTAAGTAAATAGATCGGTGACATACCCCCCCTTTTTTTGAATTCACCTTTTTACTATGTGTTTTTACTACGCGTAGTCGATGCTGGAGATCTCATTCAGTTTTGCGAGTTGATGGTGAGCTTCAATCAGACGCACAGTTCCTGAGAGCGAACGCATCACCAAACTCTGTGTCGTTGCTCCACCAGCATGGAAGCGCACACCCTTCAGCAACTCGCCATCAGTCACGCCAGTAGCGGCAAAGAAACAGTTGTCTCCGCGCACTAAATCATCGGTTGTCAGAACTTGATCAAGGTCATAGCCAGCCTCAAGAGCAGCGATCCGCTCTTGCTCGTTGCGTGGCCACAACCTGCCTTGAATTTCTCCGTTCATGCACTTCAATGCCGCCGCCGACGTGACACCCTCAGGCGTTCCGCCGATACCAAACAACACATCAACGCCAGCATCAGGCCACGCCGTTGCAATCGCACCAAAAATGTCGCCGTCACTAATCAACTTGATCCGTGCACCAGTGGCACGCACTTCTTTGATGAGTTCATCATGGCGTGGTCGGTCGAGAATCATCACCGTTAAGTCACGCACATTTTCACTCTTCGCCCGCGCAATCCACTTCAGATTGTCGGTGTACGAAGCATTGATATCGATGCATCCCTTGACATCAGGCCCAACAGCAATCTTTTGCATGTACATACATGGGCCCGGATCAAACATCGTGCCTTTTTCCGAAACTGCAATCACTGATAGCGCATTGCCACGGCCGTTTGCCGTCAGTGTCGTACCGTCAATCGGGTCCACGGCGACATCGGTTTGAGGGTTCGACCCATCGCCGACTGTCTCACCGTTGAACAACATCGGGGCTTCGTCTTTTTCACCCTCACCGATGACGATCACGCCACTCATCGGCACCGACGCCAGCACCGTACGCATAGCGTCAACGGCGGCTTTATCGACCCCATTCTTGTCACCACGACCGACCCAACGAGACGCTGCAAGTGCGGCTGACTCAGTAACTCGGACTAATTCCATTGCGAGGTTACGCGAAGGTTGCTCAGGCATGAATCCAACGGTACTCCCTCAGCCACGGTCAAGCCCCTACTCTCGGAGTATGACCCCGACCACGCGCCTCACTGCCGCAGATTGCCTCGCGGGTCGTGAGATCACCGAACCCCGACTTGGGCCTGACGGCTCGATGATCGGGGTAATTATCAGCGATCCTGATGGTGCTTTTTTGCATGTTCTCACCCTCCCCGAGAACATCGCCAGGCAGGTTTCGACTTTGGCATTACGTTCCGGACGAAGTCTCGGCGGCGGATGCTTTGATTGGCTCCCAGATTCCTCTGGGGTAGTCGCTGTGGCCAAGTCGGGTGGCTTATGGCTCATCCCGCTACACGGCGAGCCACGCCTTTTGCTGACCCCCACACCCGAGCAGTCGCTGTTCGCGCCGATCGTGTCACCGCTTGGCGACGAGGTGGCGTATGTGGTCAATCAAGCCGAAATCCACACCGTCGAGATTTCTACTGGTGAGACTCAGCGCATTGATCATGGGGAGCACGATTTTGTCAATGATCCCGTGTGGTGGAACGGGCGATGCATCTGGCAGGTGTGGAGCGTGCCACATATGCCATGGGATGAAAGCTTGCTCGTGTCCGCAGATGGAGTGATCGCTGCCGCACCAGATGTTCAACATCAACAACCCGTAACCGATCCCTCGGGCACACTTCTTGGTTGGCTTGATGATCGCTCCGGATGGCTGAACGTTGCCACGCATGACGGCCGACGAATCGCCGAAGACTTTGAACACGGTGGACCAACGTGGGGTGAGCGTCAACGGAGTTGGTGCTTTGACTCAACAGGCGAACGCATCGCCTTCGTACGAAATGAGGGTGGCTTCGGGAGGCTGTGCGTTGTGCACATAGCGACTGGGATAGTGAGCGAAAAAGCCAAGGCAATCCATGGTCAGTTGTCGTGGGTCGGCGAAAAGCTTGTGGCTATTCGCACAGGCGGAAAAACACCCACGCAAGTTGTTGTCTACGACACTTCTCAAGACACATGGACGCGAAAAACTTTGCTCATTGGACCCTCTTTTGATTGGGACGGTCATCCTTCGCTCGTCGAGCCGTCTCTAGTTGAAGTGACTGCCTGTGATGGGGTCACTTTGCATGCTCGTCTGTACGCCGCGCCCCAACCCACTGGTCGTCTTGTGTGCATGATTCATGGTGGTCCGACGGATCAATGGTCAGTCAGTTTTATGCCGCGTGTGAGTTACTGGATTGATCGCGGCTATGACGTCTTGGTGCCCGACCATCG
>Ga0114967_10003989_pt1 | contig 11989 bp, 8 predicted proteins | sample M_130628_MF_Meta_FD_92639 | JGI IMG/M metagenome (GOLD analysis project Ga0114967, IMG submission 92639) | Freshwater microbial communities from Lake Montjoie, Canada to study carbon cycling - M_130628_MF_MetaG | ecosystem: Environmental > Aquatic > Freshwater > Lake | place: Lake Montjoie... | reverse complement strand
GAGCCGTTGAGGTGCACCGCGGCGCTCGCCGTAGTGCTGGCGGCAGAGTTAATCCGCAGCGAAGCCAGTGGGGTGCTGCCGCCGACGGCCTGCGCGAAGGTGATCGCCCCGGCGCCGGCGGCCAGCGTGAGGTTTTTGGCTCCGTTCACCACGCCGTTGAAAGTGAGATTGGCATTGCTGGTAAGCGTGGCGTCGGAAGCGAGTGTCAAAGCGCCACCGTAGGTCTGCGCGCCGGTCGTGGTGATGCTGCTCCCCAGCGTGGTGGCCAGGGCCAGAAGGCTGACGGAGGCTCCGCTGATGGCAGTGGAAATGGCGGCCGACTCGACTGCCGAGCCGACACTCAAGTCTGCGGCGAGCGGTCCCGAGCCCGAAAGTGTGAACTGCTGGCCGGCCCCCGCGACAGTGCCTTCGACGTTAACGGCAGCGACGCTGCCAGCGGAGAATGGCGTTGCCGACAGGCCCGTGCCCGAGACAGTGTAGATGCTGCCGTTGCTGGAAAGTGTGGCTGTGTCATCGGCCGATCCCAGAGCGATTTGCAGATTGGTGCCAGTGAGCGTCGCCGTCACGGCGAGCATGGCCCGCGGTTCGAGGGATTCCGCCGCCAGTTGTGTGCCGGTGCCGGCCTGACGGGCGCGTCGCGACGGATGAGCTGGGGCGGTTTGCCTGCGCGGAGCCGCCAATAGGCCCTGCGCGGCTCTACCAACCAGGCGCCGGACAAACAGTGCGTTCAGCATGAGGACGCTCCGAGATCTTGATTCGGGAAAAATGAAACAACAGGCCCCAGACCACAAAACTACAGAACACCCAGATTGCTGTTGGGTGTCTGACCCTAACCTTCACTCAAACCCCACCTCCTCCTCAACACGTCGAGGGAGAAGGTGTTCCACCTGAGAGTCCATCTGTATGAAAACCAAGTGGAGAATGAAAACCAAGTGGAGAATGAAAACCAAGTGGAGATCGAAAATGCTCAACCGACTCTCAGCAGAACACCGCGCTCTCTACGGAGACTACGACCTTGTCGGGTCGATGTCAAAATTTTCCGCTAGTTGTCCACGGAAAAAGCGATCCATTTTCCCATCCGCTGGCAGGACAGCCGCCACAACCAGTCCAGGCAGTCGCCCGCAGGAAACGTCACCGCCGCTGGCGAAGCTGCAGAAAACGACAGATCGACGGTCCTGCTTTACCGCCGCAGCAGGATTCGGCCATAATCGCCTGCCCGGGAATCACGCCCGCAGACAGCGGTGGGTGGTTTACCCGACGACCGTTGCCCGTGTGCCCTGCTCGTCCCCCTTTCGGGAGCTGTTCCGCCATGCTTCACTGCACCCGCCGGCCCATTCTGTCGATGGCCGTTGCTGCCCTTGCCCTGTCATCCCTTGGATTTGGAGGATCGATTTTGACCGCTGCCGACAATCAAAACCCCCGTTGTTTCATGGATATCAGCATTGGCGACAAGCCAGCTGGCCGCGTGGTGATCGAGTTGCGGGCCGACGTGGTGCCAAAGACGGCCGAAAATTTCCGCGTCCTGTGCACCGGTGAGAAGGGCTTTGGCTACAAGGGCTCGTCGTTTCACCGCGTGATCACTGAATTCATGTGCCAAGGGGGCGATTTCACCAACCACAACGGCACCGGTGGGAAGTCGATCTACGGCGAGAAGTTTGCCGACGAGAATTTCAAGCTCAAGCACACCGGCCCGGGCGTGCTGAGCATGGCCAACGCCGGCCCCAACACCAACGGTTCGCAGTTCTTCCTCTGCACCGTCCCCACGCCGTGGCTCGACGGCAAGCATGTCGTGTTTGGGAATGTGGTCGAGGGAATGGATGTGGTGAAGGCGGTCGAGAAGGTGGGCTCCGCCAGCGGCAAGACCAGCGGCAAGGTGGTGATCACCGACTGCGGCGAGCTGAAATAAGCAGCGTTTGAACCATCGCTCGTTAGCAGGCTGTGGATACAGTGCAGCACCGCTGGATGCGATGCCCGTCGACCGTGGAAATCCTCAGCGTTTCCACCGGTCGACAGAGTGGAAAAAGTGCAGGGATGACTTTTTCCACGGGCAGTGAGACAATCGCTCTTGGAAAAGCCTTGGGCCCAATCTTGGCCCGCATGGCCGTGGCATTCGCTGGAGGCAGGCTTCTGAGCCTGCCTCCAGCCTGCCTGCCGAAACTCTCTGGCCGGGGAAGGACCCGCCGAAAAAGAAACCGGGCCGGGCTCCTTGCGATGCCCAGCCCGGCGCGTGTGATCGAATCGGAATCGCGTCTGGTCGCGGTGCCAAACCGATCAAACGTCGAGAAATCTTTTTGAAAATAGGGGACCAGATCCCGGCAGCCACCCCACAGGGCTTGGGCAATAGCGGGGGCTGCAGGCAGGCCGAATTTCTACCAGAGAAATGTTTCTCTTTTGCGAGCGATACTACGGCTCCGGCGGGCAGGCTGACCTGAAACGATTTCCAGATTCGACTTCGCGCACGCAAAAGGCTAACTGAGGTTTCCGTAAGACAACCGGCTGGTCGAGGTGCGAGCCGGCGAAATCCTCGCCAACATAGCCCCGGCATAGCCCCGAGCGATTCCGCCCGAGCGGCTCCTCGCCCGCTGCGAGCGAAAACCCCTTGGATTCAAGGGGAAAAGAGAATCGGAGCGGAGAGATTCGAACTCTCGACCTCCTGGTCCCAAACCAGGCGCGCTACCAACTGCGCTACGCTCCGCCGGCGCGCCACGTGAAACGTGCCGCCAGAGAACCGTAGAGTCTACCCGTTTGCGGGCTCTAAATATACCGGGCTGCCAGTCGTTTTCGCACCGCACGGGATCCCCGGGGGGGTGGTGCTCGCCGCTAGCCGGCCATGTGGGCCAGCAACCGCTGGAATTCAGCATGATCGGCAAACGGAATCACGATCCGTCCCGAGCCCTTGCTCGTGGCATGCACCACCACCTTCGTGCCGAGCGCCCGCCGCAACTGCTGCTCCACCGCCGCCACCTGGCTGGAACGCTTGGCCGCCGGCCGGCCCGGCCGCCGCTTCGCCACCCCCTCGACAGGCTCGGCAACACTCACGTCGCCCGTCAGCCCACGCGGCAGCGGAGTGGGGGAAGACTCGCCGTCGTGGCCATCTTCGTCGGCCCGCAGGATCTCCTGCACCTCCGACTCAATCGCCCGCACCGAGAGCCCCTCCTTGGCGATCCGCTCCGCCAGATGAGTCTGCTGCTCCTCGTCGCCCAAGGGCAACAGGGCTCGGGCATGCCCCATCGTGAGGCCGCCGGAGCGCAGCCGCTGCCGCACTCCCTCAGGCAGTTCCAAGAGCCGCAGGAGATTGGTCACGGTGGAGCGGTCGATCGAGAGTCGCTTGGCCAGTTCCTCCTGCGTGCAGCCCCAACTGGAAATGTATTGTTTGAAGCTGGCAGCTTTTTCCAGGGCATCGAGATCGCGGCGCTGGAGATTTTCCACGATCGCGATCTCAGCCATCTGCCGATCGTCGACATCGAGTTGGCGGGCCGGCACGACCGTCCAGCCGAGACGGCGGGCGGCGAGGAGCCGGCGTTGGCCGGCGATCAATTCATAGCGCTCACCGCGGGCGCGCACCACGATCGGCTGCACGAGGCCATGCTCGCGCAGGCTCTCTGTCAGTTCGGCCAGATCGGCATCCTCAACGACGCTGCGTGGCTGCCAGGGATTGGGATCGACCAGGCCGATGCCGATCTCGCCGGTCGGCAGGGTCGCGGCGACCTGCTCCACCTCTTCGGGGGCATGGAGGATGAGGCGGGCGGCGCTGGCGCCTGGCGTTGGCTGGGGAGCAACCGCCGCAGTGCCGTCGGTGGCAGGGGCTGCGTCGAAGCCAGCCCGGCCGAGCAACGCTTCGAGTCCACGGCCCAGGCGTCGTTCCTTACTCACAGTCGCGTACCTCCATGCAGAGTTCCGTGTAGGCCCGCGCTCCCCTCGAGCGCGGCGCGTAGTCGAGCACACTTCGGGCGTGGCTCGGCGCCTCCGAAACGGCGACATCCCGCGGGATCACCGTTTCGAAAACGATCTCACCAAAAAAATCGCGTACCTCCGCCTCCACTTCAGCGGTCAATTCGAGCGAGTCATCGTGCATCGTCAGCACGATGCCGCTGAACCGCAGCCGACCCGGTCGCTCCTCCATCACATCGCGAATCACCTCGATCATCTGCGTGAGCCCCTCGAGCGCGAAGTATTCGCACTGGATCGGCATCAGCACTTCCGAACTCCCCGCCAAGGCCGTCCGGGTGAGATCGCCGAGGGAGGGAGGGCAGTCGATGAGGCAGTAGTCCCACGCATTGAGCCCGCGGGCAAGATGGGTTTCCAAAACTGCCGATCCCGACCGAGCCAACGCCGCGATCCGCTCCACATCGCGCACACTGCGGCTTCCGGGCAGGATGGAGAGCCCAGGGATCGCCGTGGCGACGATCGACTCCGCCAGCGGGAAACCCGACACCAGCGGATGGACCGCCGCCGGCTTGGCCCCCAGGCCGGTGGTGGCGTTGCACTGCGGATCGAGATCGACCAGCAGTGTGCGCAGGCCCCCCTTGGCCAGCGCGGCCGCGAGGTTGGAGGCGGTCGTGGTTTTCCCCACGCCCCCCTTCTGATTGACCACGCACAGAATCCGTCCCACGCGCACGTCCCTTCCGATCGATTGGATCCGCACAACAGGTGTACCCGGGATATCGGCCACTTACGGCACGATCGTCATGCCGTGCGCACGGCACCGCCAGAACCCCTTTCTCGCGCAAGGTCGTCGCAGTCAGCAGGTTGGGTATTGCCGGCGCGGTCGGACACTGCGGCTGGGAACCGGCAAGGGTTCGCTCCCCGGCAGGGTTTCACGTGAAACACAGCCTGACACGCGCAGTTCACCAATAGCCCCCAAGCTCTCGGGGCTCTCTCGTTTCACGTGAAACGGGTCGGGTGGGGGAACACGGGCCAGTTCAGGGCCGCCGCGCGTGAGCTATTCCAACGGGTTAAACACCAGCCCGCTGGCGAGCTTGGGATAGAAGTAGGTACTCTTGGCCGGCATCCGCTCGCCGGTTTCGCTGACGGTGCGGATGTCGTTGACGCTCGCCGGCATCACGAGCGCCGCCAGAGGATACTTGCCCGAGCCGAGTCCCTCCACCACCTCACCGATGAGATGGACATAGCCGGGAGTGGGGATCGTGGGGGAGGCGAGCAGATCGCCGATCACCAGCCGGTGCAGGATCGACACGCCGAGGTTGCGCCAAGCGGGGCTGTGCTCCGCTGCCACCTGCTCCATCCGGGCCCTTCCGGCCGGGGTGATTCTGGCCAGCGTCCAAGCCTGGTCGCCGGTGGTGAAGAAGCCGATCGTCCCCTGCTTATCCTCCCCCTCGATCCGGTCCCAGACACTCGCCGCCGCCGCGGGGCCGTGGCCGGCTGGCTCCGTCGTGAAAGCTGCTCCGAGCTTGGCTGTCAGTTCGGTTGCGCTCTTCACCGAGGGCTCCACAAAGAGCCGGTGGGTGGGGAGCACAACCAACCCCGGGTCGCTCATCCCCACGAGCATCATCAGGACAAAATTGGCCGGGTGATCGGTCGGTAGCGATCCCCCCTGGGCGGCCGCCACTTCATCCCGGTAGTTGCAGGCGGTCTCATAGCGGTGGTGGCCGTCGGCGATGAACACCGGCTTGGGTCCCATCATGCCAGCCACCTTCGTCGCCACCGCCTCGTCGGTGAGGGGCCACATCCAGCTTTTTACGCCGAGGTGGTCGGTCGCCTCGACCGGGGGCTGGCCGGCCACCGCCTGATCGAGCAGCGTCTGCACCTCTCCCTGGGGATCGGGGTAGAGACCAAACACCTGGCTGAGGTTGGCCCGGCAGGCCCGGGTGAGGAGCAGGCGATCCTGCTTGGGACCCGACATCGTCTCTTCATGGGGGTGGATATTGCCGGTGCCAAACCGCTCCAGTCGCACTCGGGCCATCACGCCGCGCCGCACATGCTTCTCCCCCTCCACCTCAAACTCCTGGTGGTAGACGTAGAGTGCCGCAGCCGGCTCCTGCATCACCACCCCCTGCTCGCGCCAGGCGCGGAGGAAGCCGGCGGCCCGGGTGTATTTGTTGGAGCGATCGTTGTCGCCCGGCTCCTCCCGGTTGAGCTCAATGCGGATCACGTTGGCCGGGTGCTGCTGGTAGAGCCGCTCCTGCAGGGCCGCGTCGATCACGTCGTAGGGAGGGGCGATCACCTGCGACAGGGTGCCGACATGCTTGGGGTCGTAGCGCAGGCCGCGGAGGGGGGCAACGTGGGGCATGGGGGTGACGTTTCTCCTGGGGTAGATGCACGAAGAACGGGAAGGATGGCAGGGCGGTCGGACGGGAGCAGAAGCCCCGGGGAGCCGACGAGCACAGGATACAAAAAAAGGACGGCCTCGGTGGCATCTGGGGAGGGAGGCCGGGACGTGGTAGCCCGGGCCCGTTCCCGTCAGGAACTAAAAAAACCGGGGCGAGGCACTGGCGCCTCGCCCCGGCAGTTTCGATTCCGTTCTCCGGCGGCAGGGATCAGCCAGCCGCAGAATCGGGATCAATATTTGTAGTACTCAGGCTTGAACGGCCCCTCGACCGGCACATGGAGATACTCGGCCTGATCGGTGGTGAGCTTGGTAAGCTTCACGCCGAGCTTGTCGAGGTGCAGGCGGGCCACTTCCTCGTCGAGCTTCTTGGGGAGCCGGTGGACGCCGATGTCGTAGCTGTCGGTTTCCGTCCAGAGGGCGATCTGAGCCAGTACCTGATTGGTGAAGCTGGTGCTCATAACGAACGACGGATGACCGGTGGCACAGCCGAGGTTCACCAGCCGGCCTTCGGCCAGCACGATCACCGATTTACCGGAGGGGAGCGTGTAGCGGTCGACCTGTGGCTTGATCTCCACCTTCTTCACACCCTTGGTGTTCTCGAGGTAGGCCACGTCGATCTCCAGATCGAAGTGCCCGATGTTGCAGACGATGGCGTCGTTGGGCATCTGGGCGAGGTGCTCACCCCGGATGACGTCGCGGCAGCCGGTGGCCGTCACGAAGATCTGACCCTGGCTGGCAGCCTCTTCCATCGTCGTCACTTCATACCCCTCCATCGCCGCCTGCAGGGCATTGATCGGGTCGATCTCGGTGATGATCACGCGGGCCCCGAGCACCTTGAGGGCGTGGGCACTTCCCTTGCCAACATCACCGTAGCCGCAGACCACCGCCACCTTGCCGGCCACCATCACGTCGGTGGCCCGCTTGAGGCCGTCGGCGAGGCTTTCGCGACAGCCGTAGAGGTTGTCAAACTTGCTCTTGGTGCAGGAGTCGTTGATGTTGATCGCCGGCAGTTTCAGTTCGCCGTTCTCATGCATGCGGTAGAGCCGGTGGACGCCCGTGGTGGTCTCTTCGGAGAGGCCGCGGATGCCGCCGATCAGTTCCGGATACTTGGAGTGGACCATGCTCGTCAGATCGCCGCCGTCGTCGAGGATCATGTTGAGCGGCTTGCCGTCGGAGAAGAAGAGCGTCTGCTCGATGCACCAGTCGAATTCCTCGTTGGTCATCCCCTTCCAGGCATAGACCGGGAAGCCAGCTTTGGCGATTGCAGCTGCGGCGTGGTCTTGCGTTGAGAAGATGTTGCAGCTGCTCCAGGTCACCTCGGCACCGAGGGCCTTGAGCGTTTCGATCAGCACGGCGGTCTGGATCGTCATGTGGAGGCAGCCGGCAATCCGAGCGCCGGCCAGCGGCTTCGTCTTGCCATACTTCTGCCGCAGCGACATCAGGCCTGGCATCTCGTTCTCGGCCAGCATGATCTCCTTGCGGCCCCAATCGGCCAGAGCGAGATCGGCGACCTTGTAAGGCAGGCGGGTTTCAACGTGGGACACTGGCAAACCTCCTGAGGTTGGAAAATTGGGAGCTGGGAAATCTGTGTACCAGCCGGGCGTATACGGAAGCGATAGCTTGCCACCAAGGGCAGAAACGAGCATCCGGCTCGTCGGGATGCTCCTCTGTCGGAGCACAACCCCGGAATCTTAGCGGTATTGCCCAAAACGTACACCCGGGATTTTCCCCCACGGGGTTTTTGGCGGCCCTGAGCAGGCCCTGCTCAGCCGATTCCCAAGGCTCTCCGGGCGGCCGCCACAAACGCCCGCACCCGCTCGGCATCCTTGCGGCCGGGGGCCAGTTCGACGCCGCTGGCGGTGTCGACGGCCGGCAGGCCGGTGGCCCGGATCGCCGCGGCCACATTCTGCGGCGTCAGGCCACCCGCCAGGGCCATGGGGATCCCCAGCCCGCCACTGGCAACCAGCAGCGACCAGTCGACCACCGCCCCGGTGCCCCCCAGCTGCCCGGCTGGGCCGGCTCGCTCCACTGCAGCATCACAAATTCCCATAACAGGGGAATGTCCCCCCGCCGCAGCCACCTCGAGCCAGGCGCGGGCCGCCGCCAGCCCGTCGATGGCGGGAGGGCCCTGCAGCCGCACGGCTCGGATGATCGGCACGGCCCTGAGTTCTCCGCAGAGACTCGGCGGATCCCAAACCAGCCGCTCGCCGCCAGATCCTGTCGGCTGGAGATGGCCGTGCAGTTGGACCGCCCCGAGCCCCACGCTGGCCACGATGCGCAGAATGTCAGCAGCCGAGCTGCCGGCAAACACCCCCACCCGCAGCACGCCGGCAGGGATCGCTGCGGCCACTTCACGCGCGGCCGCCGGCGTGAGCATCCGCGGCGAACCGGCGACAAAGTTGAGTCCGATGCAATCGGCTCCGGCCTCCGCCACCAGGCGGGCATCAGCCGCGCTGGTCACGCCGCAAATCTTGATCTGAAACATGCCAGGTCCACCGGCCCTGCGGCAGGGATGTCGAAGGCGATCGTGGGCGCGGCCACGAGTGAACCGCGCCACCAAATGTAGCACACATCCCCCGGCAGTCCCTGCGCCGCATAACCGGCGCAACCGGCCCAGCGGCGCCAGGTCTCCCGATTGGGAAAGTTGCCGTCTGGGCCCTCGCGGTACAGGAGTGGGGAGCCGTTGGTCGAAAGAGACAGTGGCTGAGGGCGCGTGGCGTCCCAGCGGCATCCCGCCTTTCTATGGAAGCACACCCGCCGATGATCGCACCTCGCCGCCATCCGTCCAGCCGTCCCTTCCTCGCGGCGCCACGTGTCGAGTTTTACCACCCGGCACAAGGAATCGATGCGGCGGTGCACGGGCTCGATCGGGCCATCCGCCGGGCCGAGGGGATTGGCCTGGTGGTGGGCCCTCCGGGAACTGGCAAGTCGTTGCTGTTGGCGAAGGTGGCCGAGAGCGTGCGCGACGATTTCGATGTGGCGATGCTCTCCGGCGCCCGGATCTGCACCCGCCGCGCGCTGTGGCAGGCAATCCTCGCGGAAATCGGTGAGCCTTACCGCGGGATCGAAGAGGGGGAACTGAGGATCGGTGTGGTGGAACGCATCCGCGGTCTGGCCGCCGCCGGATCGGGGCTGGTGGTGTTGGTGGACGAGGCCCCCACTCTCCCCACCCGGCTGATTGAAGAGCTGCGTCTGCTGACCAACATCCCCACGCCGCTGCCGGCGGTGCATGTTGTGCTCTGTGGAACGGCAGAACTGGAAGAGATCCTCGCTGCCGCAAGGATGGAGAGCCTCGCACAGCGCATCGGGGCGAGGTTCTATCTGGAGCCGCTCGACCACGCAGAGACGATTCTCTACGTGCGCACGCAGATGAAATCGGCCGGCATGGACTGGGATGCTGTCTTCGAACGCGGTTGCGACGACGCCGTCTTCACGGTCACCGACGGCGTGCCGCGGCTCATCAACCAGGTCTGCGACATGGCGCTTGTGTATCTGGCGGAGAAGGGGGGGCGGCGGGTGCTGCCGGGCGACATCGCCCGGGCATGGCGGGAGATTCAGCGGCTGCCCGCACCGGCAGCACTGGGCCATGCGGAAGCGGAGCGGTCCAGCCCACCTTCCGCTGAGGTTGTTGCTGACAGCCACTGGCACGACGGCCACGACGCTGCCGGCGAGCGGATCGATGCCGGTCTGACCCACCTCACGGGGGGTGGAGGGATCGTCGAGTTTGGCTCGTTTGAATCGGCCGGCCTGGAAGAGGGACATGGCGACGACACGCTTCTGGAAGAGGCTGATGCACCAGAGGGCTGGCTCCCGCGAGTTTCGCATCCCTCCCTGGCCCAGCGCGACTCCCCGCGCCCGGCGCAGCCGGCAGCCGATCCCTGCCCGTGGCGCGGGCCTGATGTCGAACTGGTGTTCGATCCGGCCGCCGATCCCTTCGCCGACTATTTCGCCGATCAGGAGCGGACGGTGGAACGCTGTGTGGTGCGTGGGCCGAGCGATTTCGGTGGTCGACGCCATGTCTCCAGCCGGGAGGGAGCGACGCTCGGCGGGCAACTGCATGCCATCGAGCCGGCGGCCGAAAAGGCCCCCCCGTTGGCGGCAGAAGGCGTTTCCGACGACGTTCCCGACGATGCCGACATGGTGGTGATCGAGGAGGATCTGTGCGATCCGATCAGCGGAGCGGAACGATCGGTGTTCCCGGTGCGTGTGGGGGATTACCGCAGCCTGTTTGCCCGCCTGCGCCGCGGGGAAAGCCCTCGGTGACCGGCCGGCGTTCGCCGGCAGCGGAGCAGACGCCGCACCGGTCGAGAGGCTGTGCCGTGACTTGCACCGGCGGAGGCAGCAGAATAACAACCGTGGTGCCCTCCCAGCCAGCCGCCGACGCCTCCCCAACTCCGCTGCCTGGCGGCGGGCACGACACCCGGTCGTCAGACCTCTGGCCTGCCGGGCGGGTGCTGGTGGTGGCCGCCACCTATAACGAGATCGACAACATTGCGGCCCTCACGGACGCGATCTTGGCGGCGTCTCCCGCGGCGCAGTTGCTGGTGGTGGACGACGACTCTCCCGATGGCACTGGCCGAGTGGCACTGCAATTGGCTGAGGAGAATCCCCGGCTGCACGTGCTGGTCAGACGCGGACGCCGGGGGCTGGGCAGCGCCATTCTGGAGGGGTTTTCTGTTGCCGCGGCACACGGATTCGCAGTGGCCGTGAACATGGATGCCGATTTCAGCCACGATCCTGCCGACATCGATCGGTTGCTGGCGGCGCTGGAACCGATGGGTGGGCCGGCGGCGGATGTGGCGATCGGCTCACGCCGCGTGCCGGGTGGCCGCACGGTCGGCTGTCCATTGTCGCGCCGCATCACCAGCGCTCATGTGGGCTGGTTCACCCGCTGCGTGCTGTGCGTGCCGGTTCGCGATCCATCCAGCGGCTTTCGGGCCGTGCGGCTGGGCATCATGCAGCGACTGCCGCGGAAATTTTCTTCCGGCTACGCCTTTTTTGAAGACCTGCTGTGGCATACCCATCGCGCCGGCGGCCGGATCGTGGAAGTGCCCATCACCTTCACCGATCGCGTTCGTGGTTCGAGCAAGGCCGGACTGCCCGCCGCGCTGGCGGGGATCTGTGATCTGTTGCGGCTGGCCGTCGCGACATGGCTGCCAGGCCACCCCTTGCGGCGGCCCATGCCCGAGTAATGTGTCTTCCTGTCCCGATCATGGGAAAGGGCTCGGCTTGAAGGGAGCCACGGGCTGACTCGGAGCCTGTGCGGGAACAGCAGCGCTGGGGTCGGGCAGTTCCCCGAGCGCCACAGCGAGGCTTTCCTTGGAGTCTTTGAGGTCAGGATTGATCGCCAGAGCCTTGCGGAACATGGTGATCGCATTCTCCTTGTCACCACCCTTGTAATAGACCACGCCGCAGTTATTCATAATGGCGGCGTTTCCCGGTTCCTGCTCGAGGATCTTCAGATATTGGGTGACGGCTTCGGGAAAGCGCCCCTGTGACGAGAGCGCATTGGCGAGGTTGATCCGCAACATCGGCACATGGGGAGTGGCTTCGGTGGCGAGGTAATATTCCTTGATAGCCTCTTCGATCTTGCCTCGGGCGGCCAGCACAGTGCCCAGATTATTATGCGTTTCGCCGAGGTCGGGGCGCAGCCGAGTCGAGTTGGTGAAGTGATAGAAGGCGGCATCGACGTCCCCCTTG
>Ga0114967_10003988_pt1 | contig 11991 bp, 11 predicted proteins | sample M_130628_MF_Meta_FD_92639 | JGI IMG/M metagenome (GOLD analysis project Ga0114967, IMG submission 92639) | Freshwater microbial communities from Lake Montjoie, Canada to study carbon cycling - M_130628_MF_MetaG | ecosystem: Environmental > Aquatic > Freshwater > Lake | place: Lake Montjoie... | reverse complement strand
AGCTCAGGAAGTCAAAGAAATATTTCCTAAATCAGTATTTGAAAATAGTTTTACAAATGATACTATAAATATACCAGATTTACATTCAATAGATATAACACAGATAAATTATTCATTATATGGAACTGTTAAAAAATTAATAGAAAGGGTAAATAATAATAAAAATAATATAAAATATTTAAAGAGTATTTTAAATATTGATACTATATCAACAAGCAATTTAATACTTGATAAAATATTATAAAGTAATAAATGTATTAATAAATTAATATAAATTTTTATTTTTATAATAATAATGTAAATATATAATAAAACATGATTATTTGTAATAATAATAGTATTGATATTATTCAAGGTATAATTGGATATGGTAATGCTGAAGGAATAACTGATTGGCGTTTAGAAAATACAAGCACTGGAGTTTTTAATATTTTAAATAGCACTTCAACAACACCAAATATATCTATAATAGATAATGGTAATGTAGGCATTGGAACTGTGCCAATAACTTCTTCATCTAAATTAGAGATTATAGGAAATGTTAATATTAGTGGCAATTACAAAAAAAACAATAGAGATATTATAAATGAAATAAATGAAACAAGCAATTATGTATTATCAACAAGTAATTTTTTTTTAACAAAATTAGAAAGTGTATTGTGGAGAAAAAATAACAATATGATATATTATAATACTTCTAATGTTGGTATTGGAACTACAAATCCTATAAGTAAATTAAATATATATGATAATACCATTAGTGAAACTAAATTGACTATTCAAAATAATTTTAATATTAGTGCTTCTACATCATCATCAATAGAACTAATTAGAGGAACTGTAAATGATTCTAATAGAGATTACAAAATAGGTAATTATATTGGAGATTTTATTATTAAATCTTCATTAAGTGGAACAGATACTGATTATATAAAAATAACAGGAACAACTGGTGCTATAACTAATCCTACAGGAACAACAAGTTGGACTACAACATCAGATAGACGTATAAAGGAAAACATAGAGAGAGCATCTTATGACAAATGTTATGAAAGTATTAATAAGTTAGAGTTAAATAGATTTAATTATATTAAAGAATTTAATACAGTTAATAGGGATATTACACAATTAGGATTTATAGCTCAGGAAGTCAAAGAAATATTTCCTAAATCAGTATTTGAAAATAGTTTTACAAATGATACTATAAACATATCAGATTTACATTCAATAGATATAACACAGATAAATTATTCATTATATGGTGCTGTTAAAAAATTAATAGAAATAATTAATGAGGATGAAGAAAAAATAAAAAAATTAAAGTTTTTATTAAATATAGATAATGCTTCAAGCAATATAGCAATAGATAGTGCTTCAAGTAATTTATAAATAAATACATCACAAAATAATAATATAAAAACAACAATATTTACAAAAAATAAATAATAATATATTTATATTATTAATTAATAATTCCATCTACATAATTTTGATGGTCTCTTAAAGAGAATGAATTTAAATTATTCCAATCAACATATATTTTAGAAGGGGCAGAAAACTCATATTGTATATCTGTATAATAGTTGTCACTTAACCTACGATCGTAATCAAATAATGCTTGTTTTTTTATTTCATTTAGATCCCAATTTGGATATGTTAAACGTAATTCATTTATTATTTGCTGGAAAATTATGTTTTTAGGAGTAACACGTGTGTATAAATAAAATTCATTTATATCGTATTTTTTAGCAAGGAAGTAAAAAATACGATTAAGCCTTTGTCTTAATAACTTAATATGAAAAAATGTTTTAGTATTAAAGACCTCTTCTACAACTTTTTTCCAAAAATTTTTATCTAATATTTCTTCTAATTCATTGTCACGAGGATCTGAATTAAACAATTTTTTAAATTTTTCTATTAGTTCTAAAATATCTCTATAACCAAAATGTGGGTTTTTCAATCTTGCTTTAATTATTTGTTCATTTTCTCCATCACGTAATCTTAAAAATAATAATACACTTCCTGTTCTACCCTTCCCCGCATAACAATGAATAATTGTTCTATTATCAATTGTAGCAACTGGCAATTCGCTTATTTCTTTCCAAGCCAAAATAGTGCCTGCTGTCATATCTACAATATCTTTTATATTTTTGTATTCTCTTTTAATATTCGCTTCTATTTTTTTATTCTTAATAAGAACTTTAATAGCAAGATCAAACATTTCACGCTCCGCGCTTCTGTCATATGGATTACATGTTCCAACTATATTATTGAATAATATATAAGTTCCACCATCACAATCGTGTAAATCTACATAGTTTGTTATTTTCATATTATCTAACAAAAAAAACATACTTGATAATAGTTTACCTCTATCAAATTGTTCAGGGATTTCCATTCCATATATATATAAATTATTAAAAGGTTTATAAATTATATTGTCAACATTATAAATTGTATATAATAAATATATGTCAACAGAAGGATCGGGTTCTAATCCATATCTTACAATTTCTTTTTGTAATTTTCTGCGAATAAATATTGATTTAGTAATATCTTTAATAGTAATATTAATCTTTTGTCTATCTAAAATATCAAATTCTTTTTCTATTTTCTCCCTATCTTTGCCTGGAGGTAAAGCATTTATAATTTTTTCCTGTAATTTAACTAATTCATTACTAATTTCTGAGTGATTATATTGTAAGGGTTTATACGGACCCATAAAAATTTTATACAAAAAATTATACACATATTTTTGGAGGAAACCTTTAAAATAATCAATATATTTTACATGCATTTGTTGAATTTGATTTTGATATACAGGCACTTGTTGAATTTGATATCTTGAATTACCAGGAGAATGATCTCGTGGGCCTCTACCATATAATATTCTTTTATTTCTTCTTTTTTTAATACCACCAATAGATTTTGCTTTGGGTTTTCTACTATTAGCATGAAAAAATGTTGCTTTTTTTATAGCTTGATCAATAGTTATTTCATCAAACTTATCACCAAATTTTTCTTTATATTCATCAACATAACCATAAGTTGTTTTATACCAAACATTCCATAAATTTTTTCTTAATAGTTCTTCATTTTGTGGATATAATAAATTTTGTATATTACTTTCAATTGTTTTATTTAATATACTATTAATTACTTCTTTATTTATATTTAATATACTATCAACTTCTTCTTTATTATAATCAGCCAATTTTTCCCCTTCTCTTTTAATAATTTTTTTAGCAATTTCTTCAGCAATTTGTTCTGCCTTACCCTTTAATTTAATCGCCTCAATATCAAATAATTCATCAACAAATAGATTTACTAAATCTAAATATGTAATATTTTGTGGAACTTCTCTGGAATTAATATTATCATATGAAAACGGAACTGTATCTTCATAATTTTCTTGAATATTACCGAGAGTTGTCGGCATTAATATTGTTTTATCTTGAGAATTTTCTTGAATTTTCTTGGGATTAACACTATTATATGAAAATGGAACTGTATATTCATAATTTTCTTTATAATCTTTTTGATTTTTCATGGGATTAATACTATTTCTATAATTTGTTCTCGGCATTAATATTGTATTATCTTGAGAATTTTGATTAATTTTTGCTCCTATCATTACTTTTTGCGATGGTATCTTAGCTGCTACTTTAGGTATCTTAGCTGCTACTTTAGGTATCTTAGCTGCTACTTTAGGTATCTTAGCTGCTACTTTAGGTATCTTAGCTGCTACTTTAGGTATCTTAGCTGCTTTAGATTCTTTAGGTGGTTTGTTTGTAATCAAATGTTTTTTACTCTTTAATATTGCTGATAGGTGGAAAGTCATTATTTTTTGTGTTTCTTTATCTTTATTTTTTTGCAAAGTCATCATAATATATATTTTTATTTTTTTTTATATTATTCTTTTATAAATTATTATCAAATAACAATATAGCTATAGATAGTTATATTAAATAAAAAAATAATATAAATTACTGTTTTTTACATATAAGATATTATAGACTTATTATTTACTTTAGCTGGCGCTTTCTTAGAGGGTGCTTTCTTAGCGGGTGCTTTCTTAGCGGGTGCTTTCTTAGCGGGTGCTTTCTTAGCGGGTGCTTTCTTAGAGGGTGCTTTCTTAGCGGGTGCTTTCTTAGAGGGTGCTTTCTTAACTGAAGGTTTCTTAGCGGGTGCTTTCTTAACTGAAGGTTTCTTAGTTTTACTGTATTTACCACCTTTATTTATATTTTCTAATGCTATTATTTCATCTAATGCATGTTCATTATTTTTATCGTGACTATTTTCGCTAAGGTAACGTTTAATCAAATCTTTAAATAATGAATAATATTTGTCATATAATGTATTGTTTTCATTACCAATTTTAATAGATATTATTTCTTTCAAAATATCTTTTATTTCATTTGTACAAGTATAACATATTTTTAACAAATAATCTATATAACTCTTAATATCATGTAAAAATTTATTTGAACTCTTATATGTAAATGAATAGTTAAAATAAAATTTAATAATTAAAGAATAAGTCCCATCATAATTATGATTAAAATTTATTAAATTATCTTTACTATATTTTGCTAAAATTTGTAATATTTCATTTAACTCATGTAAATTTTTATCATCATCAACTATATTTTTATCATCATCAACTATAACTTCTTCATCCATACTGGATAATTCATTAATTTCATTTTTAATTCCTATAGATTTTAAAATTTTTTCAAATTCTGATTTAACTTTCGATTCAACAGATGACTCTAATCCTTTCCTATCTTTATTTGTTGTTAGTATTTCAGCTAATCTTTCCAATTTGTTATAAGCATTTTTTAAAATATTTTCAGAAGATTTTCTCATTTCACTATATCTATTTCGTGATGTTAATGCCAGTAAATGATTACCAATTGTTGATGATGCTGCTGCTCTGGAAGATGCTTCTATTTATTTTTCAAGAAGTTTGTTGTCAATAACATCTTTAGCATAAAAAATTTTATTATATATTGTTCTTAAGGTTGATTCACTCATTCATATACAATTAATTATATCTATTATTAGTTAATAAAAAATATTAAAATACTAAAAATATATTAAGTTTTATTTTTTGCATGTATTTGTTTGATAAAATAATAAATTTAAGGTATAATATAGAATATGAATAATATAGGTAAAAAAAATCCTTATAAATTTATAATAAGGAAACCTTCTTATTCTATTAAAAATAAAAAATATAAAATACTAAGAAGGTTTTTGTATAGATGGAAGAATAAATATATTCATAATAAATTAAAAAAACAAGAACAACATAAAGTAATACCTTCAAATACAATAACATATGTTCCAATTGAAAAAAAAGAGGAGAATGTTTTTTCATTTGTTCAAAACATTATAAATGAAAAGGTAACATTATTAGATGGTTTTTTTAAAAATATAGCAAAGGATAGTATTGAAATAATTAATACTGTAAGCACAAAAATAGATATTTTTGATATTCTTAAAAATAAAATAAAGGAAGATATTGTGAATACTGATGAAAATAAAGATAATTCTATATCTATTATTTCAAAAGATACAAAGGAGCTAAATGATATATTAAAGGAAATACAATCATATTACTCAGATAAATTTACATATACAAATGAAATGGAGAAAATCTATATTATAAAAATTTTAAGTTCACAAAATTTTTTAGATAATACAATTATATACACTGATGTTTTTGATTTTATAAATAAAATTAACCCATATATTAACGCATTTATTATATATTCATCTTTACCTTTTTCAAACTGCTCACAGCCTATTAAAAAAATATTATATAAATATCAAACATATGATATTAAAAGCGATTATAAAGGACCTTATAGATTATTTAAAAGGCTTATTCATCAATATATAAAAGAGAATGATTCTATAAGTAAATTTTCTGACCTAATCAAAAATATTAAAAATAAAGATAGTTTAGAAAAACAATCATGTAAGAACAAAAAGAAAAAGATATATAAGTTATCAAATCGCAAATTTTAAAAATATTATAATAATGTGTTTATGGCATTCCATCTACATAATATTGTTGTCGTTTTAAAGATTCATGATTAAAATCTCTCCAATTTATTGTTACTTCATAAGGTTTTTCAAAACAAGATTTTAAACGATAATCAACCTTACCAAACTTTTCTTTGAAAGGTATAGAATATAAATAAAACGTTTTTACGTTGTATGTTTTAGCAAGAAAGTAAAAAATACGATTAAGCCGTTGCCTTAATAGCTTAATATGCCAAAACTCATCAGTTTTAAAGACTTCTTTTATTACTTCTTCCCAATAATATTTATGTAAATTATCTTCATCTTCTTCTTTAGGACGAAATAATTCTTTTAAATTTTTTATTAAATCATCAATATTTTCATAGCCTAAATGTTTTCGTGTTAATCTTGTTTCAATATTCATATCATTTATATCACGTAATCTTAAAAATAATAGTGTTGCACCGGTTCTTCCTTTACCAGCAAAACAATGAATAACCATTCTATTTGTAGAAGAAGCAACAGGTAAATCATTAATTTGTTTCCAAGCTAAAAAACTTCCGGCTGTCATATCAACAATTTCTTTTATATTTTTATATTCTCTTTTTGTTTTTTTATCTATTATATTTTTAGTAATAAGAACTTCAGTAGCAAGATCAAACATTTCACGTTCTGCTCCTCTATCATATGGATTACAATCCATTATTGGGATTTCACCTATCTTATAAGTTCCTCCTTCACAATCTTGTAAATCTATAAAATCTGTTATTTTAATATTATCTAATAAAAAAAACATAGATGATAATAGGTTTGCTCTGTTATATTGATTAGGATTATCCATTCCATATATATATAAATCTTTAAAAGGTTTATAGATAGTTTTATCTATACTATTCATTGAATAATTAGTATAGATGCGGTCTGCTTGTTCTTTTTTATTTTTAAAAAATTTTTTTTTATTTTCAATTTCTCTTCTTAAAAAAATTGAGCGAGTAATAGTTTTACTTCCTATACATAAATCAACTAAATTAAAATCTGAATTTATTTTATCTATATCTTCATATGATGTTAATGAGCTTATAATTTGTCTCTTAATTTCTGGTAATTCTTTCTCAATTTCTAAGTGATTATATATTAAAGGATGGTATATTAAAGGAGGGGCAGTAGCAATCAATTTATCACTTTTACTTTCTTCTAAAGAAGGATTAGTAAGCATTTTAAATACATAATTCCACACTTCATTCCACACTAATTTTATAGTATTTGTAGCATACAAAAATTTTTTGTTTGACAAATGTTGAGGCAAAGGCGGAGGCAAAGGCGGAGGTAAAGGTGGAGGCGGAGATGATCCACCATTTAAATTATATTTGCCACCAATAGATTTAGATTTATCATTTATCATTTCATATTTGATAGCTTGACCAATTGTTATTTCATCATACTTATCACCATATTTTTCTATATATTTAGAAGCATAACCATAATGCGCAGTATACAAAATATTCCATAATTTTTTTCTTAATAGTTCCTTATTTTTAAATTTATTTTCAATTTTATTTTCAATTATTTGAGTAAATACACTATTAACTATATTTATATTATAATTAGCAAAATCTTTCTTTTCCCCTTCTATATTTATAATTTTTTCTGAGATTTCTTCTGCAATTTCTTTAGCATTTTTTTCTAAATCAAAATCCCAGCCATTTTGTAAATCACCAGAAAAAATCTTTAGTAATTTTTCATATGTTAAATTTTCTGGTGGCATATTATAACTATATTGTTCAGATTGAGTTTTTTCTTTAGTTAAAAGCCCATTTATTTTAGAATATTGAGTTTTTTCTAAATTATGATTGCCAATTACCCCCGCACCTCCTTTCATTTTATTTAGCAATGGTACTATATATATATTAGACAATATCTTTAAATTAATTTAAGGTATTTTTTAGCAGAATTTTTAAGATAATTTATTTGCTTCTTTATAATTAATGAAGGTATTATAAATAATAAAAAAATAATATTTAATGAACAAAAGGAGGATAATTAAGGTCAACCTCTTTAATGTTAGAATTATTAGGAAAATCTAATAAGGGAGAAGGTAAAGGCAAAGTATTAAGAGGAGGTTCAATATCAAAATATTTTTTATTAACATAAGTTAATTCAATAACATCAGGAATATTAGAAATAATATTACTATGATTATTCGCATGAGCATGAACAATATAATGAGTATTATTTAATTTTTGAAAGCATTTAATTTTATCATTATAGGAGGTTCCCCAGAAGCCAGTCATAATACCATGAACTTCAATAACAATTTGTTTAAATTTAGATAATTGCTCTTCATCAATATTTAAAAGCCAGGGAAATTCACCACCTTCAATATCCATTTTCAAAAATATAGAATTAAAATTTTTAGTAAGAAAGGAAAGATCTGAGTTATCATCATCATTAAATGAATTAATATTTTTTTTTATAAAGGATATTTTTTTAGTATAATTATATGGAAAATTAGCAACTGTTCCATCAAAAGCAAAGGAATTATATTCATTTAAATTAGGATTATTGTTAATAAAATCACGAGAGAAACTTTCTTCAGAACAAACACCGCAAGAGATATAACAATCATAACCACCATCTAACTGAGCTAAAACATATCCACCATCTCTATTAACGCCATATCTTATTTTATTATCAAATTGACGAACTTGTAATAATTCAGGATTATTCATAATAAATAATTAATATAAATATTCTTTAAATATAAAGTTTAAGAATTAAGAATTAAGAATATTAATGAATTCATTAATAGCTTCAATAGTATATAATTTTTCTACATCACTAATTGTATAACAATGTATAGCACTATTTAATTTACCAATTATGTAACTTTTTAATAAAGTATTATTATCAACAGTAATATGTTTTATTTTTTTAATACATTCAAGATATTGTTCATTTTTAATTAATTCATCTGATGATAAATCATCAATAGATGATTGTATGTTTAATTTATTTTTTAGAATATCAACAAAAGAGTTAATTTCTTCAATAGTATATACAATATTATCCATATTTTTCTAATAATATATATAGAATATATTTATGCCTTTACAATCTACAGGTGCTATATCATTAGAAAATATCCAAACAGAATTTGGAGGTGCAAACCCAATTAGTATAAATGAATATTATTTAAATGGAATATATACAACAGGAACAGGTGCAACAGGTATTCCAACAAGTGGAACAATATCACTAAATAATTTTTATGGTAAATCAAAAGTAACCGGTAGTACTGAATATATGCTTGCTGGTAATGTTGCTGGTAATATGAATGAAACAGGAGGAGCGAGAATGGGAATTGATGGACAGGACGATAGTTTTGCTGGTATTGGCACAGTTTTTCAATTTTTCTGGTTTGGAACTGATCATGGTTCAAGTAATAATATACAATGGACTACTAACAATGTTATGACATTTGGAGGCGGTAGTTCTCAATACACAGCTTGGGCTGCTAATGTTAGACCTGCGGTTTTAATGGGTCAATATGATAGGCGAACAAATTGGTCAACACAATTTGCACCAACTTCAAGTAATGGTTATAATATTAAAAGGTTTATTGTTAATCAAGCAAACTATTATGGAACATCAGGATCAGAAATACAAATGGAAATAAGATTAATAAGAGGACCAGCATATCAATATATTGAGATTAGAATGGCACAATGGACAGCTGGAACAGGAGGTATATGGAATATATCAGACGGTGGATCATTTTATAATACATTTTCTGGAGCTCCTCCTGTAGGAGGTGGAGCAAGTGTAGTTATAAGAGGTGATTTATCAGGTTATAATTGGGTTGCTTATAATAATTATTATATGAATTTATAATGCGTAATAATAAAGGGAATGATTTTAGTAATATGATAATAAGATGATATTAATATTAAGTTGTTTTGTAACACATGATAGAGGAAATAATAGATATAATCGTTTTGATATATTTAAATTTACATTAAACAGTTATAGAGATATAAAATTTAAATCAGTATATATATTTGTCAAATTAGATAGTGAATTTTTAAATCGTAAGGAAGAATTATATACGTTTATAAATGATACATTTAGTAATTCAGAAATATTTATTAATGATATAAGATATGAAACACAGAATGAATGGACAATTTTCATGGATACAATAAAAGACAAATATTATGAAAAGGATGAATTAGTATGGTTTTTACAGAATGATGATCATGTATTTATAGATAGTAATACTAAAATATTAGAAGAAGGAATAAAACTATTAGAGGAGGATCCATCACAATATAAAACATTATATTTTTCACATTGGCCTGAAATTATAAGATTATCTGGGAAAAATAATACACAAAGCTTATGTAATAATTATATTAAATTTACAGAAACATTAATAGATTCAATACAAATATTTAATTTTAAATATCTATATTATATTTTGTGTGAGAATAATATAAATTATTCATTTAAAAGGATAGATCATATAGTACATTTAAATTATAATCATGACAGAGCATATAGACCATATGATCATACAATTAGACCATTAGACCAAACAATATTTGTTCCATTAAAAGAATTATGTAGACATTTTGATGGTTATGATCATGTAGGAATACCATTACATATACCTCCGTGCGAATGTTTACATTTACCTGAAGATAGAAAAACTATTCAATATATAGATAATACGCCAGAAATGCTTAGAGCTCGTATGACTGTTCCACATACATCTTTATGGACAGCAAATAATGAATTTATAATACCTGAAGAATGGATCCAAAAAATGTTAGAATTATACAAAAATAGTTAATATATTGTTATCATTGTGGTATTATAATTTATTTTTTTAGAATATTATTTGTATCAACGGGGGGGGGGATCAGAAATACAAATGGAAATAAGGTTTGCTACGCGGACCTGCTTATCAATATATTGAAATAAGAATGGCAAATTGGAGTGCTGGAACTGGTGGTATATGGAATGTATCTGATGGAACAACATTTTATAATACATTTTCAGCAACACCTCCTGTAGGAACAGGACAAAGTGTAGTTTTAAGAGGAAGTTTAACAGGAACTAATTGGGGTAGCATATAATAATTATTATATATATAATAATAAAGATGAGTATTAGTTAATTAGGATATACATGATATTATATGATTATCATTATGATATTATAATTTATTTTTTTTAGAATATTATAAAGTATTATTTGTATATAATTACAAAATTTATCAAAAAAAAAAATAAAATATAATATATAATTAGAATAAAAAAAATATGAGTAGGAGGAGTTCCTCTGAAGAAGAAATAAAAAGACGAGCAAAAGAAAAACTAAAAATAGAATATTTTAATGAGATAAGACAGACTGCTTCAGACATGAAAACTTTGGAAAACTTTATAGAAAACGAAAAAACAATAATAGACAATATAAAAACAAGTATAGAAAACGTAAAAACAAATTTAGAATATTTAAAATTAAAAAAAAAAGAACATGAATCTAGAAGACAAGATTATGAAGATCAAAGACAAAATTTTGGGAAAGAATTTAAATCAATAAGAGAAAATCAAAGTAGTAACAGGGCAGCAAGGTTAACTGTAAACAAAATGATAGAAGATTGGCGAGCGGGCGGCGCAAAAAAAGGCAGAACAGGCTTAGGTGGTTACAAAAAAATAAAAAAAAAAATTATTACAAAAAAAAAATTACAAGATAATTGATATGATAATTAACATATATAAATATGAAATTTATAGTAAGTTATTTTTATAGAATATTCTTAGTATATCCTTAGTATTGTTTGCGATGCTCGCCGCATCTGCCGACTTTTAGGGATATACATGGTGATATATGGTTATCATTGTGGTATTATAAATTATTTTTTAAAAATTATTATTTGTATATCCTTTGTATTGT
>Ga0114967_10003985_pt1 | contig 11995 bp, 8 predicted proteins | sample M_130628_MF_Meta_FD_92639 | JGI IMG/M metagenome (GOLD analysis project Ga0114967, IMG submission 92639) | Freshwater microbial communities from Lake Montjoie, Canada to study carbon cycling - M_130628_MF_MetaG | ecosystem: Environmental > Aquatic > Freshwater > Lake | place: Lake Montjoie... | reverse complement strand
CACTGCGGCCCTCCAGGCCTCCGCTCGCTCGATGCTGACTGCGCTTCGCCATCCTGGCTGCGCTGGTCAGCAACGCCAGCTCCTGGGGCATGGGCAACCCCTCGCTTCGTCGTCTTTCCGTAGCACAGGTTTTCAACCTGTGTTCTTCGTCGTGCAGGTTTTTAACCTCTCTCGCAGCAGGCTCAGGTTGACAACCTGAGCTACGACAAAGCGTGGCGTTCCACGGGCCTTCCATGGCCGTTCGTCCAAGCCCAACGCCGTGAGGCGTGGGGCCACCGCCACCAGACGCCGCTTCTAGCGGGGGACGCCCGCGGCCTTATGGCCGGTCGGCTTCCACGGCGACCGTCAGCCTTCCGCGGCGTATTCGTCGAGGAGGCTCTCGACCCGGGCGAAGACGTCGGCCATCTGGTCGGCGTCGGGAAGCAGTGTGACCCGGAAGTGATCACGGTAGGGGACGTTGAAGCTCGAGCCCGGCGCCACGAGCACGTGCTTCCGTTCGAGGAGATCCAGCGCAAATTTCTGGTCGTCGAAGGCGGCAAGGCCGCCAGGTAGTCGCTCGGCGTGCACGCGGATGAAGGCATACATCGCCCCCTGCGGGGCCATGACCGAGAGCCAGCGGCTCCCTGCCACGGCTCCGAGCATCGCCGCCCGGGTGGCGTGGAGCCGGCCGCCGGGTCGCGTGAGGTCGAAGATCGACTGGTGGCCGCCAAGCGCCGTCTGCACCGCAAACTGGCCCGGCACGTTCGAACAGAGCCTGAGGCTCGCCAGCAGTTCCACGGCCTGAATGTAGTCGCGGGCATGCTCCCGCTCGCCGGAGAACACGAGCCAGCCCACTCGCAGGCCGCAGGCGCGGTAGACCTTGCTGAGCCCCGAGAACGTCAGGCAGAGCGTCTTCTTCACCAGCGCCGCGAGCGGCACGAACTCGGCCCCGTCGTAGAGCATCTCGTCGTAGATCTCGTCGGCGCAGAGCACGAGATGCCGCCGCTCCGCGAGTTCGGCGAGAGCCTCGAGCACCTCCCGCGGGTAGACCGCACCAGTGGGGTTGTTGGGGTTGATCAGCACCAGCGCCCGCGTGCGGTCGGTGATCAGCGCCTCGATCTCCACCGGGTCGGGCACGAAGCCCCGCTCCGGCCGGCACGGGTAGTGCACCGCCTTCGCACCGTGGATCACGACCGAGGCCGTCCAGAGCGGGTAGTCGGGGCTCGGCACGAGCACCTCGTCGCCCGGATTGAGCAGTGCCCGCATCGCCAGCATGATCAGTTCCGACACGCCGTTGCCGATGAACACATCGTCGGCGGTGACGTCCATCACGCCGCGGTTCTGCTGCTGCATCACCACGGCCTCGCGGGCCGGGAAGATCCCCTTTTGGTGCGAGTAGGGATCGGCCTGGTGGAGGTTCTCCACGACGGCGACCCGCATCGATCCCGGCATCCGGAAGCCGAAGGCTCCAGGGTTGCCGATGTTGAGCTTCACGATCTCGTGCCCCTCGCGCTCGAGCTGCTCGGCGCGGCGGGCGAGGGCCCCGCGGATCTCGTATTTGACGTCGTGGAGGTGTTCGGACGCGCGGAGCGGGCGGAGCGTCATGGATGGGCCGTCCGGTGCGGGAGCAGAGGGCGAAAGCCGTCATCCTACACTCGCGCCGCAAGAGTCCCCACGCCTCTCGCCGCCGTGCGTAGAGGCGGCTGGTTCACCCGGCGAGCGCCGCCTTCAGCACGTCCCACGGCAGCTTCACCCAGGGGATGCTCTCCGGCAGGCCGGCGACGGGCTGCGGTCCGGCAGTGCCACGCGGCGAGGCATCGGCCCGCTCGATGGCGCGGTCGACGGCCGACGAGAGCCTCTCGAGCCACTCAGGCACCTCGACCCCCGAGCCGCTGGCCACGCCGAGAAACGTGGCCGCCTTCACTTCAAACGCGGCGCCGGCGCCCTCGGGTCGCCCGGTGATCAGTTCGGCCACTGCCGGAGTGACCAGCGCCTCGAGGTCGTCCTGCTCGAGCATGGTCGTGAAGGGGCGGCGGACACGGTCGGAGATGCTTGCCAGTCGCACGCTCCAGTGCCCCTCGAGCTGGTCGAGCCGCTGAACGAGCACGGCGGCGGTGTCGCGGGTCTCGTCGCGAAGCCGCGCCCGCCAAGCTTCTGCCGCGGCGGTCGCGCCCCGGCGGGCGAGCACGCGATGGGCCATACCCACGGGCCGGAGCGTCCAGGCAATTCGGTCGTGCTCCGCCTTCACGCGGAGGTAGTCGAGGAGGATGTGGAGGCACTCGCCGCGATCCGACTGCGTGGTGGTCGAGTTCCAGTCGCGGTACTCGGCGTGGTTTTCGGCGATGCTTTCGAGCACGAGCCGCAGCCGCGTGGCGGCCTGCTTCATCGGCAGCGCCCCGGAGGCGAGGTCTTCGATCAGCCGCCGTGGATAGCGGGTGGCGGGCCGTGCCGGCTCGCCGGAGTCGATGTCGCGGTCAACGAGCTGCTCGAGCCAGTTCCGCACGCCACCGCGGAGGATGCCCCGCAGCGATGACGGGGCGAGAAGGTGCTGCGTAAACAGCCCCTGGCCGTACTGCTCCACAAACTCGCGAGTGGCGGCGAAGGCCTTGTCGTCGCGGACTCGCTCGAGCACCGAGAGCCGCAGCTGGCGGGCGTGCGTCATCCAGGTCTCGAGCAGCTTGGGCACCAAGAGTGAAAGCCCGTCGAGGATCCGCGATGTCCTCGTCTCCTCGTCCGGATCGCCCTCGCCGCTGCTCTCGACGATCCGCTCGACGAGCGCCGTCGTGGCCGCCTCGAAGACGCGGTCAAACTCGCTGACGCTCGCTCCGCCCGGCGGTCGCCGGCTCTCCAGCGCCTTGGCGAGCTGCACCACCGTGATCGACTGCTGCACGAGCCCGAGCCGGGGCAGGCTGGCCGCCATCCGCTCGAAGAGCCGCTCGCGAGTGCGGGCCTTCACGATCCGGTCGGCGCGGCCGCCGCGGGAGAGCGGCACGTAGAGCACAGGCCTGCCGACGAGCCGCTCGCAGACCGCGTCGGCCCGCACGCCCGCGTCGGCCGGATCGCTGCGCAGGAAGGCCGCGATCATGCCGCCGATCGAGCCCGGGGTGGCGACCTCCGTGCCTGGCGTGCCAAGGCGGAGCCGGGCCGAGAGAATCCAGAGCGTCTCGCCCGCCTGCACGGCCGCATCGACGAGCCGCTCCGCCGCCGCGTCGCGCTGCCAGCGGAGCCGGTCGAACTCGGTGGGCGACATGCCCGGCGGCGGTTCCTGATCGCGAAGCGCGACGAGCGTGGCCGCGCGGACGAGCGTTCGCCTCAGCCGGCGGACGGTTTGGCCCCAGCCGGCGACGGCGTCGAGTTCCTCGCGATCGGCGGCGGTGCCGTCCGCCGCGTCGCCCGTGCACCACGCGATGACGGCCTCGCGATAGAGCCGGAGCACGCCGCGGAGGAGTTCGGCGGAGTCTTCAACGGTGGCCAGGGCATCGAGTGATCCGCCCCCGGGTCCGTCGACGTCGATCATGCCCCCGTCGACACCGTCGTCGGCGGAGTCGCGCCAGACCATCGATTCGTAGGCGGCGGCGACCCGCTCCTCGCCGTCGGCCTGATCGTCGTCGTTGTCATCGCCGTCGGCGTCGGACCGCTGGCCCATGATCGGGGCCACGGCGATGGCGACGATCACGTCAACGACCGTCGACGTGTTTGCCTCCACGAGTTCGAGGAAGCGGCGGACCCGGCCGCGGGCCGGCGGCGAACGGTCGGCGGTGGCCTGGCCCACCCAGCGGCCCGCGGCGGCGAGCCACGCCTGCCCGCTCCGCTCGATGGCCGGTCCTTCCAGGAGCGAGGCCCAGTGCACGAGCAACCCCGCAGCGCCGTCGAGATCGCCCTCGTCGAGGAGGGCGTCGGCCGCCTGCGCGTGGCTGCGCGGCGACGAGAAGGCGGCGACCTCGCCCTTCCAGAATCCGGGAGGCGGCGGCGCCGGTGCCGTCTCGTGGCGGCGACCGAGCGCGGCGATCACGTCGCGGGCCGAGTCGACGCATTCGCGGCCGGAGAGATGCGGCACGCCAGAGACGGTGGTGGTGGCGAAGGTGTCCCACCAGGTCGCGAGCCGTTCGAGCCGCGCGGCGGCTCGTGCGGCCGCCTGCGTGGCACCCGCGAGACTCGCCTGTCGCCAGGCGGCAGCGTAGCCCTCGAGGATCGACCCGGTGGCGCTCACGAGATCGTCCACTCTGGGGTCGGGCAGGCCCTCGCCCCCGGGTTCGTGCAGCGGAAACTGCCCCGAGAGGCCGAGGATGTTCCAGGGATCAACCATCGCGCCGCACGCCACGGCCCGCGCGAGCAGATCGGCGGCATCGTCGAGCCGTTCGACCGCTTCATCGGCCGCAGCCCGCCGCCACAGCGCCTGCTGTGCCGCGACCACCTGGCTGGTGATCCTCGCGAGCATCCGCGCGCTGGCGGCCGGCACCGCGCCGGCGAGTCGCTCGGCCGCGGTTCCCCGTCCGAGGCGGGCCATCACGGTGGCGAGCGCCACGTTTTCCACCTGCCGCGCGCGCCGACCCGCAAGCATGGCGTTGATGTGCCGGCGGACTCCACCGAAAGGTTGGCGGACCCGGCGCGATTCCTCCTCGAGCCGCTGACGATGGCGGGCCGGCAGCGAGCCGAGCAGCCTGCGGTAGAACTCGTCTCGATACGAGGCAATGCGGGGGAGGAGTTCGGAAAGCGGGAGCGACGCCTGCAGGGCGCCCGGTCCGTGGCCCGAGAGGCCGCTGGCCATCAGCATCACGCCCGCCAGCACGGCCGACGATTCCCAGCGAAACTCCGCCTCATCGACATCGGCGGGCGCGGCCTGCCGAGCCGTGTCGGGCCACGAGAGAATGCCGTCGAGCGTGGCCTGCTGCACGACCATGCGGCGATACATGCCGCGCTCGTCGATCCGTGTCGGATCCCAGAGGCCGAAGAGGTAGTTGGGCCTGCTTGCGGCGGGATGCAGGAAGTCGAAGGCCCGGGGATCGATGGCGAGTTCTTCGAGCGCATCGAGGTCGAAGTCGGCCTGCCGCAGGAGTTCCACCGGGACCTCGCTGAGGATCGCGATCGCCCCGGCCACCAGCTGGCGATAACGGCCATGAGCCGCGCCGGCGCCGGCGACGTAGAGCGGGATCGGCCGCACCCGCTCGTGCGGATACGGGGCCGACAGGCGGCCGTTCTCCAGCACCGCCAGCGGCCGCCAGCCGACGTAGTCGTTGAGCCGGTCGATCACGCGGGCGACGGCGTCCGGCCGGTCGTCGTCGGGGGCGGCCTCCGCCAGCAGCGCGCGGATCGCCGCCATCACGAAGAACGGACGTTCGATGGCCCCCGGCGGCTGGTTCTCGAGGAGGTCGGTGTGGAACCGTCGGTAGGCCGGCAGCACGTCGCAGAACGTGGCCTCGACGGCCCAGCGGGCCTGCGTGGCATCGCGGAATGCGGCTTCTGTCGTTTCGAGTTCCCCGAGCCGCCGGCCAAGCGCCTCGGCGACCTGCTCGGCTGCGGTGGTCGACTCGGCCACCGTCCCTTCTGCCGACGCTGGTTCCGCGTCGGCAAAGAGGTCGTTTATCGCCCGCCAGGCGGCGGCATCGAACGCCCCCGACGAGAAGTTGAGGTAGCCGAGCAGCACCGCCGCGGCGTCACGGGAACCTGGCGGCTTCGCGGATGGCTGCATCGACGGGGTGGCAGGGGGGAGCGGACGGGCGGAAAAATCGGAGGAATCGTCACTAGCGTAGCATTTTTGTGCCCCCCCGATCACGAACTATCCTTGGCCTGCCGGGTGGCTCGGCGTGCGGATTTCTTCAGGACCCATCATCTATGCACCGCTTCTTCTCGCTCGGCGTCGCGCGGCTTGCGACGCTGGCGGTAGTGTTTCACGCGGCCGCGGCCGCGGCCGGAGGCACGCTCCTGTGCGGTACGGCTGGCGACGATCTCGTGGCCGCCCGCGCGGGACTCGTGCGGGAGTGGGTCGTCCAGATCCCGTTCGACTCCGCCGGCTGGACGCTCGAGAACGTGTCGATTGGCGACGGCCTCGTGGTCGCCACTAGCGGCGACGGGGGCGTGCATGCGGTGAGCACGGGGACCGCGGCCGGCGCGCCGCGGCCCGGGAGCATGCTGTGGTCGCAGCGGATCGGACGGCCGGGAGGTTCAGGGCAACCGGCCGGTATCGGCGGCAACCTGGTCACCGTTGCCCACGACCTCGACATCTACGCCTTCCACCGCGCCGACGGCAGCATCGCGTGGCGCCGCTCATTCGGCCGGCCGTCGTCCGGCGGCGTGGTGCCCTCGGGTGACTGGGCTTACGGGCCGCTCTCAGCCGACGGCGTGATGCGGATGCCAACCGATCCGTATCGGCGGCCAGTCGATCCGCGGTCGGCGCCGGACGGTGACCGTCGCCGTGGCGCTGCGGGGAATGGCACGAAGGGGGCGTCACTGGCCGATCCGTTACGGCCGATTTCCGTCGACGCGGGCGGTCGCGTCGAATCCACCCCGATCGCCTACCAGGGAGGCGTGGTGTGGTGCACTGAAGACGGCCTCGTCGTCGCGGTTGTGCCGACCGACAGCAAAGAGACCGAATCGGAATCGGCGCGAATGGAGTTCGACCTGGGCGCGCCGCCGGCGGGACCGCTCGTGGTTCGCGGATCGACGATCTACGCCGCCACCACACGGGGCGATCTCGCCCGCATCGATGACCTGCCGCCAGACGACGTCCACGAGTTTTCCGCCACCTGGCACGTGGTGCTGCCCCAGCCACCCGAAGGCGAGCCACTGGTCGGCGGCGGCACGGTCGCCATCTCCCTCGGCGACGAGGGGATCATGGCGTTCGCTGCCGAGACCGGCGACGAGCGGTGGCGATCGTGCCTCGCGGGCCGGCTCGTATCGATCACGGGCAACCAGGTGTGGTGCGTGGACCGCGTGGGCCGGCTCTCGAGCCTCGACCTCGCCAGCGGGATGCCGGGGGCATGGATGTGTCTCGGGAGCTTCACGCTGCCGGTGGCCAACACGGTGGACGAACGGCTGATTCTGGCGTCGCCCGACGGCCTCGTGGTGTCGCTGGCGCCGCGGCGGACGGTCTCCGCCGTGCCCGCCGCCGCTCCGCCGGAGCCGAACTGGAAGCCGGCGAAGGAATCGCCGCCGCCTGCCCCGGCCGCCGAGCCTGCCGAGGAACCCGCCGCTGAGCTTGAGTCGACGGAAACCTGATCCGAGTCACACGTGAACGTCGCTTGTCGTCGAGGCACCGCAGCCGGCCGGCGACATGATCGGCGCCGGCGGGACGTGTGAGTTCTCGGCTCAAACGCTCCGGAGCGACCGCCGCGGGGCACACGTCTCACCGGCTTCTGCGCGTGCCTCCGATCCGTCTGCTCCCCTTCCGGAATGACAGGCGATCCCAAGGCAAACCAGGAAGACACACAGGTTGACAACCTGTGCTACGAGAGGCAGCCCCGAGCGCGATGCGAAGCGGGAAGACACACAGGTTGACAACCTGTGCTACGAGAGGCGACGAACCGGCACGCGGCGCTTCGGATCCTGCCGCCAAGCGGCCTGCAGGAGCGCGTAGAGCGTCGCGTCGTGCCGTGCGAGCCGGTGCGGATCCTGGAAGAAGCACTCGCTCGCCACCGCGAAGAACTCCACATCGCTCTCGGCGGCGTAGTCGTCGAACGCCGTCGCGCGGCCCTCGTCGAGTGCGGCCTCGAATCGCTCCTGCGCCGCGGCGATCCCGTCGACCCATGCCTCGCGGTCGAGATCCGGCAGCGGCGGCACGCCGTCGATGTCGCCGTCGAGCGCGTCGACGAGATGCGCAAACTCGTGGATCACCACGCTCCGTGGTCCGTCGCGGAGCCGACCGCCGTCCATCACGCCCGGCCACGACAGCGCCATGCTGCCCCCCGACCACGTCTCGCCGACCCTGGCTTCCTTCCACGCGATTTCTCCGCCACCCGCGAGCGGCGTCGATCGAGGCACGAGATAGTCGCCGGGGTAGACGAGCACCGATTTCAGCGAGCCGAACCACTCATCGCCGAGGCCAAGGGTCACGATCGCCGCCTGCCCGGCGATGCAGACCCGCACCTCGTCGGTGATCTCGAATCCCCCGCAGCCCTCGAACCGCTTCTCCGCGAGAAACACGGCGATCCACCGCCGGCATGCTTCTGCCTCGGTCGCGTCGAGCCACTGCCACGGCTTCACGCCGCGGCGGAGGATGTCGTGCCAGACGGGCGGAAAGGGCCGCTCGGCGATCGCCCGGCGGCGGCGGGAGCGCAGAAACGAGAACAACATCGCGTCGGCCCTGCGGCGGACGGCGGGCCTACTGCGGCGGCACCGGTGACAGGGGCATCCGCCGCATGAACAGATCGAGCGCCATGATCAGGCAGCCGATGGAGAGCGCCACGAACGAGAGCACGAGCATCACCGTGTCGACGTTCATCGGCGAGCGGCGCTGGGATTGGGAGTCGTCTGCCATCTGGGTCGTTCCTCGAGCGGCCGCGGAGGTTAGGCCTTGAGCCGCGTGGTCACCTTGTCGCCGCGCTGCACGACGCCGCGGGCGAAGGCCTTCACGATCTCGGCCACGGCGTGGTCGTGCATCACGGTCTTCACCACCGCGCGGCCGATGTACTCGCCGCCCCGGTAGACCTCGAGCGTGTGGCCGACCTGAAGTCCGTCGTCGCTGCCGAGCGAGACCTGGATCGAGCCCGCCGCCACCGCGATCACGTCGCCGTCGAGCGTGGGAACACGGTCTTTGGGGAGGCTGTCGACCGTGAGGCCGTTCTGCGTGAGGAGGATGCGGGCATTGGCGACCTGCTTCTCGAGTTGCGCCTTCCGCTCCTCGGCGATCGTCAACTGGGCCTGAGCCTCGGCGAGCGAGGCGGAGAGCTGCGACGACTTGTCGACCTGCGCGTCGACCTTCTCCTGCTGGGCCTTCACCTGCGCCTGAAGCTGCTCGACAGCCTTGTCGGCGGCGAGGAGATCATCGCGGAGACTGCGGACGTCTCCGACCGCCTTCTCCATCTCCGCCTGCCGCTTGTCCTTGTCCGCCCGGAGCGACTGCAGTTCCTGGTCTTTCTGAACGATCGCCGTCTGCAGCTTGGCGACCACCTGGTCGCGAGACTGTTCGGATTCAGCAACCTTCTGCTGCAGCGACGTGATCGCGGCCTCGAGTTCCGCCCGCTCTTCCTGCGCCCGCTTGATCTGGTGAGCGTAGCCAGGCTGCTGGCCGGGCAGGCAATCCTTCGGCTCGCGGTAGACCTCGTCCTTCCAGTTCACGTGCGACATGTAAATGACGCCCGCGAACGTCATCAGCATGAGGCTCATGACGAACACCGCGAACACGAAAATCTTGCCGATGATGTTCATAGAATCCCTCGCCGGCGGACGGCTCCCCTCCATTGTCGACCGGGGCTGATGGCCCGGGCAAGCCGCCCGCCCTTCTCTGTTCGGCAGCCGGGTCGGGCCGGCTCAAGGCGGGGCCGATCGGGCCGTCGCGGTCAGCCATCCCGGCGGCTGCGGGGTCGCCCCGAACGTGGCATGGCGAGCGTCAGGATCGCCACGACCGTCACGCATAGCCAGACCGGTAGGCTTCCCCAAGCGAGCCACGGGCTCGACCGCCCGTCCCGCCGGACCGCGGCCCGCAGCGTGGCGGTCTGGCGGCGGGGGCCACGGTCGAGGAGTCGGCCCGAGCCGTCGATGGCCGCCGAAAATCCGGTGTTGGCGGCGATCACCAGCGGCGTGCGGACTTCGACGGCCCGGAAGATCGCGGCAGCGAGGTGCATGTCGAGTTCGCTCGATCCCCAGAACCAGCCGTCGTTGGTGAGGTTGACGATCACGTCGGGGCGGCGGCCCCGCGACGCGAGCGACCTCACCAGCCCGCGGATCGCCTCCGGCAGCGCCGTCTCGTAGCAGATCGTCGGGGCCACCTCGTAGCCGGCGATCTCCACGGCGACCGGTGCCGCACCGGCCGACAGGCCGGCAGGCAGCGGCGTGATCCGGTAGAGCACTGGGAAGGTCTCGGCAAGGGGCACGTATTCGCCGAACATCACCGGGTGCATCTTGTCGTAGCAGGCCACCGGCCGCCCCTCGGCGTCGAGGAACAACCCGCTGTTGAAGTGTTCGGCGCCGCCGGTGGCGCGGGGCGTGACCACCTGTCGATCGACGCCCACGAGCCACTTGGTGCCGTATCGCATCGCGAAGGTCTCGAGCGCTTCGAACCGCTGCCGCTCAAGCGCCGCGCGGCAGCGGGCCTGGCGGTCGGCTTCGGAGTCGCCTTCGACGGCGGGGCCGAGCATCTCCTCGACGACCGGCTCCGGAAGGTGCTCGGCCGGGTCGATCGCCAGCACCGGCCACCGCCACATGGTCTCGGGCCAGACGATGAGGTCGGGCCGCGAGGCGGTGCCGGTGACGGCGAGGCCTTCGAGCGTGAGCGTGTCGTAGTGCTGGGCGACGTCGATCGCCTTGTCGGGATCATGCTTGAGTTCCGTGTCGATCGAGCCCTGCACGAGCAGCACGTCGAGCGGCCTGTCCTGCGCCACCGGCGCTGTCGCGAGCCGCAGTGAGCCGTATGCCAACGCGAGGATCGTGGCGGCCGCCGCGGCCGCCGCCGCAGCCAGTTCACGCCGAGGCCCGCGGGCGAGGACGGTCATGCAGGCGGCGGCGACCGCCATCACGAGCCCGCTGATACCCACCGCCCCGCACGCGTCGGCGAGTTGGATCAGCGTGGTCCAGCGCCACTGAGTGTGGCCGAGCATGCCGAAGCTGAAACCACCGAGCACTGTCCCCCGAAGCTGCTCGCAGGCCATCCAGGCCAGGGCAGCCGCGGGCACGAGTGGCCAGCTCCTGCCATGCAAGAGCCGCCGGGCGGCCCACACGAAGAGCGGAATGTAGCAGGCCAGGTACGCCGCGAGCGCCACCCAGCCGATCGAGGTTGCGGGATGGGGAAGCCTGAGCCAATGGATCGTGAACAGCCAGTGGATGAAGCCGCCGGTCCAGATCGCCAGCCAGGGCCGTCCGTCGAGTCGGGTTGTCGTCACCAGCGCCAGCCACGGCAGCGGCGCCAGCCACGCTAGCCACCAGAGATCGGCTGGGGGCTGGACAAGGAACATCGTGACGGCGCCGGCCAAGGCCAGCAGCCAGACTCGCCGGCCGTCATCCGACGTCGCGCAACTGACCGGATTCGGGATCGCCGTCATTCGGCCACCTCAAACTCGGCGATCACGGCGCCGGTGACGACCGTCTCGTCCTCGTCGAAAAACTGCGCCACCAGCCGTCCTGACACCGGTGCCTCGAGGTCGATCGTCACGCCCCCGGCCGCTAGTTCGGCCACGCGGTCGCCGGCGATGACGTTGGCGCCTTGCGGGACAAGCCAGAGCGACAGCGTCAGCGGCACATCGCGGATGCCAAATTCGGGGACTGCGAGCCGCTGCCGTGGCGGTGGGGTGCTGGCCGACATCGGCGTCACCGCTGCTCGCGAAGCCAGGCGAGCATCACCCTGCCGACGGCATCGAGCGACTCGGCCGAGCAGGCAGCAGGAGCGTCTGCGGTGGTGTGCCACTGCGGGTAGTCGAAGTCGATGATATCGCAGGTGGGAATGCCGGCGATCATCCGCAGCGGCAGGTGGTCGTCCTGGACGGCGTGCTTGGGCCGCGGCACGAACTGCCGCACCTCCAATCGCCGGGCGACGTCCCAGATCGAATCGACGACGGGCCGCGTGTCGGGCCAGTCGACGCTGTGCTGCTCCTGCCAGATCTCGAGGTCGCGGTCGCCCACCATGTCGAGCAGCACGCCGCAGCGATAGGCATGGGGCAGCCTGCCGGCCTTGTGGTCGGCTGCGTACTGCCGGGCGAAGAACGTGGAGCCGAGGAAGTAGGGGTCGCGCGGGGCGAACACGTATTCCTCGCCGTCGAAGAGCACGAAGTCGACGCCGACCGGCCCCGGCAGTGCGGGCATCGCGGCCGCGAGTTCCATCAGCACCGCCACGCCGCTGGCCCCGTCGTTGGCCCCGAGGAACACGCCT
>Ga0114967_10003981_pt1 | contig 12002 bp, 10 predicted proteins | sample M_130628_MF_Meta_FD_92639 | JGI IMG/M metagenome (GOLD analysis project Ga0114967, IMG submission 92639) | Freshwater microbial communities from Lake Montjoie, Canada to study carbon cycling - M_130628_MF_MetaG | ecosystem: Environmental > Aquatic > Freshwater > Lake | place: Lake Montjoie... | reverse complement strand
TGGGGCGGATCGGTGAGCGCCATCAGGCCCTCCGCCCGTTCAATTCCCCCTGCGATATCGCCTTCGCGCCCAATGGCGATATTTATGTCGGCGATGGCTATGCGGCGGCGCGGGTGCATCGCTTCTCCTCCGCCGGCACGCCGCTGGGCGGTTGGGGCGAGCCGGGGCGGGGCCCGGGGCAATTCCTCATCCCGCACGCCGTCTGGGTGCAGCCCGATGGGACCGTGGTGGTGGCTGATCGCGACAATTCGCGGCTGCAATTCTTCACCCCCACCGGCGGCTTCATCCGCAGCATCGATGATTTCCACAAGCCGATGGATATATGGGGCGATGCCAAGGGCCAGCTTTATGTGACCGACCAGGTGCCCAGGCTCTCGCTGCTGGCGGCCGATGGCGCGCTCATCGGCCGTGGCCGGGCGGTGCTCAATGGCGCGCATGGGGTCTGCCAGGCGCCCGATGGCACCATCCTGCTCGCCGAAATGAACCCGCGCCGCCTCTCCCGCCTGGTGCCGGTGGATTGAGCCCCATGGGCGTTCTGCCGCGCATCGGCCGCTGGGCGGCGGGGCCCGGCGCCGCGTTGCTGACCATGGCCGCCCTGCTGCTGCTGTGGGAGGCGGCGGTGGTGGGGCTGGATATCCAGCGCTTTCTGCTGCCCGCGCCCAGCGATGTGGCGGCGGAATTCATCCGCGACTGGCGGCTGATCTTCTTCCATGCCGGGCAGACGGTCTGGGGTATTCTGGCCGGCTATGTCGCCGCCGTGGTCTTTGCGCTGGCCGCCAGCATGGCGATGATCCGCTGGCCGCTGATCGAGCGCATGCTCATGCCCATCCTCGTTGCCAGCCAATCCGTGCCCAAGATTGCCATCGCGCCGCTCATCCTGCTCTGGGTCGGTGCCGGGGCGGGGTCGAAGCTGCTGGTGGTGGCCTCCATCGCCTTCTTCCCGGTGGTGATCAACACCATGGCCGGCTTCAAGCAGGTGGATGCGGGGCTTGTCGATGTCTTCCACAGCGTTGACGCGACCAGCCGGCAAACCTTTTTGCGCCTGCGGCTGCCCTATGCGGTGCCCTATATTTTCGCCGGGCTGCGCATTGCCACCACGCTCGCAGTGCTGGGCGCCATTGTGGCGGAATGGCTCGCGGCCACGGATGGCATTGGCTATCTGGTGCTGTCGGGCAGCTTCAATTTCAACACCGCGCGCAGCTTCGCCGCCATCATCCTGCTCGCCGGCATCGGCATGGCCTTCTTTGGCGCGATGGGCGCCGTGGAGAAGGCGCTGTCCTGGCGGCAGGAAGATGGCGCGACCCGCGCCCAGACATGAGACGGAGAAACGCCATGACATCACGCCGGACATTCGTGGCCCTGGGCGCGCTGGCCGCGCCCATTGCCCCCATCGGCCTGCGCCCCGCCCGCGCCCAGGGGCGGCTGCAGGACGCCATTCTGCGGCTGAACTTCACCCCTTGGGCGATGCACGCGCAATATTACGCCGGGCTGCGGCAGAATATTTACCGCGCCGAAGGCATCAACCTCGAAATCCGCCCCGCCGCCGCGGGCCAGCAGAATGAGGTCTTCATCGCCGCCGGCCGGGAGCAGTTTCTCGTCGCCAATGCCGATGGCTATATCAAGTCGCGCGCCGCCAATTTGCCGGTGGTGGCGGTGATGGCCGACCAGCCGGATAATCCCTTCTCGATCTTCGCGCTGAAAAGCAGCGGCATCAGCCGGCCCGAGCATTTGCGCGGCAAGCGTATCACCTTCTTCCAGGCGCAGGTGCGCGGCCTGCTCGACCCGCTGCTGCAGGCCGGTGGGCTGACCCGCAACGATATCACCCTCCTCACCGTCAATCGCGGGGCGGAGATTCAGATGGTGGCCGCCGGCCAGGCGGATTGCGGCTTCGGCTTCTCCTATGGTCAGCCCTTGACGCTGGAGGAGCGCGGCTTCCCCTGCAACGTCATGGCGCTGAAGGATTTCGGGGTAAAATTCTGCGGCACAGCCATCGTCGCCAATGAGCGCGAGATGCGCCGTGGCGACCTGACCGAGCGCTTCATCCGCGCCACGATGAAGGCGCTGATCTGGACCAGCGCCAATATGGACCAGGCGATGAACTATATCGTCGAAGTCTCGCCCGACCGGATGCACGCGCTGGAAGTGCGCAAGCTGCGGATGATCTACGACCTTTATCGCAGCCCCGATTTCGCCGAACGCTTCGGCCGCTTCGATGAGAGCAAATGGGAAAGCTCGATCAACTACCTGATGGAAGGCGGCGATTTGCAGCGCCGGCCCACCGCGCGCGAACTCTACACCAATGAATTCGTCGAGCGCATTGAGGAAGCCCGCAGCCTCGCCACCCTGGTGCGCGAAAGGCCGGCTGCTTGATCCTGGCCGGCCCAACAGGCAGCGAAACCGCGCCCGCCTTCATCGCCGTGCGCGGCGTGCAGGTCACCTATGGCCAGGGCGGCGCGGAGCCGGTGCAGGCGCTCGCCGATATCAATATCGGCGTGCCAGAGGGGGCTTTCGTCTCGCTCGTCGGCCCCTCGGGCTGCGGCAAATCCACCCTGCTGCGCGCGGTGGGTGACATGATCGCGCCAACCGCGGGCAGCATCACCATTGCCGGCACCCCGGCCTCGCAAATGCGCCGCGAGGCCCGCATTGGCCTCGTTTCACAAGCGCCCAATCTGATGCCCTGGCTGCGCATCGCCGATAATGTGGCGCTGCTGCATGAACTCTCCGCCAAACGCACCGGCCGCCCCGCGCCGGATGTGGCGGCATTGCTGCAATTGGTCGGGCTGGAGGGTTTTGGCGCCAAGCGCCCGGCGCAGCTTTCGGGCGGCATGCAATCCCGCGCCGCCCTGGCCCGCGCCCTGGCGCTGGACCCCGATGTGCTGCTGATGGACGAGCCCTTCGCCGCACTCGACGAGATCACCCGTGACCGCATGGGCATCGAATTGATGCGCATCCATGCCCGTTTCCGCAAGACGGTGCTTTTTGTCACCCATTCCCTGGCCGAGGCGGTGTTTCTCTCCGATGCCATCGTGCTGATGACGCCCCGGCCAGGCCGGATCGCCCGCGTTATCACCGTGGATCTGCCCCGCCCGCGCCTGCCCGAAATGCGGCTGACCGACGCCTTCGCCCGCATGGTGGCGGAGTTGAACCGCGAGCTCTACCGGATGATGGCATGAGCCCCACCCTGATCGTTTATGGAGACTGACATGGCCACGCGTCGCCTGGGTATCATCATGCATGGCGTCACGGGGCGCATCGGCACCAACCAGCATTTGGTCAATTCTGTGCTGGCCATTGCGAAGGAAGGTGGGCTGCCGCTGGCCAATGGCGACAGGCTGCTGCCGGACCCCATACTGGTTGGCCGCAACCCGGAAAAACTGGCGGCCCTGGCCCGCGCCCATGGCGTGGCGCGCTGGACGACTGACCTTGATGCCGCCCTGGCTGACCCCGCCGATGAACTCTTCTTCGACAGCGCCTTCACCGCCGGCCGCCCGGCTTTGGCGATGCGCGCGATCGAGGCCGGCAAGCACATCTATCTGGAAAAGCCGGTGGCACCGACCCAGGCCGAGGCCATGGCCATGCTCGCCGCCGCTGAGGCCCGCGGCCGCAAGCATGGCGTGGTGCAGGATAAGCTGTTTCTACCCGGCCTCACCAAGCTGCGCCTCTTGCGTGAGCAAGGGTTCTTCGGCCGCCTGCTCTCGGTGCGGATCGATTTCGGCTGGTGGGTCTTCGATGGCCAGCAGGTGCCGGCGCAACGTTCTTCCTGGAATTATCGTCAGGCTGATGGCGGCGGGCTGGTGCTCGATATGTTTCCGCATTGGCGCTACATCGTCGATGGGCTTTTCGGCCGCCCAACCGCCGTCACCTGCCAATTGCGCACCGCCCAGCCGCAGCGGCGCGATGAGCGCGGCCAGCCCTACCAGGTCGATGTCGAGGATGAGGCGCGCGCGCTGCTCGACCTGGAATGCGGCGCGGCGCTGGAGATCAATGCCTCCTGGGCCGATCGGGTGCGGCGCGATGATCTGCTGACCATCACGGTGCAGGGCACTCAAGGCAGCGCGGTTGCGGGGCTGCATCGCTGCGTGGCGCAGGCACTCGGCACAACCCCCAAGCCGGGCTGGAATGTGGATGTGCCGGTGGCGCAGGATCTCTACGCGCAATGGGCGCCGGTGCCCGATGTGGTGGTGCTCAAGAATTCCTACCGCATGGCCTGGGAGGCGTTTTTGCGCCACTTGGCCGAGGATGGCCCCAACACCACATCGCTGCTGGCCGCCGCGCGTGGCCTGCAATTGGTGGAGGCCTGCCATGCCAGCCACACTGAGCGCCGCTGGATCGACATGCCGGTGCTCACCGCCGGCTGATCCGAGCCTGGGCCAAGCCGCTCACCGGCGGCGCGCTCAACCTCGCCGGTTCACGCCACCCGCGCGCGGAATTCGCGCTGAATCTGGTCCAACGTGCAGAATTCGGCACCCATGGCGCTCAGCGCGTCGATCAGCTTTTCCAGCATCAGCATGCGGTGGCCGCGGCCGATGACATAGGGATGGAAGGTATAGACCAGCATCCCCCATTCCTCCGTACGCCGCATATACTCGAAATCGGCGACGAAATTCTCCAGTACGGCATTGGCATTGGCCAAGCCGGGCATCAAATGTTCCTTGGTGCGGAAGAATTCGAAATGCGGATGGTCATCGAGCGACCAGCTGATGGGGATTTCCACCAAATTGGTGGTGGTGCCGAACTGCATCGGCGCCGCCTCGCTCACCACATCGCCGCGCCTGGCGAAATAGGGGTGATGGTCATGGCCCATCATCGAGCTGTCATAGTTCAGCCCATGCTGGATCATCAGGTCGATGGTGCGGTCGCTGATATCCCAGGCCGGCGAGCGATAGCCCGAGGGGATGCCACCGGTCAGCCGCTTGATGCTCTCCACGGCTTGCGCGAATTCATCCGCCTCCCGCGCTGCGGGCAGCAAAGCGGGTTGCACATGGCTCCAGCCATGATGCCCCACCTCATGGCCCTCGCGCACCACGCGGGCGCAGGCCTCCGGATAGGTCTCGATCACGATGCCGGGGATATACCAGCTTGATTTGATGCCGCGTGATTTCAGCAGGTCCAGAATGCGCCCCGCCCCCACCACGCCGAATTCGCCGCGCGAGATCGGCGTGGGCGTCAGCAGCCCGCGCGAGGCGAAGCCGGACCAGGTGTCGAAATCAAAGGAGAGGCAGGCGATATGGCGCGGCATGGTGTTCCGAATTCTCCTGCGCGGGCGGCTCAGAGGGGCACCCGCGCGCCTGACGGTGGATCATAACAGCGCCGAGCATGGCCGCCCAAACCGCCCGCTGCAAGCCGCGGGCGGCGCGCCTAGAGCGAAATCTCACCCCGCATCACCGGCACGCAGGCGCCACCCACGGTGGTCATGATCCCCGCTTCCGTGCGGCGCGCGGTGGTGCGCAGCAGGCTGGGCCTGCCCATTTCCACCCCTTGGTGAATGTCCCAACTGCCCGAATCGGCGCCAGAAAGCTGCAGCAACAGTCCGGCCAGGGGCGTGGCGGCGCTGCCCGTTGCCGGGTCTTCCCCCACGCCGAGGGATGGCGCGAACATCCGGCTGCGCAACTGCCCGTCATCATGGGCGTAGATATACAGCGCGGCGCGGTTGTTCAGCACCGGATGCGCGGCGGAGAGCCGTTTCATCGCCATGGCGTCAGGCCCCGCGCGGCGCAGCGCCTCGGGCGCCACCTCGGCCAGAATGAACGGGTTGCCCACCGAGCCGCAGGTGGGTGCGTGGTGGGTGGTGATGATGTCGCCGGGGCTGAGCCCGGCGCAGGGCGCGATTTCGGCCGGCGCAAAATCTGGCCCCAGCGTCAGCGGCAGGGGGGCTGCGATGGTGGCGGCGGCGAGCGCGCCCGCCGCGTCGCGCTCCAACGTCACCGTCACCAGCCCGGCCAATTCCTCAAAGCGCAGCACATTCTCCACCGCGCGCCCGGCCAGCGCCCAGCCGGTGCCCACATTGGGGTGGCCGGCAAAGGGCATTTCCCGCGCCGGGGTGAAAATGCGCACCCGCGCCGTATTGGCCGCATCCGCCGCCGGCAGCACGAAGGTGGTTTCGCTGAGGTTGAACTCGCCGGCGATGGCCTGCATCTCAGCATCGCTCATGCCGGCAGCCTCGGGGAAGACGGCCAGCTGATTGCCGCCGAAGCGGGTGGTGGTGAAGACGTCGAGCGTCAGAAATTGATATGTTCGCATGGCCAAAGGCTAACCCGCCCCGCGCCAGCGGGCCATGCCACCGGCAGCAGACAAGATCATCTTGGCGCGGCGCGGCGCCAGCGGCTATGCAGGGGTCAGGAGATATCCCCATGCCGCACACGATCGTTCTGGTCGATGACGACCGCAACATCCTCACCAGCCTGTCGATGACGCTGGAGCAGGAGGGCTTTTCGGTGCGCACCTACACCGATGGCGAAAGCGCGCTGCAAGGCCTACTGGCCAAGCCGGCCGATCTGGCCGTGCTCGACATCAAAATGCCCCGGATGGACGGCATGGAATTGCTGCAACGCCTGCGCACCCGCACCGCCATGCCGGTCATCTTCCTCACCTCCAAGGATGAGGAGGTGGATGAACTGATGGGCCTGCGCCTGGGCGCCGATGACTACATCACCAAGCCCTTCTCCCAGCGCCTGGTGCTGGAGCGCATCCGCGCCCTGCTGCGCCGCAACGACACCAACCGCGCCGAGGCAGCAGGCCAGCCGGCCGGCGGCGTCATCACCCGGGGCGACCTCACCCTCGATGAGACCAAACATGCCTGCCTGTGGAAGGGCAAACAAATCCAACTGACGGTGACGGAATTCCTGCTGGTCAAAGCGCTCGCACTGCGCCCCGGCATGGTCAAGAACCGCGATCAACTGATCGATGCCGCCTATGGCGAGAATATCTATGTCGATGACCGCACCATCGACAGCCATGTGAAGCGGGTGCGCAAGAAGTTCCGCGATGTGGATGATGATTTCCAGCAGATCGAAACGCTCTATGGGATCGGCTATCGCTACAAGGAAGCGTGATGAAACCGGCCGCCGCGGGATTGACGCGGGGCCGCGAGTTCGGGTTTGGATGCCTGTAATTATTAAATCAAACCCTTTTCACGGCATACAAGGTTCAGCATGGCCCTCGCCTTCATTTTCCCTGGTCAGGGAAGCCAATCACCCGGCATGGGCCGGGATCTGGCCGACGCCTTCCCCATCGCGCGGGAGACCTTCCAGGAGGTGGATGACGCGCTGGAGCAAAAACTCTCGCGCCTGATCTTCGAAGGCCCGCCCGATGAACTGACCCTCACCACCAATGCCCAACCCGCGCTCATGGCCGTCTCCATGGCGGTGGTGCGGGTGCTGGAGCGTGAGGGCGGCTTCCGCCTGGCCGATAAGGTGGCCCTGGTGGCCGGCCACTCGCTGGGCGAATACAGCGCCCTGACCGCAGCCGGCGCCCTGCCGCTGGCGGTCACCGCCCGGCTGCTGCGCCTGCGCGGCCAGGCGATGCAGGAGGCCGTGCCGCCCGAACTCGGCGCCATGGCCGCCCTGCTGGGCGCCGAGGCCGACCTCGCCGCCGAAATCTGCGCCGAGGCCGCACAGGGCGAGGTGGTGGAACTGGCCAATGACAATGGCGGCGGCCAATCGGTGATTTCCGGCCATCGCAGTGCGGTGCTGCGCGCCATCGAGGTGTCCAAGGCGCGCGGCGTGAAGCGCGGCATGCTGCTGCCGGTCTCCGCCCCCTTCCATTCCAGCCTGATGGGCCCGGCCGCCGATGTGATGGCCGAGGCCCTGGCCGCCGTGAGCATGGCGCCGCCCGCGCCGCCGCTGGTCGCCAATGTCACCGCCGCGCGGGTGAGTGAGCCGGCCGCGATCATCGATCTGCTGGTCCGACAGGTGACCGGCACGGTGCGCTGGCGCGAATGCGTGGCGGCGATGGTGGCCATGGGCTGCGACCGCTTTGCCGAAATCGGCGCCGGCAAGGTGCTGACCGGCCTCATGAAGCGCAATGCGCCGGAGGCGACGGCGAGCGCCATCGGCACGCCTGCGGATATCGAGGCCTTCCTCGCCTCCGTTTAGAGCTTATTCCGTTCGCAAAAGCTCTAAGTTTTTGTTTGTCGAGCATCTTTACCCGTTCAAACGATTCCGTTTGAACGGGTGATGCTCTAACGCATTCAGGGAGACACACATGTTCAGGCTGGACGGCAAGATTGCGCTGGTGACGGGCGCCTCCTCGGGCATTGGCGTGGCCATTGCACAGGCGCTGCACGGGCAGGGCGCGCATGTCGTGCTCAGCGGCCGGCGTGAGGCGGAACTCGCGGCCCTCGCCGAGCAATTGGGCGAACGCGCCCGCGTGGCGGTGGCCGATCTGGCCGAGCCTGACGCCGCGACCGCACTGGTTGAGGGTGTGGAGGCCACCGAAGGCCGCCTCGACATCCTGGTGAACAATGCCGGCTTCACCCGCGACCGTCTGGCGCTGCGGATGGAGCCTGAGGATTGGAATGCGGTGCTGGAGGTTGACCTCAACGCTCCCTTCCGCCTGGCCCGCGCCGCGCTGCGCGGCATGCTCAAGCGCCGCGCGGGGCGGATCATTTCCATCGCCTCGATCGTGGGCGTGATGGGCAATCCCGGCCAGTCGAACTACGCCGCCGCCAAGGCCGGGCTGATCGGCATGTCGAAATCGCTGGCGCAGGAGGTGGCGTCGCGCAATGTCACCGTGAATGTGGTCGCCCCAGGCTTTATCGACACGCCGATGACGCAAAAGCTGAATGAGGCGCAGCGCGATGCCCTGACCGGTAAGATCCCGCTGGGCCGCATGGGCGTGGCCGCCGATGTGGCGGCGGCGGTCACCTATCTGGCCGCCGATGAGGCGGGCTGGGTGACCGGCTCCACCATGCATGTGAATGGCGGCATGGCGATGCTGTAAATCGGCCACGCTGTGCACCCAGCCCCCATCCGGGGCTGGGTGATGTGGCCGCAATAAGCCTCAGCCGAGTTCCTTGAGGGTGCGCTTGGCAATCGCCATCCGGTGCACCTCGGTCGGCCCTTCATAGACATGCATGAGGCGAACCTGGTTCGCCATTAATTGCAACGGCAACTCCTTGGTCATGCCCATGGCGCCATGCGCCTGCATGGCGTGATTGACCACCTCGGTTGCCATTTCGGTGCCGAATACCTTGATCATGCTGGCTTCATTGCGCACATCGCCACCCGCATCCATGGTCGCGGCCCCGGCTTGCACCATCAGCCGGCAGGCATGGATCTTGGTGGCCGCATCGGCAATCCACCACTGAATCGCCTGGCGGTCGGCCAGCGGCGCGCCAAAGGTCACCCGCTGCTTGGCGTGGCTGCACATCATCTCCAAAGCACGCCGGGCGATGCCCACGCAGCGCGCGCCCATTTGCAGGCGCCGCACATTCAGCCGCAGCTGCATCGGCGCATAGCCAGCGCCCAGGCCCCCCAGCACATTGCGCGCCGGCACGCGGCAATCCTCGAAGACCAGCTCATAGGTCTTCTTGCCGCCAATCATCGCAATCTCGCGCTCGATGATGAAACCGGGCGTGCCGCGCTCAACGATGAAGGCGGTCACCCCCGCCTCACGCTTGCCGGGTGAGGTGCGGGCCATCAGCACGATGAAATCTGCCGCTGGCACATTGCTGACCCAGATTTTCCGCCCGTTGATCACCCAATCATCGCCATCCTGCACCGCCTTGGTCAGCATCCCCGAAGGGTCGCCGCCCGCCACCGGCTCGGAAATCGCGATGCATGAGCGCATCTCTCCCGCAGCGTAGGGGGTCAGAAAACGCTCGCGCTGATAGGCATCGGCCACCGAGACCAGCATATGCAGGTTGGGGCTGTCGGGCGGGATGGTGAATGGCACCACCGTGCGGGCCATTTCCTCCTCCACGCCCATCAGCGCGATGGTGGGCAGGTTGGCGCCGCCATATTCCTCCGGCGCGTCGAGTGCCCAAAGCCCCAATTCGCGGCAGGTGGCGCGCAGCGGCGCTTCCTCTGCGTCGGTCAGCGCGTATTTGCCGCCATTCGCCTCGCGCGCCAGAATCAGCGGCTCCAGCGGCATCAGGTCGCGCGTGACGAATTTCTGCACCAATTCCTGCACCATGCGGTGCTCTTCGCGGGTGGTGGTGTCGAGCATGCTTCAGTCTCCCATGCGCAGCAAAAGGCCATCAAGGGCGACAACGCCCTGGCCCTCTGGCTTGATGATAAGGGGGTTGATTTCCGCTTCCGCCACATCGCTGGCGGCGAGGGTGGAAAGCGCCTGGATGGCAGCGGCAAGGGCGGCCACATCGCCGCGCGGCAAGCCACGAAAACCCTGCAAAAGGCGCAATTCAGGCAAGTCCGCGATCATGCCCATCGCCTCCTCCAGGCTGACCGGGGCAATACGGGCGGTGATGCGGCGGGTGAGTTCGGCCAGGACGCCACCCATGCCGAGCACGACCACCGGCCCCACCTCGGCATCCCGCCGATAGCCCAAAATCACCTCCGCCAGGCCCTGATGCATGGGTGCTGCCAGCACGCCATCCAGCCGCGCCGCAGGAAAAGCTTGCGCGGCACGCGCCAGCAAATCCGCCACTGTGGCAGCGATATCGGCGGTGGCCACGCCCAGCCTGACCAGCCCGGCATCGGTCTTGTGCAGGATATCGGGCGAGAGAATCTTCAGCGCCAGCGGCCCCGCCATGCCTGCGGCATCGGCCGGGCTGCGCAGCACCCGCGCCCCGGGCGGGGTGATGCCAAGCTCGCCGAAAAACGCGCAGGCCTCATGCTCATTCAGCCGTTTGGCCTCAGGCAGGGCCGACGGCAGCGCGCCACCCTTGAGCGCGGCCGGTTCGCGCCAGCTGAGATAGGCATGCAGCGCATCGGCGCATGCTTCCGGGGTGCGAAACGCGGCGATGCCCGCAGCCTCGAACAGCGCCAGCGCCGCATCCGCCTGGGGCGCGGCAAACACCGCCAAGGGCCGCCCGGCCGGCAAGGCCGGGGTGATATGCGACAGCGCCCGCTCCGGCTGGTTGCGGGCGCTGCTGCCCAGCACGGCCAGCAGGGCATCGGCGGTATCGGCCGCGTCCATGCCCCTCAGCGTGGTGGAATAGGGCGTGGGGCCCGAGGCGCCCATCGGCAGATCGATCAGCGGCGCGTCCGGAATGCGAATGCCCCCCTCGCCCAGCCTCTCGCGCAGGCCCGCATCGGGGCCGACCAGCGTATGGCCATGCAGGCCCAGCCGGTCCACCACCATGGCCGCCCCGCCGCCAGTGGCGGTCAATGCCGAGAAGCCACGCCCGCGCGGCGGCTTATGGCCCATCACCAGACGGGCGGTTTCCAGCAGCCCCTCCAGGGTTTCGACGCGCAGAATGCCATGGGCGCGGAAGAAGGCCTGCGCCAGTTCATCGCCGCCCAGCATGGCGCCGGTATGCGACAGCGCAATGGTCCGCCCCACCTCAGACCGTCCAAGCTTGTAGGCGATGATCGGCTTGCCCAGCGCATGCGCCCGCCGGGCCGCAGCAGCGAGCCGCGGCGCATCACGAAAGGTTTCCAGGAAGAGCAGCACGGCGCCGGTCGCTTCATCCTCGACCAGCAATTCGGCCAATTCCCCCACCCCGATGTCGCATTCATTGCCCACCGAGACCATGCGTGAAAAGCCAATCCCGCGGGCGGCAGCGCGGGAGAACAGGGCCCCCATCATGCTGCCGCTTTGCGACACCAGGGCAAGCCGCCCCGCCAGCAGGGGCTCGGCCTCAATGGCTGCATTGAGGGTGAGCGGCACCCGGCTGGCCACGCTGACCACGCCCAGGCAATTGGGCCCCAGCAGCCGCAAGCCCCCCGCCCGCGCGGTGGCCACCATCTCATCCTGCCGGGCGCGGCCGGCAGCATCGGCCTCGGCGAAGCCGGCCGAGAAAATCGTGGCCACCGCCACGCCCTTCTCCACGCAGCCGGCAATGGCGGCGGGCACGTCGCGCGCGGCCACCATGATGAAGG
>Ga0114967_10003979_pt1 | contig 12003 bp, 12 predicted proteins | sample M_130628_MF_Meta_FD_92639 | JGI IMG/M metagenome (GOLD analysis project Ga0114967, IMG submission 92639) | Freshwater microbial communities from Lake Montjoie, Canada to study carbon cycling - M_130628_MF_MetaG | ecosystem: Environmental > Aquatic > Freshwater > Lake | place: Lake Montjoie... | reverse complement strand
TCTTCGCCCCCGCCACCTTCTTCGCCCCCGCCACCTTCTTCGCGCCCGAAGCCTTCTTCGCGCCCGCTGCGGGATTCCGCACGCCCATGGTAGCGGTGATGTCCGCGCTCACCGTCATCTTGTAGAACTTGCCGGACACGAACTGGTCGAGGGGGTGGACGGTGGCGCGGAGGACGCCGTCCACCACCATGAACTCTGGGGTGCGGAACCCGTGCATCGCCGACCACGCCTTCGCAGCGGCCTTCGTCCAACGCGGAGGCTTGAAGTGCAACTGGAAGCACTCGTGCGGGGAGGGCATCGGGGGGAGAGGCTTCCCGAGGCCGAGGTCGGTGGCCTCGGAGGACGGTTGAAGCGGCTTCGCGGCGTTCTCGTGCCACGCCGAGATGAGTTCGACGATAGCGGACTCCTCGCTCTCCGCGATGTCCGCACTGCCGAGATGCTCGCTCACCAACTTCCGCTTCGTCTCGATGATCTCGGCGAGGCGGTCGTCGATGGTGTTGTCTCCGTGCAAGAACCACACGGTCGTCGGGTACTTCTGGCCGAACCTCCTCGCTCGATCCTCTGCTTGCTCCTCGTCGGCGCTGGTGAAGTAGCGCTCGACAAAAAGTACGTTTCGTGCGCGCGTGAGGGTGATGCCTTCCTTCGCGGCCTTCGTACCGATGAACACAGGGATAAGGCCTCCCTGAAACGCGTCGATGGCGACCTGCCGTTGCTTCCGACCCGTCCCGCCGTCGATGGTGACGTGGCGAATCCGTTGCTTCGTCAAGAGCGTCTGCAGGCGGGAAACGACCTCTTGGTGCTCGCAAAACACGATGACGGGCTCTCCGACACGGACAGCGCGGCTGATCCAGTCGATGGCGGCGGGCACCTTCGCCAAGCCCAGCAAGCGTCGGAGGTAGCCCGTCTTGACGAGTGCCTCGGCGGCAAGCGCGCGTTCGGCGGTCGCGCGCGCCTCACCCGCTTCCATGCGGCGCTGCAACTCCATTTCCAGCCATTCTGCAAAGTCCTTCTCGGCCTTGCGGTACTCGGCCTCGTCCTTCGGACGTAGTGCAACAACCAACTTTGATCGCGTCTTGGGCGGAATCTCCGGCAAAACGTCTTCGAGGAGACGCCGGATCATCGGCACCTCTTTCTCCTGCCCGAAGATGCCCTTGATCGTCTCCAACTCGGCGGGTCGGTTCACCAGCGGCGTCCCCGAGAGGAGGATCATGTGGGGCGTACGCTTGGCGATGATGGCGAGCGCCTGTCCCCGCAGCGTATCCTCTCCGCCTTTCACGTAGTGAGCCTCATCCGCGATGATGAACTTCGGCTTGAGCGCGAGGATCTCCAAGTACCGCATGGGCAGGAGCGACCACGACGTGACGAAGATGTCGACCTTGCGCTTCGGCATCGGCGTCGCCATGTCGGCGATGGCGTGGATCACCGCGCCCTTGACCCACTTCTTCGCCTCGCGGCACCAGTTCGTCACTACGGAGGCGGGGCAGACGATGAGCGTCGGCGTCAACTTCGTGCGCGCAGCGTTGATGCAGCCGAGCGCCGTGGGCGACTTCCCGGTGCCGGGGGAGTTCGCCACGAGCACGCGGAAGTCGTTCTGCTTGATGAACTCCACGTCCTCCGCTTGGAAGGGCCGGAGGGTCGGTGCGTCTGTAGCACTTGAAGTGCGTGGACGGCGTGGAGCCTGCGCCATGTCCGAAGTACCCTCTCCGAAGCCATCCCGGTGTAAGCATGAAGCACGCTCCCGTCCACCTCCCGAAGTCCGTGCTCTCCGAGCGCGCGCGGGGCCGTCTTCCGGCCTCCGACTTCGTGTTTCCGGCGGAGCGTCGCTATCCGATCAACGACCTCTACCACGGTCGACTCGCCCTCATCTACGTCATGTCGCCCAGCAACGCCGCTGACCGCGACACCGTGGTGAAGGCCGTGCTCACCCACTACCCGGAACTTCGCTCGTTCTGGGAGTCTCGCTTCTCCGCCAAGCGGCGTGCGACCTCCTCGCGTGTACAGCGCGGGAAGGTCGTGCGACCCTCTCGGCCCGCTCGCCCTGCAACCGTTCCGGCTCGCGGTCGCGAGCGCCGCCTCTCCACAAACCCCTCCGAGGAAGCCATGCCCATCTACGTCGTCAACCCGCTCGCCTACGATCAGTCCGATGTCGTCATGGTGGGCAAGCCTCGTCATCGCCTGATCAAGTCCCGCACCCCCGGCAAGCCGGGTCGTCGCAGCGAGCGCCGCACGCTTCCCTCCTCCGAGACGCACGCGCTGAACCCGAAGACGGGTGCGGCGTTCTGCGGTGCGGGCGAGGGGCACTGCGTCGTGGTCACCCCCGACGGCAAGCGCACGCGCACGCGCACGGGCACGGCCGCCAAGGGCATGATCCACAAGGCCGACAAGAACTTGGTGACCTGCTACCGCTGCATCAAGATCCTCCAGATGAACTTCAAGGACTGGAAGTCCTTCCCCCTCGGCCTCGCGGGGCCGCCCGAGCGCCGTGCGTTCACGGAGCGCAATCTCAAGCCGGGCGCACAGGGCAAGCGCGAGAAGCACCTGATGATCAAGGGCGGCGAGCAGGGGCGCTGGATCTCGGGCTTCAGCGGCATGACCGCCGACAACAAGAACTACCGCATCTACCGCCAGCGCACGGCGGAGACGGGTGGCTCGATGTACCGTGGCACCGAGGACATCAAGGACTTCGAGAAGTACGTCGGCTGGCGCGGCAAGCCCACGCAGACCATCGGCGAGAAGCGCAGCGCGCTCCTCGCGGGTCGTCGCGCCGCCGAGGAGGCCGCTCGCACCGGGGAGGCGCGTCGTCGCCTTGCGGAGACGGGCTTCGAGGAGACCATCGCCATGATGGGCGAGCGGCCGACCGTCATGTCGTTCGAGGAGCGCGAGGAGTTCGAGCGTCGCGCCGAGATGGCGCGTCGCGGTCGCATGGGTGCGGCTGCGGCGGGCAAGCGCCGTGCCGAGACCGCTGCTGCGGAGGCCGCGCGCGTGGCTGGCACCGTTGCCGTGCGTCGCGCGGTGGGCGGCGCCGAGGAGTACATGGACAACCCGCGCCGTGGCCGCAAGTCCACGCGCTCGCAGAAGGCTGGCCTCGCCAAGGGGCAGAACCTCATGCAGCAGGCCGCCGCTGCCTACCGCGCGGGCAAGTACGACTCGATGCAGGAGGCGCTCCGTGGCGTCGCTCGCGGGGGTCGTCGCAAGAACCCCACGCTCCTCGAAGAGAGCATGGTGAGCAACCCCCGCATGCGCCGCAACTCGCTCTCCGAGGACGGGATGGTGGTGAGCAACCCCCGCCGTAAGAAGAGCAAGGTCAAGTCGTCGAAGCCGATGCCCGCGCGCATCTTCAAGGGCAAGCAGGTTCCTCCCCCGCCCTCGGATTTCTTCTACGCCGTGAACCCCCGCATGCGCCGCAACTCGCTCTCCGAGGACGGGATGGTGGTGAGCAACCCCCGCCGCAAGGGCAGGAAGAAGTCCAAGTCCGCCAAGAGCGCGCAGGGCAACGCCGCCCGCGCCATGTCGCTATTCCGTTCCGGCGAGGCCGACTCCCTCTCCGAGGCGTGGGCCATGGTGAAGCGCGGCGCGTGAGCGCTCGGCTCTCGCGGCGCGTGAGCGCTCGGCTCTCGCGGCGCGTGAGCGCTCGGCTCTCGCAGCCGTGAGCGCTCGGCTCTCGCAGCCGTGAGCGCTCGGCCCTCGCCGCCTAGCAAACCCGAGGGCCCGTAGCGAGATCAAACTCCGCTACGGGCCTTCTTCCTACAGGAGTTCCCCATGTCCCGTCTTCCCGTCCGTCGCCGCCGTCGCAACCCTGATGACGACGTTCTCTTTCCCTACTCGGATCGCTTCTCGCCCGAGACGTTCCCCAGCCTCACCTACCCTGACTACAGCACCACGCTCGTGGCGCGGCGTGGGGCTACTGCGCGAGCCCCTTCGCAGGTAGATGGGAACCTCGTCTTTGACGCCTTCTTCGGGGAGGGGATGTTCGAGGACTTCCTGACCAACCCCCGCGCACCGAAGGGTCAGAAGTTCATCGACATCTTGGCGCACCTCAACACCTACAAGGGGCTCTCGGTCGTGGCGGAGTCTCTCCGTGATGCGACTGACACGGACTTCGATGAAGTCATCGCCATGAAGGATGGCACGACGGCGATGGCGATTCTCCGTGAAGGCATTGACTCGGGCATCATTAGCCAGCGCGCCGGGGACTTCTACGACGAGGTTTGCGACGCGCTCCGTGTTCGTCGCCGCAACCCGCTCTCCGAGGACGGGATGATCGTCAACGGTGTGGCGGCGTACCGCGAGATGCTGAAGTCGAAGGCTGGGATGAAGAAGAAGCCCGCGAAGAAGACCAAGAAGCGCTCGAAGTCCCGCAAGGTTGCGCAGGTTCAGGCGATCATGGAGCGCGTGCGTGCCGAGAATCGCCTCAAGCGGGCCAAGCACGCGGGGGCGAACCGCGCGCACATGTCCTACGCCGCCGAGGAGTACATGGACAACCCCGCCAAGAAGGCTCCGGCGGCGAAGAAGAAGGCTCCGGCCAAGCGCCGCGCATCTGCCGCAAGCCGTGCTGCGAGCGGCCCCGTAGCCCCCGCGATGGCGGAGGTGATGCACGAGGACGGCGGGTACGAGGTCGTCACGGCCAAGGGCAAGAAGTTCTCGTGGGACGACCTTCGCGACATCATCGGGTGTGAACTCCTTGAGTTCGTCCCACTCGGGGGCGGTCGCGTCATGGCCGTCAACGAGGAAGGCAGGATGCACGGCGCGGGCATCAACCCCGGCGCATCGCTGCTCGTCCGCACCGCCATCTTCGGGCCCGCCGTCGTGCTGGCTCGCAGCGCGCTGAAGTAGCCATGTCGCGTCCTTCTCTCGGAACCCGTGTCTCGGAAGGCGCTCGCTCCGGTGTGGTCGTCGGCCACCCCGGTCGCGGGAACATGGTCGACGTCCAGTTCGAGGATGTGCCCTTTGTGATGCGGAGGGAGGCGTCGCTGCTCGCGCGCAACAACCCCCAAGAGAAGGACGACCCCGCCAAGGCGCAGAAGCACGCCGTGGTGCAGGGCATCTACGAGAGCCTCGTCAAGAAGCACCTCGGGCGCAAGAACTTCCGAGGTCGTGACGGGGAGCGCATCGACATCAAGGCGCTGGAGAAGGGCACGCTCTCCGCTGAAGACGTCAATGCGCTCCTGTCGCGTGCGTTTGCCATCGCGACGGGCGTGGGGCGCAAGCAGGGAGACATCTCCCGCGAGTCGCTCACGCGCACGGGCACGCGGACGAGCATCACCAGCACAGGCGAGGCACTCTCCGCGTTGCGCGGCGGCGCGAACCCCAAGACGGTGGAACGCAAGTTGAAGGCTGCGGGCGTCTCGCAGACCGCCATCGACCGCGTGATGCGTCTGCACGCTGCGCGCGGCCCCGGAGAGTCCGATCAACGGCTGGAAGACTTCGAGGTCACGCTCACGCTGCGGCGTGCGCCGACCCGTTCGCGTCGCCCGAAGACGGTGGCCTCGGAAGAACGTGCGCCCGCGCGTCGCAAGGCGCGGAATCCGCGCCCGCCCGCTGCCTCGGACTTTATCCGAGATGCCATTCGCAACGTGAAGGCGCAGCAAGGCAACTACCTCTACCTCGTTCGCCCCGCAGGCTCCTACGTCACGGGGCAGACCCGCGACAAGACGGACGTTGTCGGGGCCGAGGAGATCGCTGACTTTCTCAAGAGCCTCCGCTGGACGGAAGTCACCGATCAGACGCGCGCGATGGGCGCGGGGTTCGGCAAGGTGCGGTACTTCCGTGCCGAGGTGCCTCGCGGCCTCTCCGCGTACGAAGCGATCCTCCTGTGGGGCGAGTTGTCCCCCGACGAGCGCGAGCGGGTGCGCGTCGCAAAGGCCTTCCACCAAAGCCGCGACCCGAACGCGCCCACCCGCTACGAGTTGATCTCCGACATCGCCCCTAGAAAGGCGCGCGTGCTTCACATCGCCATTGGGCACCCCAAAGACCCCTTCAAGGAGCCCACGAAGCGCTCTTCGACGGTGTACACGTGGTTCCCCGGCAGGATCACTCCCGTCGTCCAAAGTGACCTCTCGACGTTCCCCGTGGGCGTTCACCCCATGGCGACCGTCAAGGCCGCCGAGCGCGTGAGCAACCCTCGTTACCACCTCCGCCGCAACTCCACGGTGTCCACGGCGGTCGCGGTGGCCGAAGAGACGGCTGTGCTCGGCCCGCGCGTGGTGGGTGCGCTCACCCGCTACGGGCGCGCCTCCTACGAGGCAGTCAAGGCGTTCCTCAACAGCCCGTTCGGAAGCCGCGTCGCGGCAACGATCACCTCCGTTGCCATCAGCGTGCTCGGCAGGAAGGTGGTCGAGAGCGGGAAGTTGTCCAAGGGCGAGGTGCGCATCGTACAGGATGCCATCGCTGCGGAGACGGGCGCGATGGTTCCCGGAAACATCATCACCGCCGCTGTCGCGACTGGAGCCATGTGATGCACACGAACGCGGAGTGGAACTACGGATACCTCGGCGGCTATGCAGGCGAGGGGGACTCGGGTGGCGTGGGCGGCGCAGCCGCCGCAGGTGCTGCAAAGGTCGCAGGCGGCGCGATCTCGGGCGGCGTTGTCGGTGCCGTTGCCGGAGCCATCGCGGGGGTCGCAGGCCTCGGCACCGCCATCGTGCAGGCCAAGTCCATGCGCGAGCAGAGCAAGGCCGACGAGCGCATGTACCGGATGCAGATGCTCCAGTCCAAGCAAGACGCCGCCTCCTCTTCGCAGATGGTCAAGGTCGGGCTCGTCCAAGCCAAGCAGCAAGCCGACGCGCAAGCCAAGGTCGCCAAGACGGTCGTCATGGGACTCGGAGCCGTTGTCGTGCTCGGCGGCCTGCTTTGGATCGGGAAGGACTTGCTGAAGGACTAGTCCCTCGGCTGCCTCGGAGGCAGGTTCTTCGCGACGCGCAAGTAGATGAGCCCGACCACGCCGAAGAACAGGCCCACCAGCGCGGCTAACTGCTTCTTCTCCGTGCTCGTAAGGCTCGTGTCTTCCGGCAAGCACTCGGGAGCCCCCGGCGTGAGGGCGTCAGGGTCGTTCTCGGGAAGGTCGAGAGGGAACAACTTGTTCGCGATCTCCTCTCGGATGTCGGCCTCGCAGTACGTGTCCTCCGGGGCCTCCACGAGGATGCAGAACTCGCGAGCGAGCGTCGGGATGTCCGTCTCCACGCGCGCGATGTCCATGAACTTCCGACGCTTCCGGGTGTAGGCGATCATCGCGTCGATGTTCTTGTGCGGGTTCTTCCTGTCCTCAACACCTTCGAGGATGTGCGGGCCCAACTGGAAGAGCCCGATGTACTTCCCGTGCTTCTGTCCCTTGGCGGGCTTGCTCTCCTCGGTCGGGTCGAACGAACTCTCGCGGAAGGCGTTTGCGACGGCCGCAGCGGCGACGGGGTGACCGAACCCCGCCTTGACGAACTTCTCCATGATGAGGTTCGCCATCGCGATTTGAGAAGCGGAGAGTTTGTACGCCTTCGCGTCCATCACCGGAACGACGAGCGGGTCGCACTCTGGCGGGATGTCGAGGCCGCTGGACTTGAACTTTTCGGACACGGCCTACCTCTTCTTGCGTGCGCGTGCGCGGGGCTTGGTACGAGGGTTCCTGCGAAGCGAGGTGATCTTCTGGGTGACGTCCGACTTGATGGTCAGCACCTTCTCGCGCAGGCGATCACGGAAGACCCACGCGAGCGCGAGCACAGCGATGGAAGCGGAGACGCCTCCCGCGATGACAGCGACCTTCAGTGCCGCCCCTGCCGCCTCGCGCGTCAGAAGAGGCAGAGGGTCAACGGGAACGCCTCCGGAAAAGGGGCGCCCCTTCCAAACGTCGAGGTGGAGGTGGGGCCCCGTGGAGTGGCCCGCGCCGTAGGCACCGGGCTGACCACCGGAGAGACCAACCTGCTGCCCCATCTTCACCTTCTGCCCCTTCTGCATGTTGATTTGGGACAGATGGAGGTAGCGGCTCCAGTAGCCGTTCCCGTGGTCGATCTGGACGTACCCGCCCGCAGAGGGGTTGTTTGCCTCGACGAGGTCAACGACGCCGCTCCCGATGGCGAGAATGGGGGTTCCGACGTCCACCGGGATGTCGATGGCTCCGTGGTTCTGCCCTGTGCCCGTGATGGGGTTGATGCGCGGCCCGAAGAAGGACGACACGGCTCGCGCCGCGAGCCTGCCGTGAACCGAGATGGTCGAGGGAAGAGGCCAAGCGAACATGCTTACCTCCGGCGGAAGCGGTCGCGGAAACGCCACGCGAGCGCCAACAGGATGACCGAGAGGGAGCCCGCGACCAGCGAGGGGGCGGACACGAAGCCGATACCTGCGTAGGAGCGGTGTAGGTAGTCCACGATGTGGTCAGACCATGCCGCGTACCCCGCCGTGTTCAGGTGAACGCCGTCGCCGCGTGGGGCGTGTTCCTCGGTGACGAAGCGCCCGTCGATGGCGTACCTTCCGAAGAGCGGAGACGCGGCATCCCACAGGGCACCGACACCATCGTTCGTGTAGTAGGGGGTCGTACCCCGCATCGTGGGTGGCCCCGCCCAGAAGACCGAGGACGCTCCGACGCTGTCTGCGACCTGCTTGATCTGCCCCGCTGCCGTCCGCATGCCTTGTGCGAGCGCGGGCCCCCCTTCCATGGAGGCTCTGACGGTGTTCGCCGCGTCGTTCGTGCCGAGGACGATCACCGCGACGTCGTACGGGCCGGAGGCGCGTACGGTCTCCAGCGAGATGCGCTTTCCGGGAAACGGCTCTCCCTTGAGCCACCCCCGTGCGGCAGAGCCCCCGACGCCGTAGCGCACGACGGTGGCGCCCTCGGCACGGAGGGTTGCTTCCAAGTTGCGCGCCAGCGGGTAGGTGTCGGTGTGGGAGTCCCCGAGCACGAGGACACGCTTTCCCGAGAAGTTCATGCTACCCCCTCAACTGCGCAACGCGCGCACGGAGAGGCTCGCGGTAGACCCACGCCAGCGTTCCTAGCAGCGCCACCCCTGCGAGCGTAGCCGCGATGACGACAGGGGCTGCGCCAGCGCCGGGAAGCCCCTGCGACATGAAGGCAGCAGCCTCGCGCTGCCGCCGTGCCGCTAACTCCGGCATGTAGCCTTTCCCTACGCCGTGGGTTGGGCCTTCTGCGATGGCCTTTTGGGCTCCCTTGTAGTCGCCTCGGAGAATCGCTGCGACGGCGTTCTTGACAGCGTAACTGCCCTCGCCCGCGTTCCACGCAAGAGAGAAGAGCGCGTCGAACATCGCCTCCGTGACCTTGGCGGATCCAAGCATGCTGTTGAGGGCGCGCTCGAAGTAGCCGATCTTTCGTTGGTTCTCCGCGTCGATGAACTCTTGCGGCGCCTTCACGCCCCCGAGGTAGGGACGGAACTTCTCACGGTCGGCCGCCGACTGGATGGCGAGGCCGAGGCCGATGGTAGGCGTGCCGCGCGCTTCCTCGTAGGAGTTGATCGGGCCGCTCGTGTAGTCGTCGTAGACGGCACGACGGTTGCCCTCTGTGCGCAACAAGTCCGCATAGCCGCTAGAGGAGAGTCGGTATGCCACGTCAGCCCCCGATGCGTGCGCGGATCTTGTCCTTGTTCACCCACAGGAGTACGAGCGCCAGCGCCGCAGCAGAGCCCGTGAGGGCAAGCACGACAGGCGACGGGCCCGCGCTCCATGACCGGAGTTGCGACGTGGATACCGTCGTTGCCTGCGGGAACATTCGGGCTGCGATCCCCGCGCGCTCCCGACCTTTCGCGTCCGCGTTTGCAGGCCGCTCAAGGTAGACGCAGAACGCGTGGGTCACATCGGACAGCGTGGCGTTGGGGTCGTTGGCGACCGCCATGAAGCGCGACTCGCGTCGGGCCCAGTCCGCCATCTTCTTTGCGTTGGTCTCCGGGTCGCGACGCGCCTCGGCAGACATGCCGCTGCCCACGCCGCGCTCGTGCAACTGGAAGAGGCCGATGCTCGCACCCGAGTCGCCTACGGCGTTCGGGTTGAAACCACTCTCCGCGTACGCGTTTGCCGCTGCCGCCATCCCGACCACAGGGGGGAACCCAGCCTCGCGAAACACGCGGAGGATGACGTCCACCATCGCCTGCTGCTGGGCCGAGAGGCCCATGGCAGGAGAGACCGTGGTGAGGCTCGCGGCCACGACCGATTACCGCCCGCCGACGAAGTTCGCGGAGCCGCGCAGTTCGAGGGCGTGGAAGGTGATGTCGATGCGGAAGGTCGCAGGGATGGGGTTGATCGGGGTGATGCCGACGATGAGCGCCGCCCCCTGATCGACCGTGTAGCCCGTACCGCCGAGTTCGCCGGGGTTGTCCGCCGTACCCGTCACCGTGCTGCCGAGGCGGGCTTGGATGTGGAGACGGTCACCCGTGGTGTACTCCACGCGGAAGAGGAAGCAGTCGCGCGGGTTCACGCCGATGGGCAGAGCGCCGTTGACGGCGGTGTTCACGCAGGACGCGTTGATCGCGATGATGCGCGCGGGAATGTCGAACTGCACCGTGCGCACCGTCTCGGAGCCCACCGTCACGTCGCTGTCCGTCGACAGGATGCCCGTCGAGTAGTAGCGGATCTGGTAGCCGACGTTCGGGTTGGTGCTGTAGTACGGAGCCGTCGGGAAGAACGGGAAGCGAACCCACGAGGGCTGCGCCGGGTTCTGCCCACCCATCTCGCCGACTACAGGCATCGCGATACGCGTCGTGGGGGCGCCTTGCGCCTGCCCATAGCCCTGCATGGGCTGCATGGGCTGGGTAGGCTGGCCGTACTGGGGCTGCGCGCCGTAGCCCGGAGGAATGGGGCGGCCAAACTGGTCGTACTGGTTCATCGCGAAGTCTCCGAGACGGAAGTGCGGTCGGGTAGAGCCTAGCGCGCCGAGGTGTGCAAGGCAGCGCGGATGCGCGCCCCGTAGCACTTCAAGTGCGCTCCGCTAGAACTGCCCCAACTTGTTGACGTACATGATGTCCGCCGTGGCGATGCCCGCCGCCGTGGACGCGAAGGAGATGAGGCTCACCGGGAACTCTAGTGCGGGTGGCACAGCGGGAGGGGTGTAGGAGGGCCCGAGTTGAAAGTTTCCGCGCTCTTGAAAGGAGCCGAGGTCGATGGTCAAGGACGCGCCCGCAGGGATCCGAGTCGCGTTTGCCCCCTCCGTTATCGTCAGAGCGGGGCCCGCTCCGCCCAAGGTGCTCGGCCACGAACTCTGCTGCGCGTAGAGGATGACGCTGAAGAGAATCGGGTTGAGGCTCGTGTTCAAGATCACGATCTGTCGCGTGTTCGAGAAGGGAACGTCCACAACGGCAGACCCGGCCTTGGTGGGGATCACGGGCGCACCAGCCGCCGCCGTGGTGACCTGACAGAAACTAAAAATGTCGGCGGTGTAGGCGGGCACGTCAGCCTCCTGCCGTGATGACGGTGGTAACAGTGACGATCTGGTTCGGCGGTACACCGATGTTCATGCCTGCGACACCGACCGCCGCGCGGACAAAGAACGTCGTCGTGTTGCCGGGAACCAGCACGAAGCCGTTCGTGAACGCGTACCAGTTCGGAGCCGTGACGCCGCCTGTCGTGATGTTGGTGACGGAGAAGAACGGGTTCCACGTGACGCCCGGAACGGCGCTGTCCAGCCGGATCCAATACATCAACGAGGGGAGCCCCTGCACGTTCAACTCGTTGAACGTGAACGAGGTGGTCACGCCGCTCGCGGAGTTATCGAACGTGGTCTTGTTCTCCAAGGACACGTTCGCCATCGCGACGTCGAAGGTGCCCGTGAGAGGTACGCGAGCGAGAGGCATTAGTACATCACTCCGCTTACAACGAGGGGGAAGTTGAGCAGGTCGTTACGTCGGAAGACGACCTCAAGTCGCCAGTACCGCACGGGGGTTCCCGAACCCGGAGGATAGAAGGGGAGAACGACGCTCGGGGGCTGGCTCGTCCCGCTGGACGCGACATCAAGCGTGACCTTGGTGTCGGCGGTGACGCGGGTAACCTGCGTGGGGTCGTAGACGTCCGCATACTCTC
>Ga0114967_10003977_pt1 | contig 12005 bp, 13 predicted proteins | sample M_130628_MF_Meta_FD_92639 | JGI IMG/M metagenome (GOLD analysis project Ga0114967, IMG submission 92639) | Freshwater microbial communities from Lake Montjoie, Canada to study carbon cycling - M_130628_MF_MetaG | ecosystem: Environmental > Aquatic > Freshwater > Lake | place: Lake Montjoie... | reverse complement strand
GTAAGGCAGGTACTGTTCCACCCAAACATATTGCAATCGGTGCAAATGTCGTTGGAGTTTTCGGTGTCACAGTGACTGTGATAGTTCCACTTGAGGCACATTGACCTAAGTTCGGAGTAAAACCATAAGTAGTAGTTTGTGTATTGTCAATCGTTGCAGGTGTCCATGTTCCGGCAATGCCATTAGTGGAAACTGTTGGCAAACTTGCAGTATCTCCTTCACAAATGGTAAAATTGGTAAAGGTTGGAGCGATGGCTTGTGACGTTACATTCAAGGTAAAACTGCTTATTTCATAACATCCAGATGTCGTATTTTCCACACGCACATAAATTGTTTGTGGATTGCTTGTATTTTGATACAAGGTAGGTAATACGTTAGTAGGAGTTGGGTTAGCCGCATCTTCACTAGTAGCATAATAACTTACGGCATAATTTGCAGGATTCAAGGTACCTAAAGTTGCGGCATCATTTAAACTCAAATCAAACGTAGCCGTTGCTGTATCACTACACAAGGTTAAATTGTTTGGGGTACCCGTTACAATTGGATCATAGTATTCAATAGTTAAGGTATCGGTTGCAGCACAAGTGGTGTTGATATATTGCGCCGAAATTCCATAAGTTCCGGGTTGTGTAACCGTTAAACTAGGTCCTGTCTCATTCGGAATCGGATTGGTGTTGTAGGTCCACGTGAATGTATATTGTGCAGGGTTTAGACCACTATTAATGGTATAGCTTTGACCATTACACAAAGCGTTATTCGTCGCTTGAAGGAAATCGGTTCCTAAGTTAATGTTACCAATATCTAGACTTCCTCCCTCTAAAAATACAGCCGAGTCAAAGGCAGTATCTAAACGGTCGGCGATAACCAACTTAATGTGGTACTGATGTCCAGGAATTACGGTAGAGGTGGCGGTTAAGGGAACAGTACTACCGTTAAAATTAGTGGGTGATCCTAACGGATCTAATCCTCCAAAACCATAGAAATCACCAAAATACTGTGCATTAACTGATCCACAGTTGGTGTTGTATTGATTGTCACGAATGGTAACCACAGATACTGGGGTAGTAGTATTTGGAATTACAGCCAAATTCGTCGTGGTCCCAGCAGCAATATCTGTTAATAAAAAGGCAAAGGCATCTGAGTAATCACATTGGAAGGTACCATATTCCTCCGAAGCAAAAATAAAGTTGAAATTGATGCTGTCGGTTAATGGGATAAAATCAAATTCTAATTTAGTTGCGTTTTTAGAGTTCATCGCGTTACCAGTGGCTGCTAATACAATTCCTTCTAATTGAGCATCCCCCGGCCAGTTAAAATCACCGTCACTCAACGTTGTAGTGTTTGGTCCTGGTGCATTTATAGCATTTCCACTGGTTAAAACAATACCGTCTGTGAAAGGGAAACTAGAACCGTTTTGGTTGAAATAACCTATTCCATTCGTCGAGCCGAAGTCGCTTCCCGTAGAAGAAGTAATATTCGACACACTAGCACAAGTCGAATTTAAAAAGATATCTTCAACCAATTGCTGATTAGTGTACAAAGTATTATTGGTTGAGATTGGTGGAGGTATTGTTCCGATACAAACATCAAACGTTGAGGTTTGTCCCGCCACTACTGTCCAAGAGTATACTCGAATATAATAGGTTTGTCCAATGATTAAACCAGTAGCGATACTATTATTGGCGTCGCTACAATACAATTGCGTCAAGGCATCACAAGTACCGCTATAGACCACATGGAATAAATCGGTTGTACTTCCTGCCACGTTTATTAACGATATGGAATGTTGGTTGCTGGTTGCGGTAAATTGGAACCAAACGTCGTCATCATCTTGTCCAAAACAAGTATTCCCGTTCGGAGAAGCTGTTGCGCCAATCAAACTTCCGGGTGCCGTTTGTAAACACTCAGTTGAGGGATTCACAGGGGTTACCGTGGCGTTGATACACTCGTCATTTGCAATTAAAGTAGCAAACGTGCGTTTGCTCGACCAGAAACTAATATCAGTTGGCGAACAAATCGCTCTAACGTAGACATCATATTGAGTAGCCGCCGTTAATCCAGTATAAGGATACGGATTAAAATTTGTAATAATTCCAACACTTCCAGCAGTTGGAGCAGGAGAACCAATAGGAACTACATAGATTTCCCATTGGGTAGCACTTCCAGCTTCAATCCAACCAATAGTAGCATCGGTTTGAGTAACTCCGGTAATGGTAACGGTATTAGGCTTAGGACAAGAAGGAGGAAAACATTCTCCTGTTCCACTAAATAATGCGGTGCCTGCCGTACCGGTTCCCGGTGGTTTTGTATAAATAATTTCTTGGGGAGCTAAGGCTTCTTGAACAGTTAATCCAATCTCGCCAGGGAATGTTCCGCCGTTATTCCAGAATAAATCAAAGGGAATACCATGACACAAAGGAACGGTAACCGTCACTGGAGTCTGTCCTTGCGCATTGGTAGGTCCGGTTAAAGTTGCTACGACAACGCCGTTTTGACGAACTTGAATCGTACCACCATTCCAGCCATCACCGAAGGAATCAACCATGACAAAAGTATAGTTACATTGATCGGCCAATGGACATACCGAAGTATTAAAGTTTTTTACAGTACTCCATGCTCCAATATTGGTATCAGAACATATTGGTCGAACATAAAAATCATACGAAGTTCCAGCGGTTAATCCGCTAACAGTAAAAGGATTCGTGGTCGCTAATTGCCAGCCGGTTTCGGCAGGTGTTGGAGCAGGAAGTCCGGCAGCTTGCACAAAAACTTGCCAAGAAGACTCTGGTCCAGTGGTGATCCAACCAAGATCGGCTTGCGTTTCTGATATATTGATGGCACTCAATCCCGTAGGAGCTAAACACTCGGGTACTAAACAATTTACCGTACCCGTATACAATACAGTTCCAGCTGTTCCAGTTCCAGGCGCTTTTACAAAAAGTGTTTGCGTAAAGGAATTCACCACCGTTACACCCATTTCTCCTGGGAAAGTACCAGCAGTATTCCAAAATAAATCATAAGGTAGGTTATCACACATCGCTACGGTAACGGTACTGGGTTTTGACCATCAGCCGCCGTAGGCCCGGTCAAAGTAGCTACTACTATTCCGTTTTGACGTACTTGCATAGTCCCTCCATTCCAGCCATCACCAAAACTATCTTTTAAAATAAAAGAATAGGTACATTGCTGGGCAACATCACAGATCGTAGTGTTAAACAAATAAGGTCCAGACCAAACACTGAACGTACCATCGCCACAATCCGCTCTTACATAATATTGATAGGCAGTAGCTTGTGTCAAAGACCCTACCGTGTAATTGGTGTTCGTTGTTGCGGTTACACCAGGTCCGGTTGGAATCGGTGAACCAGCTAATTGTACCGCTACTTCCCACGAAGTTGCTCCTCCTGGGTTTGCCCAAGACAAATCGGCACTAGTTTGTCCCATATTAGTTGCGGTCAATCCAGTCGGTGGCGCACAGTTTACTACCTGCAACGTTAAGGTGTATCCCGTCGTTTGCGGAGTTGCCCAAGTTGAAATAACAATATAATAGGTAGTACCTGCGGTAACATTTAAATCAAATGTTCTAATGGTAGTACCAGCGTCTGCGGCACCTGCGATACAACTTACCCCAATATCGGCACAATCCGTATAAACAAATATACCTGAAAAGGTTGCCGTAGGTGACATCGTTACATTAATGATGCCTGTAGTCGTGGCCGTATAAGCATATACCACGTCATTTCCATTTAAATAAGAATTGGTAGATCCACATCCAGAAGCTCCAGGAGAGCCTTCAATTGCGGTATTGTCAGAGTAATTTGCCGTGTCATCCGTAGTGCTATAGGGTAGCGCACCAATCACGATCGGAGCAGCACAACTTAATCCTGGAGCGGTAGTGGTAAAATCGACGGGGCCAACCCAATTGCTATTTACACCGCCCGAACACAAAGCCCTTACTCGATAAGAGTAGGTAGTACTGGTCGCAAAAGGTGCTCCAGCCGTCGTTGTGGTCGCCACATAACTGTTGGTGTTGACTACCGTTCCAGTTCCAGTAAAGGTTCCGGTTTGAGGTATGATTTCAACCTCATATTGCGGCGCAGTTCCCGTCCATGACAAGGTTGCTGAAGTTAAATTGATGGAGCCAACCGTGGCCAAGGTAGGATCGTCACATTGAACCACCAAACTTACATCGTCAACCAACCAACGATCTCCTAAGGCAGTCCCTGCTTGAGACCATTGCATTACAAAAGCAATATATACTTGCTGCCCAGCGTAAGCCGATAGATTGACTACCTTTTCCGTATAGGTATTAAAAGGCGTTGAGATTTCGTTTTCAGTCCATTGCTGTACTAAACTGTAGGCCGCGGGATTGGTTTGCGACTGGGTAGAAGGCGCTACTTTGAGTTGGTAGATCGTACCTTGATTCCCCGAAGTAAACGTTCTGGCAAAGAAATGCAATTGTCCATTGGTAGGAATAGTCACTAAGGGAGAAGCTAAATAATCTTCCGAAGTATTTCCTGCACCAATGTTTTCGCGGTTGACATAAGCTGCATTTAATCCTTGATAGGGTAAAGCAGTGTTGATACTCCATCGCTGGCCTAATCCCACACCATTATCAAATACGGCCCAGTTTCCCGTTCCTAAGGTCCAGTTTGTTCCAGCATCAGGTCCTGTTGTAGACTCAAAGCCCTCTACAGTAGGGGTGAATTGTGAATATCCTTTGTAGGAAAGGATCGTGAGTAATACTAAAAAAATAATTTTTTTCATAAGGGTTGGTTTTGGTCAATTATGGTCTTATTTATACTTTAAAAATTCCGCCAAAGACGATGATTCTTTGGGTAAAGGTAAAATGCTGCGAAGCGCGGTCTGCAGGATCATTCGTCGTTCTAATGTCCGGCATGTTTATATAGCCCTGCTTCAATTCAGCTTGAACGAAAAAATATTTAAAAAACGTCAGGTTCAAACCTACTTTAGCAGCAACACCATAACCTGAGACGTGAAAATCATCATGGCGCGCTTTACCTAATAAAGCAGCATTGGTTTTCGGTAATAAGATACCACCACCAGCTCCTTCCGTAATATTGATCTGAAATTTATCAGTGTTGCGAATACCAAACCATTTCAAATATCATCCACCCTACAAATCTCGCTATTGATATAATTCAATCCGTCGGTATGTTCAAATGTAAGAAATTCATCGGTCAAATTCACCTGATTGGGATTATTTAGCACTGTTTCGTTGTAACTCCCAACATTGGGATAGGTTCCACTGTAATTCACAACGCGATCTTGAAACATCACATACTTCATATGATCTAATCCAATAGATACATTGTAATGGTCAGTAATATAGTACCCCATCCTGAAATTGGTTTGGGGTATCGTCATTCTACTAGGATTCACATAATCCATCTGCCATCCTTTTGGCTTGTCATGGGCTGAAACGTCATATAAGGTAAAATCGTAGTTGCTTCCGGTGAAGTGTATGTCAGAAAGACTAAAGCTTTCACGGTTTCCTCCCCAATAAACATAGAACTTTCCTTTATTATGAGCGGTGTATTTATCTGCCGTAGCAGTGGGTTCTTGGGCGCGTAGTTCACTAGTGATTCCACTGAGGGCTACTAGCGAAAATAATAGTATTTTTTTCAAAGCGTATAGGGTATTTAAAATTGATTTATTGTTTTTCGAATGGCGACCAAACGGGTCATCAATCCTTCGAAGTAATCGAGATGCAACATATTAGCACCATCACTCTTAGCATGGGCAGGATCAAAATGGGTTTCGATAAAGATTCCGTCCACACCAACAGCAATTCCTGCCTTAGCAATGGTCTCGATCATATCGGGACGACCTCCTGTAACTCCGGTAGTTTGATTAGGTTGTTGCAACGAATGAGTTACGTCTAGCACGGTAGTGGCATACTGTTGCATGGTGGGTATACCGCGAAAATCGACGATCATGTCTTGGTAACCAAACATGGTCCCGCGATCCGTAATCATCACCTTGTCATTTTGACAATCCAATACTTTTTGTACGGCATGTTTCATGCTTTCAGGACTCATAAATTGCCCTTTCTTTAAATTGACCACTTTACCGGTGGTAGCCGCAGCCACGACCAAGTCGGTTTGGCGCACTAAGAAAGCCGGAATTTGCAATACATCAACATACTCCGCAGCCATCGCGGCATCTTCATTAGTATGAATGTCTGTGACAGTAGGTATATGAAATGTTTCAGAAACTTTTCGGAGGATTTTTAAAGCTTTTTCATCACCGATACCCGAAAAACTATCAATTCGAGAACGATTGGCTTTTTTGAACGAACCTTTAAATACATAGGGGATTGCTAACTTGTCCGTAATAGCAACTAATTTTTCGGCAATACGCATTGCCATTTCTTCGCCTTCAATAGCACAAGGACCTGCAAGCACAAAGAAATTTCCACTATCAGTATGTTTGATTTGTGGAATAGAATTGATATTCATAAATTTTTCGGTTTAAAAACCGCTAAGTTATGAATAATTTACTTATTTACCGCAGTAATTTTGTTAACTTATTTTTTCAGGCTTAAGCCCATTGGAACCAATAAATAGCCTCGTTCATAGATGTTTACATACAATTTAACAGGCGCTTTTTGACCCTCCCATTCCAATAAATATACATCCAAAAAACCGGCACCCATTTCGCTTCTTTTCGTGGGAAACGGACAACAACTTTCCAATTTGGTGAACGTTATTTTTTCGCCATTCGGACCGGCCAAGGCGCGCAAGTAGCGTTCCGCATTCAAGTTCTCGTCTTTACTGTTCCGGTAAAACACATTCACAGGATAATCTGGGTCAAAGCCATATTTCGGGTCTTTACTGTATTCCGTCAAGACAAAAGTGTTGTCTTTAGTTAATTGCGGTAACGGCGCTTTGTCATCCACATTTTTAAGCGTTGACCGTGTACTTACACATGATACAAGGAGGCTAAACAAGGCTAACACACCGAAAAGTGAAACTGCTTTTTTCATAATACAGGTATTTGGTTTAGGCTATACAATAACCGTGCAAATTATTTTTTTTGACGAAACAGCAAGGATAATAGGGCTCCAACAATAACGCCAGTCGACAAATCACTAAAAGCACTTTGCAACATAAAACTCTTCATATTAAAATACCCTAACGCTGTGGCTTTTGTGATGGGATGAGTGACCAAAGCAGCATTGGTCTTATAAGCAATAATGTTTTCAAAAAAATGGGGGCTAATGCTACTGTAGATTACAAACTGTGCGATTGGGGCAAACAAGGCAATGATGAAGGACAGCACCACACTGCTAACAAAGCCTTGCGACCAAGTCATCGTGCCCTGAAAAAAGTACTTCTTTTTCTCCTGTAAAGCCACCACGTAAAAGAGTAGGGCAGGCAACGCAATCAAATTAGTATACAGGCCATAATCCGCTATATAAACATCGTGCAGTCCTACTAGTTTTTCACCAATAGCCCAGGCCAAGGTTAATAAAGTAAAGCGAATCGCCCATTTAATCTCAATCGTGTAATTTTTCATGCTGCTCATTATTTGCCCCCAAAAATACTTTTTTTAACCGAATGCAAACGGGTTATCAAATGCTAAAATTACTATTTTTGGCAAAAAACTTATCCCATGAATTTAATAACACATACTTGGCATTGGGCCGTCTCCGGTTTTTTGATTGGCTTGATCATGCTGGCGCTTACCTATTTTGGAAAAACGTTTGGAATGTCATCCAACCTGCGCTCACTGTGCGCAATGACCGGTATAGGGAAACGATTCTCCTTTTTTGATTGGGATTGGAAATCCCAACGCTGGAACTTAGCAGTGGTCGTCGGGGCTATGCTCGGAGGCTATGTAGCCGTCCATTTTCTAAGTGATCCAACGAATGTATCGCTAAATTTCAAAACGATTCACCAACTCACCGCTATGGGAATCGAACCACCCAATCCCAAAACAGGGAAAATCCTTCCGAATGCTATTTTTGGAAACCAAGCCTTTCAATCCCCTAAGCTTATTTTTATTCTCATTAGCGGCGGAGTTCTAATTGGATTCGGATCCCGCTATGCAGGCGGCTGTACCTCCGGACATGCGATTTCAGGATTGAGCAACCTCCAAATCCCCTCGTTAAAAGCAGTGATTGGCTTTTTTGTGGGCGGACTCCTCATGGCGCATTTCCTTTTACCTCTTATTTTTTAATCCTATGAATTTACTTAAATATTTACTAGTAGGCTTTGTATTTGGTATTGTATTAACCAAGTCAGAAGCCATCTCCTGGTACCGCATCTACGAGATGTTCCAATTCCAATCCTTTCACATGTATGGCATCATCATGACGGCCATCGCCACGGGACTCATCGGAATCCAAATCATCAAAAGAAAAAACATCAAAGACCTAGATGGTAATCCCATTTATATTGCGGACAAAGAAGACGGGAATGTAAGATATTGGTTGGGCGGACTACTATTCGGCTTAGGCTGGGCATTAGTAGGAGCGTGCCCCGGACCCATATTCATCCTCCTAGGGGCCGGTTTCATGAGTGCCGCATTACTTTTATTTGGCGCTCTTTTAGGTACCTTTTTGTACGGTGTTTTAAAAGATAAATTGCCACACTAAACAAAGATGATTTCGCTTACTAAAGTGCAATCATAGGGAGTAAAATCAAAGGGAAGTGGAAAAGGAAGACCCAGTGTAAAGGTTTGGCTTTAACCTGCCCAGAAGCTTATATTGGGAAGGACGAAAGAAACCAGAACTTTCGATGAAGCACCGACTTTACAATGACAAAACAAACTTTAAATTAAATCCAAAACCCGCAATGGCGTAAAACCCCTGTCAGCGATTTGTTTTTATTGCGCCTTTTTTGTCCGTATAAAAATCATCGCGATTGCAGTGGTGGCAATTCCCATAACCAAAGCTCCAATAGCTCCTTGTACCGCATAGTTTTGGTAATTGAAATTAGCTTCCGCAGCTGCTTTGGTCTTGAAATAACCAATTTCTACCGAACGTTTTATCACGTTCGGGAAGTATTCGGGTGAAATGACATACGAAGTGATCCATTGCGTCAGCGGACTTAGTAAAGCAATTATGATCGACAAAACAATTCCGGAAATAAGTCCTTGTTTATAGTTCATTTGACCACTATAGAAATTTTTCTTTTTGTCTTTCAAAGCCAGCACCAATAAGGTAATCGCTGGAATGGCAAAAAGGTTAGTAAGGTAAAGATGATAGTCAATGTATTTTCCGTGCAGTCCGCTTAGTTTTTCTAAAACGATCCAAAGCAATCCAACCAAAGAAAAAAGGATGGCCCATTTAGTTTCTATTGTAATGTTTTTCATAATGAATTATGGTATTTGTTTTGTAATGCTGTTTTAATGTTTTTTTATATCTTTCAGTCAAAGGTGCACGGTTGTTCGTTAAAAATAACCCCGCTTAAATCATCTTAAACGAGGTTTTTTTGTGTTTATTTTGATTTATTAATCTTTTAGAGAGGTTGTGCAACAGCTACCGCTGTTAGGTACTAGCACGTTCTCAATTCTGTTTAACAGTTGTCAACAGATTGCTATTAAACATTGAAACTGGCGAAATTACCAATTCATTTTTGGGAATATTTTTTCCATACCTTTCTTCCATTTTCTGTTTTACAATTGGATTTGATAAGTCAAAATCTTTTAGCTTTTCTAACTTTCCAATTTCTAATCCAGTTGAGCGTTTATAAATTTTCCAGATTAATTCTGAGCAATATATTTTTTCGTCTGACCATTCAAATGCCAAATCATAATTTTTGCCAGCAAATTGCTGAGCAATGTTACGCATTTTAGATAATGTATTTTTAGTTAATATATGGTCAGCATTTTTTAATCTTTTGACCACGAATTTTCCATTCTTACCGCGCGCAATCCATTTGCTCAAAAGCGTTTTCTTTACTGGTTGAATAGCTTCAAAAACGAAGAGCTCATTATTTTCTTTAAAAACAATTCCGCAATGCGAATATTTTGATTTCGTCGCAAGTTGAATAGCTTTGCTTTGAGGTGAAACTGAAGTCTGAAAAATTATATCGCCATTTTTTAGGCCCGTAAAATTTTGCTGAATAGAAAATCCAGCGGAAATGAATGATGTAATTAGTATGACTATAAGTATTTTTTTCATTTTGTATCGATTCGTCCGGAGTGCTTGCACCTAACGTGTCGCGGCTTGATAAGGTAGCGGCAATTTACCAAAAATATTAGAAGAAAGGCGAAATATGAGTGGACTGAGTATTTTCCAAGAAAGATAAAACTAGCTAAATTAACAAACTGCTGTTATAAGCCGTTTCTTAAAGTCTGTTTGGAATATCCATCATTTGGTGCAGAACTCTCACAATTTCCAGTACATTATCATTTCCTTTAGTGTAAATGATTAGATGAGATTTAACTCTAGCTTGTCTGTAACCAGGCTTTATTTTCCCGATATCCTGTCCACTTTCAAAGTCTTCGGATATATATTCTATTTCTTGATATATAAGGCGATAGTAATGATTAGCTTGATTTACCGACCAATTTTCAAGAGTGTATAACCAAATTTTATCAATGTCTTCTATAGCTTGCTTACTTATTCTAAATTTATTTTTCATAAGTGCTTTTTGTGAAGACTTGCTAAATGAGCTTCAGGATCAAAATTTTCAACCATTCCGCTGTCTATTCCGATTTGAATCTCTTTTCGCAACTGCTTAATTTTCTCCTCTTCAAGTTCTAATAATCGTAAAGCTGTTCTTACCACTTCACTTACCGAACTAAAACGTCCTGAAGCAATTTCTTCATTGATAAAATTCTCAAAATGGTTTCCCAATAAAATAGATGTGTTTTTTGCCATAATTCAAATTTTTATCAAAAATACCAATTTCTGGTATAAGTTGATGTTCTATTTAAGATTTTTTCGGAAATGGCTGCTAACGTTCTGCCGCTTGCATAAGTTGCGAACTACGGAACCGTTTACTTTACGCTAAGATAATAATTCTAGCGAAAGAGAAGCGTCCGGCTTGCAAAAGATTCGCAATTTTTGCAAACGGTTGTTAGCGTTTGTGTTTATATAATTAATTAAAACATCATTCATCATAGCTTTCATATTTCCAAACTACGTAAAAACCCCAAATAAATCTATCGTCTATATATACGCTTGAAGCTGAAATTATTGAACCTATATCCCAATTTGAATCAAATTTGTCATATTCAGTTATTTCATACCATTCTCTTTTATAACCTCTCCTAGACCATTCTTCCCAATTTTCAAACTTTGAATCGGTTATTACAGGAATATGTTTTTTATGATACCAAGGTTTGTTAGCATATTCCCATGTGCGGCTATTTTCTGCCGATTTAACAATGTCTTCTAGCTTAAACTCTATAGTCTTATAAAATTTATTATAATTTACATGATAGTAATTTACATCGTTTGGAAGAGAAGATATTTGATTTGGATTACTTATATTGGAAAGATAGTTATTACACAATAAATATATTTTGAATGGAACATAATTTTCATTTCCTAGCTTTTTGATGAAATCTATAAAATCTATAAAATCTTTACCTGACATAAAAGATTTTACACTATTGTAATGTAAGTATCCAAGTAAAATAAATTCATCGTCTTTTTTAAAAACAATGATATGTTCATTTTCATCTCTGTAGATTTCAGTTTGTTTAAACTCATTTCTCCAATAATTTTTTATTTCTTCCCACTCTATCATTTGCTTTATAAGTTTGATTTATTAACTGGATTCAATTTTATTAGACATTTGAATAACATGAACGCTAACGGTCCTGCGGATATGTCGAGTAGTGTTGCGAGGCACTCGCATAAGCTACGGAAGACATTAGACGCTATTCGTCATATCCGCTGTTAGCGGATAGTGCCGAAGGCTGACGATTAGCAGTCGTACTGCAGGACCGTTAGACGGAAATAGGACAAGGAAAGCGCGATAGCGCGGTTGTCCGTCAGCCGTAGGCATTTCCGTCTAACTTGT
>Ga0114967_10003975_pt1 | contig 12009 bp, 8 predicted proteins | sample M_130628_MF_Meta_FD_92639 | JGI IMG/M metagenome (GOLD analysis project Ga0114967, IMG submission 92639) | Freshwater microbial communities from Lake Montjoie, Canada to study carbon cycling - M_130628_MF_MetaG | ecosystem: Environmental > Aquatic > Freshwater > Lake | place: Lake Montjoie... | reverse complement strand
TTCCTTTGGGAAAGATAGCGGAAAGTTCGCTGGTGACGACGCGCTGGCCGGGTTTGACGTTTGCACTGCTGAGGAGATACGTTAGGTTGACGAAGGATTCATCCAACGGGCCGCCGCTTGTTATCAGCCCTTGGTTGCGCGCTTCGTTCTCGACGATTGCGGGGACTTTGCAGTTCGGATCATCTATCAAGACGACTTGCGACTTGGTCAAGCTGACGGAAGAAACTCGGCCGATGAGGAATCCCTCGGTCGAAAGGACGGGGATGTTGTTGCTCAAGCCGTTTCGGCTTCCAAGATCAATCTGCACCGTGCGCCACCAGTTTGCGGGATCTCGGAGGATAACGCGGGCGAGTTTGACGTTCCAACGGCTCTGCTTTTGCCAGCCGACGAGTTGGCGGAGGCGTTCGTTCTCCTTCGACGAAGTAGCGGCTTGCGCGAGTTGGAGGCGAAGTTGTTGGTTCTGTCTGCGCAGAGAATTGTTCTCGGCAATGAGTTCTGATTTGGGGAGCAAGTTATCGCCAACACGTGCTGAGGCTTGCTGGGTGACGCCCGTGATGCCGAAGAGCGGCAGGAAAACACTGCCGAGCGAAGTTTTGATGCGCGCGGTGGTGCTATTCGGCAGGTTGAGAACCAGCAGAATCAGCAACGCCACGAGCGTTGGCGCGATGTAATACGAGCGCTTAAACATTGTTCGTCATGCGCCGGAAATCTCCGTGCAGAGCATGGCGAACGCGAAAGGAGGGATTAACTATTTGGTGCTGCTGGTGACCCGTTTCAAGAATTGTAGTTCCTGCAAGACGCGTCCCGTGCCCTCGGCTACAGCCGTGAGTGGGTCGTCTGCAATATGAACCGGTAGTCCCGTTTCTTCGGCGACCAACCGGTCAATGCCGCGTAGCAACGCGCCGCCACCGGCCATGACGATGCCGCGATCCACAAGATCAGCGGCAAGTTCTGGAGGGCAACGTTCGAGTGTCAGGCGGATGGATTCCAATATGCTGGAAAGCGGCTCCTGCAAGGCTTCACGAATTTCTTCTGAACGGACGGACAGCGTTTTGGGCAGACCCGAACTCAGATCGCGACCTTTTACTTCCATGGTTAATTCCTGCTCCTGCGGAAAAGCTGAGCCGATCTTCAATTTGATCTCTTCCGCAGTGCGTTCACCGATCATTAAGTTGTAGGCTCGCTTCATGTGCGCAACGATCGTGTCGTCAAATTCGTCTCCGCCCACCCTCAGGCTGCGGCTGAAGACGATACCAGCAAGGGAAATAATTGCGATTTCGCAAGTTCCACCGCCGATGTCCACGATCATATTTCCCGCCGGTTCATGAACCGGCAGCCCGACACCGATGGCTGAGGCCATCGGTTGTTCGATCAAATAAACTTCCCGTGCGCCCGCGTGTGTGGCTGAATCTTTCACCGCCCGCTTCTCCACTTCTGTAATCCCTGAAGGCACCGCCACCACTACTCGTGGAGCGATGAGTTTTCGATGATGAACCTTTTGGATGAAGTGGCGCAACATGGCTTCGGTGATCTCGAAGTCAGCGATAACGCCGTCCTTCATGGGCCTGATGGCCACGATATTGCCAGGCGTTCTGCCCAACATACGCTTTGCTTCCTCACCTACCGCCAGCACGTTGGTCGTACCGGCCTGGATCGCCACCACAGAAGGTTCTCTCAACACGATGCCGCGATCTCGTACATAGACGAGAGAATTGGCAGTGCCGAGATCTATCCCAATGTCGTTGGAGAACAGGCTTTTGATTTGCGCGAACATGACTTGAACCTAACTCCGTAGAGTTAAGTAGGGTTCAAAGCGTGGGTCAAGTGAATACCCTGTCCGGATCGCGATCTGTGTAACTTCTGCTTTTGGACAAGCGCCGATAGAATGTTGCCGACAGAGCACTTCGTTGACGCTCCATGCTGAAATGCCTACGCTGAAGTTACACTATGAGTGAATTGCTGAATTCTCTAATCGAACTAATCCGCCGCACGTCTGCCGAGATTCCCGACGACGTCCACAAGGCCATCCTCATGTCGCTGGAAAACGAGAATAAGGATTCCCTCGCGCAGAACGCCCTGAAGATCGTGGATCAGAACATCGCGCTGGCGAAAAATAAATCGCAGCCCATCTGTCAGGACACCGGCAGCATCTTGTTTTACGTGGATGTTCCGGTCGGTTACGACCAGATCACGTTCGCAGAAACCGCGCGCGAAGCGGTGAAAGCTGCGACCAAGAAAGGTTATCTTCGCCAGAATTCCGTGGACTCGCTCACCGGCAAGAACGACGGCACAAACTGCGGTCCGGGCGCACCGGCGTTTCACTTTCATCAGCATCGTTCGCCTGAGATTTTCGTGAAGCTCGCGCTCAAGGGTGGCGGTTGCGAAAACGTTGGCGCTCAATACTCTCTCCCCGACGACGGCATCCATGCGAATCGCGACATCGACGGCTGCCGCAAGGCGATCCTTGACGCGGTGTTGCAGGCGCAGGGAAAAGGTTGTGGGCCAGGCGTCCTCGGCGTGTGTATCGGTGGCGATCGCGCCACGGGCTACGAACTAAGTAAGACTCAATTCCTCCGGCGAATTGACGATCGCAACGCCGAACCCCAACTCGACGCGCTGGAGCAGGACATTTTGAAAACCGGGAATGAGCTCGGCATCGGCCCGATGGGATTCGGCGGCAAGACGACCTTGCTGGGTGTAAAAATTTGCACGGCCAACCGTGTGCCAGCATCCTATTTTGTGAGCGTCAGCTACATGTGCTGGGCCTTCCGCCGCCAAGGGGTGACGCTCGATGTAGGCGGGAAGATCGGGCAGTGGTTGTATTGATACATGAACTGCAGGTCGTGATTATCATTACAGCGAAGCGCTGTTTTTCAAAAGTCAAAGAGGGCAGGGGACACGCCAGGATTTGACGAGGTGAAAATCAAAAACAACGTGTTGAAACAATTAAAACGCTTTACACTAACATTGTGAATAACTAGGCTTATTCATCATAATTTTAGAAATAAGATAAGTATGGAATCCAAAGAAAAGACAATCTCAACATTCAAGTTGCACGAAAAAGACACTGGCTCCGCTGACGTGCAAATTGCGCTTCTCACCCAGCGCATCAATCATCTTACCGAGCACCTGCAAGGCAATAAGAAAGATCACAGTTCCCGTCGCGGTCTTCTGGTGATGGTCGGCCAACGCCGCCGTCTCCTGGACTACTTACATGACACGGATAAGCCGCGTTATCAGGCGGTGACCAAGAAGCTTAAATTGCGTCGCTGATTTTACAAAGCGCGTGGCCAGTGCCGCGCGCTTTTCGTTTCTACCAGTAGGGTCGGAATGCGTGAACGACCCATTTATCAAACAACAATTTCGCGCGATAAAGACCGTTACCCCGGGTGATTTCAGTCAGACTCGCTTCCATTCGAGACTGACTGAAGTTTCTCGGTGGTGGCGGCAATCTCAAACTACTATGCCATCAAGAATTACCGCCCAAGTAGGCGACAAGCAAATCACTATCGAAACTGGCAAGTTGGCCAAGCAGGCCGACGGTGCCGTGACCGTTCAGCTCGGTGAAACCGTCATCATCGTAGCGGCGGTTGCCGCCACGAAAGCTAAGGAAGGTCAGGATTTCTTTCCATTGACTGTTGATTACCGGGAGAAAGCCGCAGCCGCAGGAAAATTCCCCGGAGGCTATTTTAAACGCGAAGGTCGTCCCACTGAAAAAGAAATCCTCACATGCCGCCTTACGGATCGCCCGATCCGTCCGCTGTTCCCCAAAGGTTGGTACAACGAGGTGCAAGTGCAGACCGTTGTCCTCAGTGCTGACGGCGAAAATGATCCTGATATTCTCAGCATCATCGGCGCGAGTGCTTCATTGATGGTCAGTGACATTCCGTGGGATGGTCCGCTCGGTGCAGTGCGCGTCGGTCGCATTAACGGAAATTTTGTTGCAAATCCGACTCACGCTGAAATGAAGGCGAGCGATTTGGACCTCGTGTATGTCGGCAATGCGACTGATATAGTGATGTATGAAGGCGCAGCCAAAGAAATCACGGAGGCCGATTTTGCCGCAGCCTTGAAGTTTGGTCAGGAATGCTGCACACCATTGATTGCCGCGCAGAACGAACTTGCCGCCAAAGCTGGCAAGAAGAAACGCGCCATCACGCTGAACATCGTTCCCGATGAAATCCTTCAAGAAGCGAAGAAACTCGCTGGAGATCGTTTTGTTCCTGCGTTGCTCACTCCGGGCAAACTGAATCGCGAAGCTGCGTGCAAGGCGATCCAAGACGAAGTCGGCGTTAAGCTGGTGGAGAAATTCGGCGCTGAAAAAGTGACCAAGTTCGTCATCAACGATGCATTCTACTATATCCAGAAAGAGGCGGTTCGTGGGTTGATTCTTAATAGCGGTAAACGACTTGACGGACGCACATTTGATGTCGTTCGTCCAATCTCAAGTGAAGTCAGCATTCTTCCACGCGCTCACGGTTCTGCACTTTTCGCCCGCGGCGAAACGCAGGCGGTCTCGCTTGTGACTCTTGGTACTGGTGACGACGTGCAGGAGTTTGATTCCTATACCGGCGGCGAAAACGAGAAACGTTTCATCTTGCACTACAATTTTCCGAATTTCTCGGTTGGTGAAACTGGCCGCATCAGCGGTCCGGGTCGGCGCGAAATCGGACACGGCGCTCTCGCAGAACGCAGTATTGCTTCAATGATTCCTTTGGACACCTATCCCTATGCGGTGCGTGTTGTCAGTGAGATCATGGAATCAAATGGTTCAACTTCGATGGCATCCGTCTGCGGCGGCACTCTTGCGTTGTTGGATGCTGGTGTGCCAATGATCCGCCCAGTGGCTGGAATCAGCGTCGGCATCTGCACCGAATACGGCAACGATAAGAAAATCTCAAAATATCAACTGCTCACCGACATCATCGGCTGGGAAGATGCGTATTGCGACATGGATTGCAAAATCGCTGGAACAGAGCAGGGGATCACCGGCTTCCAACTCGACCTCAAGCTCAAGGGGATTTCTCATTCCATCATGGCCGAGACTGTTGAAAAGGCTCGTGTTGCTCGATTGGGAATTCTGGCTGAGATGGCCAAGACCATTTCCGAACCTCGCAAGGACATCAGCAAGTATGCTCCTCGCATCACGACGCTTAAGATCAATCCTGAGAAAATCGGCGCTCTAATCGGACCTGGTGGCAAGAACATCAAAAAACTTGTCGAAGAATCAGGCTGTGAAATTGACATCGAAGATGATGGTTCCGTGAACATCTTCTCCGTGTCTGCTGAAGGCATGAAGATTGCCGTAGATCATATCACTGGCATGTCAGCCGAAGCTGAGATCGGCAAAATATATCGTGGCAAAGTTGTCACAATCAAAGAATTCGGCGCATTCGTTGAATTCCTTCCCGGTAAGGACGGATTGGTTCATATCAGTGAACTTGCAAACTTCCGTGTCAAAAACACCGAAGATATCTGCAAAATCGGCGATGAGATCCAAGTTAAATGCCTTGGCGTAGACGAAAAAGGCCGTGTGCGTCTTTCCCGTAAAGCTGCTATGGAAGATCGCGACAAGGAAATGGCAATAACCGCAGAGTCTACCGCATCAAAATAACAGAAATAAATATTTCAAACGGCGAGACAACCTTGGTGTGTCTCGCCGTTTTTTATTATATTAGCGGCATTTAAAAATATGCCCACAATGTATGTTATCGTTCATACTTCTTGTGTAAGTTTGAAAGCTTTTCGTGATTACCAACGATATGCCAACTCGTAACCTGCGACAGCTTTTGCCCATGAGAAGTCTGCTGCAAAGCCGTTGGCGCGGTATCCGTTCAACAATTCCTTCTTATCGTAAAGTGTCAGCGCCTTGTGGATCGCCTTAACCAACCCTGCAGTTGTTGGGTCGTTGAATTTTATTCCATTCGCTGCGATGCCGCCGTCTACGGCATCAATCACTGTGTCGTCCAGACCGCCGGTGCGACGAACAATCGGAACAGTGCCGTATCTGAGGCTGTAAAGTTGATTTAGACCGCAAGGCTCGAACCGCGATGGCATGATAAAGAAATCACATCCAGCCTCGATCTGATGAGCCAGACCGTGATCGTAACCAATTTTGACGCCAACCTTGCTGGCGTACTTAGCCGAGAGCTCGTTCAAAGCTTGTTCGTAATTGCGGTTACCGCTTCCAAGTAGAACAAATTGCATCTTGGCATCCAGCACTTCATCTAACGCACCGATGAGCAGATCAATGCCTTTTTGGTCAGCTAGTCGTGTCACAGATCCAAATATTGGTGCATCGGGATCGATGGGTAGACCGAAGTATTGTTGTAATGCTGATTTGCAGACGACTTTGCCAGCTACATTATCAGCACTAAATGCAGTTGCGAGATGTGGGTTTGAAGTTGTATTCCATTCTTCGTAATCAACGCCATTGAGGATTCCGTTTAGGACATTCTGACGTTTGCGTAAAAGTCCATCCAAGCCCGCACCATACTCCTGAGTGGTGATTTCGCGGGCATATCGTGGACTTACGGTTGTGACGACATCTGCGCAAGCGATACCTGCTTTGAGGCAATTAATCTTGCCGTAAAACTCAGTGGTGTCCGGATTGTGCCAACCCAATGGAAGATTCAATAATGAAAATGTGTCAGCTGGAAAGACGCCTTGATAAGCGAGGTTGTGGATTGTGAAACAGATGCGCGGACGATTTTCCCACAACGAAGTTTTCGCTTCGTGCTGAACCATCAACGCCGCTATACCGACCGGCCAATCATGCAGATGCAAAACCTCCGGCATTAAGGGCAGATGATGAGCCAGATGCGCGACACACTTGGAAAGAAAAATAAACCTCTCAGCGTTGTCGCTATAGTCGGCACCATTCTCGTTGTAGATGCCAGCACGATCAAAGTATATGGGTTTATCTATAAAATAAATCGTGAGTCGGTCAGAGACATCCAGTGCCAGCAAGTCAGCCCCGATCCGCTTTGAGCCGAGAGGAATATCAAATTCCCAATCCACTCGGCGCAAGCCTATCAATTGTTCCCGAATTCCTCGATACAACGGCGTAATGATACCCACTCTATGTCCTGCTGCTGCCAATGCCTTGCCAAGCACTCCAACAGCATCTCCAAGTCCGCCAGTCTTTGAGTAAGGATAAACTTCACTGCTTGCCAGTAGGATTCTCATAACGGAGCAGCAGCAAATTTCTACGAGGCTTTTATCTGCGAGCTGCCGAGATATTTTTGCAACGGCTCAGGGATCAAAACGCTGCCGTCGGCTTGTTGATAGGTTTCCAGTAAGGCTACGAACAATCTCGCCAGCGCAGTGCCGCTACCGTTTAGAATGTGCGGAAATCTATTTTCGCCAGCTTCCGTCTTGAACCGCATGTTCATTCGGCGCGACTGAAAATCCTCGCAATTCGAAACGCTGGAAACTTCCAAGTAACTCCCCTGCCCTGCAGCCCAAACTTCGATGTCATAAGTCTTGGCGCTGCCGAATCCCATGTCGCCAGTACAGAGCGAAATCACGCGGTAGTGAAGTCCGAGTGATTGCAATACACGCTCCGCATTAGCAACCATCTTCTCCTGCTCTGCGTAACCGTCCTCCGGTTTCACGATTTTGATTAGCTCCACCTTGTCGAATTGATGCACGCGAATCATCCCGCGAGTTCCCAAGCCCGATGCTCCCGCTTCACCCCGGAAACAGGGCGTATAGGCACAATAAAAAATGGGAAGCTGTTTCTCGGCCAACAATTCCTCACGGTGGATGTTTGCAACTGGAGTTTCAGCTGTTGGAATAAGATATAACTTGCCGAGCTCCTCCACCTTATCGCCCTCAGCCACGCCATAGTATTGATCTTTGAATTTAGGGAATTGCCCTACGCCCACGAGGCAGTTTTCATTGACCATGTAGGGCGGTGAGACCTCCGTGTAGCCATGCTGCGTGGTGTGAAGATCAAGCATGTATTGAATCAACGCACGCTCCAACTTGGCGCCCCAGTTTGTGTAGAGAAGAAATCCGCTGCCGGACAGTTTCGTGCCGCGAGCGAAATCCACTAGCTTTAAGCTGTCGCAGAGTTCAACGTGCGACTTAGGCTTGAACGCGAAGTTCGGCTTTTCGCCATGGACTCGGACTAGCGGATTGTCTTCGGCAGTTCTCCCTAGCGCGACTGATTCATGCGGGAGATTTGGCAAGCGCAGCATCAACTCATCGCGCGTGGATTCGGACATCTTCGCCTCTGCATCCAACGCCGTGATTTGATCACCTAAAGTTTTTGTCTCAGCTTTCATGGCTTCAGCCTCAGCAAGCTTCTTCTGCCCCATGAACGTGCCGATTTCTTTCGAGATCCGATTGCGGGTAGCCTTGAGATTTTCAACTTCCGCGAGAGCTTTGCGTCGTGCGTTGTCGGACTGAAGGATTCCATCAATCAATTTCTCATCCCCTGCCCCGCGCGTGGCGAGGCGTTGGCGCACGAAGTCCGGCTTTTCACGAATCAATTTAATGTCCAGCACGTGCGAATTATAGGAAGGAAAACAACAGTCGCAAGACGGAAGCCTCGCCTGTCAGTGTATGGCGGGATTCTTTTTCGCCCGCTCTTGAAAGTATTGGTCTGCCAGCACGCCGATCAATACCACTGCGCCCATGACGGCGAAGTTAAGCGAGCTAGGTATGCCCAACAGGTTCACAAGGTTTTCCAGAACGCGCAACAGCGCAGTGCCGATCAGAATTCCAATGATGGAACCTTCGCCGCCTCGCAGACTGCATCCACCCAACACTGCAGCTGCGATGCCATAGAGTTCAAAGAAGTTACCATGGTTGGACGCTGAAACGGAGTTGGTATAAAATGCGAGCAAGACACCCGAGATACCTGTGAGTAATCCGGCGATGACGTATGTGCTCGAGATGATCAGTCGCGTATTGATACCTGAAAAACGCGTTGATTCCTCGTTGCGACCGACAGCAAAGAGATAGCGACCATAGATCGAGCGATGCAGCAAAAACCACATGACGATGGCGAGCACTGTAAGAATGGCGAACGGCATCGGAACACCAGTGAAGATTTCTTTGCCAGTCGTCGGATCAAAACTTTGTAGTAGTCGACCGGATGCCAACGACTTAAGTGCTGTGAAGCCGTCAGCCTCCCCAAATCCTTTCGTGTTGTCCTTGGCAATGAACCGCGCGAGTCCGCGATAGATCAGCAGTCCGCAAAGCGTAATGATGAAAGGTTGGATTTTTGCCCGCGTTATCAATGTTCCGTGAACCCAGCCCATCGCCATTGGAAGCAAAATTGATCCCATCAAGGCTACAACCCACGGCCAGTGCCATTCTCGCAAGGCCATGGGCAGAAGCACGCCACACAATGCGAACATGGATCCGACCGAAAGATCAATACCGCCGGTGATAATCACCAACCCAATGCCCAGGCTAAATATACCGTAAATGCCGATTAAATTCGCGTTGTTGGCCAAATTGACTGCCGAGAGAAATTGTGGATTGATAGCCCCTGTTACACCGCACAGTAAGAAGAGTAATGTAAAGATTCCCAGTTCCTTTTTCATTTATCGGCTTGATCAGGTGACGAATGCGAGCTTGGCAGCCGGGATAGGTTTCCCAACTGCAAGCTGCATGATATTTTCCTCCGTGCAGTCGATGCGATCCAGCACGCCGGTGATTTGACCCTCGTGCATCACAGCCACGCGATCACTGACATTCAAGACCTCCTCCATGTCACTGCTGATCATCAAAATCAACGCGCCGTTGTCTGCCATCGTCCGCATAATCCGGTAAATCTCCGCCTTTGCACCAACATCAATGCCGCGTGTTGGCTCATCGAGAATCATCACCTTGGGAGACATCGAAAGCCATTTGCCAAGCACCACCTTCTGCTGGTTGCCGCCGCTAAGGTTGACGACGCGGGTCTCGCATCCAGGGCTCTTGACCTTGAGTGAATTGATCTGCTCATTGGCGACGGTCTTCTCCTTGTCGCGACTAATCATGAACAGTGATGAAAAGCGTTCGAGAGATGGAAGGGTAATGTTTTCGCGGACCGTCATGCTCGTCACTAGCCCTTCACCACGTCGGTCTTCAGGCACAAGGTAGATGCCATGATTAATCGCATGGCGAGGCGTGGAAATTTCCAACCTTTGACCGCCAAGCCAAACCTCACCAGCGCCTTGCGCATCCAGGCCAACGATCGCCTTTACGATTTCAGAGCGACCAGCGCCGACTAGCCCTGCGAGTCCGAGAATTTCCCCGCGTGACGCGTCGAACGCCACCTTCCTACCTGGATAACGACTCGAAGTAGCATCACGCACCTGCAGATAGGCTTCAGTCTTCTTGGCTTTCGATCCGACGTAGGCGCTTTTGATTTCACGGCCCACCATCAAGCTGACAATGTTGTCATGGCTTATCTCAGCACGATCCAACCCGCCCGCATTCTTGCCATCACGCAACACAATAGCCCTGTCAGCTATTTGATTCACCTCGCCAAGACGGTGTGAAATATAAACTATACTCACTCCCTGTTTCTTGAGTTCAACCACAAGTTCCAGCAGGCGCTCTGTCTCGGATAATGTCAGAGAGGATGTCGGTTCGTCCATGATGATGATGCGCGCATTGAGCGAGAGCGCCTTGGCGATCTCAACCATCTGCTGCTGGGCAATGGGTAACTTGTCCAGACGAGTTTTGGGTGAAATATCAAGACCGAGACGTTTCAGAAATGGTTCGGTATCCGCATAAATCTTTTTTCGATCAATCAACCTGAACGGCCCAATCAATGGTTCGCGTCCGAGAAAAACATTCGCCGCCACATCGAGGTTATCAATGACGTTGAGTTCCTGATGAATGAAAGCAATGCCGAGCTTCATCGCATCCACTACGTTGTTTATCTTTACCGGCTGTCCGTCCACCAGAACTTCTCCAGAATCAGGCTGATAAACACCCCCAAGAATTTTCATCAACGTGGATTTGCCTGCGCCATTTTCGCCGCAGAGTGCAAGCACCTCGCCCTTCCCAACTTCCAGACTAACGCCGTCAAGCGCAACAACGCCCGGAAAACGTTTACCGATTCTACGCATCGAAAGAAGTGGCATGCTGATTAAATATTATATGCTGACGGTAAGTCTCTCGATCATATTTACCTGAGAAAAAAAGTTGTTACAGTGGGTGGTGCTTGTTAACAATTACTTCCCCAGCTGTTTATCTAGGCGCGCTTTGAATTCCGCCACGTTTGCTTTCTTAATATTTATCGTCGGAACAATCATAAAGCCGTCAGCTAGTGCTGTTTTATCGCCGAGGAGATATTTCGCCATCTTTGAGATGGACTGTTTTCCGAATTCGAATGGTTGTTGAACGACAGTGCCATAAATCGCCCCGCCAGCAACTCCGGCGAGCGTTGCGTCTTCTTCATCAAACGTAATTACTTTGAGAGTTCCTATTTTGCCAGCACCGGCGACAGCCTTAACGATGGCCGGACCGTTATAGCTCCATAGTCCAACCAGCGCCGCTATGTCAGGATATTTCACCAAGGTGTCTTCCACGTTTTTTTGTGCGCGCGAACGATCTCCATCATCGGTACGGACATCAATGACTTCGATATTGGAACCGTCGAGTTCTTTTTTGATCCCTCCAAATCTTTCCTTTGCGTTATTCACGTCCATGCTTCCAACAAACACCATGATTTTTCCGCCGGTGGGCAACGCTTCCTTGATCAGCTTGCCGGCTTCACGTCCGGCCGCAATGTTATCTGTGCCGATATAGCAAACACGTTTGCTTTTTGGCGCGTCACTGTCGTGAGTGATCAATAATGTCTGGCTGGCGATCTTGTTTAGGAACTCTGTTTGATTGTCCGCATCCAGCACGCTAACAGCAATGCCGTCAACTCCTTTCGCAACAAGGTCGTCCAACATTCCCCGCTGAGTTGCTGCTTGACCATCTGACGGGATACGAAAATCAACATCTACATTCCCCAACTCCTTCACTGCTTCGTTGACTCCAGATTGCGCAATC
>Ga0114967_10003967_pt1 | contig 12022 bp, 9 predicted proteins | sample M_130628_MF_Meta_FD_92639 | JGI IMG/M metagenome (GOLD analysis project Ga0114967, IMG submission 92639) | Freshwater microbial communities from Lake Montjoie, Canada to study carbon cycling - M_130628_MF_MetaG | ecosystem: Environmental > Aquatic > Freshwater > Lake | place: Lake Montjoie... | reverse complement strand
TGAATCATTAAAGATAGAAGGTGGCACAGGTATTGATACAACTATTTCTGGCGATAAAATTACTATAGCTGTCGATGGTACAGTAGTAACAGCATCTTCTACAACTACATTAACAAATAAATCAATTTCTTTAAGCACAAATACTATTACTGGTACACTTGCTCAATTTAATACGGCAGTATCAGATGCTGATTTAGTTTCATTAGCTGGTTCTGAAACATTAACTAATAAAACTATAAGTGGTGCTAACAATACAATATCAAACATTGGTAATACATCTTTAACAAATTCATCAATTACTTTAGCTGATGATACTTCTTCAACAACTACAATTAGTTTAGGAGAAACATTAAAGATTTCTGGAGATACAGGCATTACAGCTACTATTTCAGGCGATACTGTTAATATAGATTTAGATGACACTGCTGTTACACCAGCTACATATGGTTCTTCTACAGCTATTCCAGTAATTGCTATAGATCAACAAGGTAGAATTACAAGTGCTTCAACACAAAATATTTCTACAACTTTAACAATTTCAGATGACACTTCATCTACAGTTGATATAACTTTAGGTTCAGATACACTTAAAATTGCTGGCGGCACAGGTGTTGATACAACTATTTCTGGTGATACAATTACTATAGCTATTGATGGTACAGTAGTAACAGAATCTTCTACAGATACGTTAACTAATAAAACTTTAACTAGCCCAATCATTAGTAGTATTAGTAATAGTGGTACATTAACTTTACCAACTTCTACAGATACTTTAGTTGGTAGAGCTACAACTGATACATTAACAAATAAAACTTTAACAACACCAATAATTTCTTCAATTAGTAATAGTGGTACATTAACACTTCCAACTTCTACAGATACTTTAGTTGGTAGAGCTACAACTGATACATTAACAAATAAAACATTAACAGCACCTAAAATTGTTGATGATGGTTTTATTGCTGATGCCAATGGTAATGAATTAATTATATTCAATACAATTGGTTCGGCCGTAAACCAGTTAGAAATTTCAAACTCAGCCACAGGTAATGGTGTTACAATCGCTTCTTCTGGTAGTGATTCAAATATTAATATAGTTTTAGATCCAAAAGGAACTGGTACAGTAGATGTAAATTCAAGTAGAATTACAAATGTTTCTGATCCATCAGGCGACCAAGACGCTGCTACAAAAGCATACGTTGACAGTGTAGCGAATGGATTAGATGTTAAAAAATCTGTAAGAGTTGCTACAACAGCTGCTTTAGCGGCCGTTACTTATAGTAATGGAGCTGGTACTTTAACTGCTAACGCTAATGGTGCTTTAACAATTGATGGTGTTACAGTTTCGGTTGCTGATAGAGTTTTAATTAAAGACCAAGCAAATGCTGTTCAAAACGGTATTTACGTTGTAACTACTACAGGTTCAGGCGCTGCTGCCTTTGTTTTAACAAGAGGGACAGATGCTGATACAGCAGCCGAATTAACAGGCGGTGCTTTTTTCTTTGTTGAAGAAGGTACAGATAATGCCGACAATGGTTATGTAACTTCATTTAATGGCATACCTACTTTAGGTACAACAAACATTACATTTAGTCAGTTCTCAGGAGCTGGACAAATCAGTGCTGGTAATGCTTTAACAAAAACTGGTAACACTTTAGATGTTGCCGTTGATAACACAACAATTGAAGTTTCTTCTGATGCTTTAAGAGTTAAAGCTTCAGGTATTACTGCTAATGAATTGGCAACTGATGCTGTTACAACTATTAAAATACAGAACAGTGCTGTTACAAATGCTAAATTAGCAAATTCAGCAATTTTCTTTACAGATGAAAGTTCTACACAAGGTTCAGTATCATTAGGTGGTAATATTGAATTTTTAGCTGGCGAAGGAATAGATACAACTGTTATAGGTAACACTGTAAGAATATCAGGAGAATTAGCAACATCTTCAAATGCTGGTGTGGCTTTTTTCCCAACAGCAAACTTCTTAGTAACATCAGGTTCAGTATCAATTACAAAAATAGACGGCGGAACATTTTAATTATTAACTTAGGAGAATAAGTGTCACTACCACCATCAACTGTAATAAAACTTAAAAGAACAACAACTGCTGCTGCTGTCCCTACTACAAGTGATTTAGAAGATGGTGAAATAGCCGTTAATATTACAGATAAAAAAGTTTTTGTAAGAAATGGTGAAAGTATAGTTACTGTTGCTAATTTTAATAGTTCAAACACCGACTTAACATCAATTGGCAGTAATGTATTGCCTAGTACAACAGAAACTTACGATTTAGGTTCTACATCTAAAAGATGGCGTTCTTTATATCTTGCTGGCAATACGATTGATTTGGCCGGTGCTACAATTTCTTCAGATGGCACAGGAACTATCTCAATTTCAGCAACAGGTGCTACATTACCATTAAACTCAAACGTTCAAATATCTGGTGCTGTAACTAAAAATATTGCTTTGGCCGGTGTTGATGGTTCACCTGTTCAATCAGTTCCTTTTTATACAAATGCTGGTGGCTTAGTATCATACAATACAAAATTAGACTTTAAGGCCGATCCAGAGAAGATAGTGGCAAATTTTACACTAAATAATGGTTCACAACTTGGTTACGAACAAGGTAATACCTTGTTTTTCTTTTAGGAATAAAATATGGCAATAGAAAAAATACCTATACGTACAGTCTATGACGGTGCCACGGCCGTTGGACTAGCAGAATATCAGGCAAATGAAGTCGTAGGTGTAACCTACGGAGGTATAGGTACAAATACACTTACTTCTAATTCAATTCTTTTAGGTAATGGAACAAGTGCTTTACAATCTTCTTCAATTCAAATTATAGGAACAACCTTATCATCTTCAGATTCTTCTACAATTAATATTAATGAAGGATTGGTAGTAGAAGGAAATTTAATAGTTACAGGTTCAATTACAGGTACAATTGCTAACACATCTTTAACAAATTCAAGTTTTACATTAGCAGATGACACATCATCAACAACAACAATTAGTTTAGGTGAAACACTAAAAATAGCTGGAGGTTCTGGTGTTGATACATTAATATCAGGAGATACTTTAACTATTTCTTTAGAAAGCACAATAGTTACAGAAACATCAACCGATACATTAACTAATAAATCAATTTCTTTAAGCACAAATACTATTACTGGTACACTTGCTCAATTTAATACAGCAGTATCAGACGCTGATTTTGCTTCATTAGCTGGCACAGAAACTTTAACAAATAAAACATTAACTACACCAATCATTTCAAGTATTTCTAACACTGGAACATTAACGTTACCTACTTCGACTGATACATTGGTTGGTAAAGCTACTACAGATACATTAACTAATAAATCAATTTCTTTAAGCACAAATACTATCACAGGCACACTAGCCGAATTTAATACGGCCGTATCAGATGCTGATTTAGCTTCATTAGCTGGAACAGAAACTTTAACAAATAAAACTATAAGTGGTTCATCAAACACAATATCAAATATTGGAAATTCATCTTTAACAAATTCAAATTTTACTTTAACTGATGACAGTTCAACTACTACAACAATCAGTTTAGGTGAAACGTTAAAGATAGCTGGCGGTTCTGGTATTGATACAAGTATTTCTGGAGATACACTTACAATTGCTTTAGAAAGCACTGTTGTTACCGAAACATCTACAGATACTTTAACAAATAAATCAATTTCTTTAAGTACAAATACTATTACTGGTACTTTAGCTCAATTTAATACGGCCGTATCTGATGCTGACTTTGCTTCATTAGCTGGTTCTGAAACGCTTACAAATAAAACATTAACTACACCAATCATTTCAAGTATCTCAAACACAGGTACATTAACTTTACCTACATCAACAGATACTTTGGTTGGCAGAGCAACAACAGATACGTTAACAAATAAATCTATTAATTTATCAAATAATACAATTACAGGTACTCTTGCTCAATTTAATACGGCCGTATCTGATGCTGACTTTGCTTCATTAGCTGGAACAGAAACTTTAACGAATAAAACTATTAGTGGTTCTTCAAACACTTTAACAAATATTGCTAACTCATCTCTAACAAATTCGAGTTTTACATTAGCAGATGACACATCATCAACAACTACTATAAGTTTAGGTGAAACACTAAAAATTTCAGGAACATCAAACGAAATAGAAACAGTTATATCAGGCGATACAATTACAATTGGATTACCAAGTAGCGTTACAATAACAAGTAATTTAATAGTAGGTGGTGATTTAACTGTAAATGGCACTACAACTACAATTAATTCTACAACTTTAACCGTAGATGATAAAAATATAGAGTTAGCTTCAGTTGCAACTCCTACAGATGTGACAGCTGATGGAGCTGGTATTACAATCAAAGGAACAACTGATAAAACATTTAATTGGTTAGATGCCACAGATTCATTTACATCTTCAGAACATATTGATCTTGCTTCTACTAAAGTTTTCAAAATTAATAATTCAACAGTATTATCATCAACACAAGTTTTAGGAAAATCTGTTCCTTCAGGAACAATTGTAGGTACAAGTGATAGTCAAACATTAACTACTAAAACAATCAGTGGTTCTGATAACACAATTACTAACATTGCAAATTCATCATTAACAAATTCATCATTTACTATTGTAGATGACAGTTCAACAACATCAACTATTTCTTTAGGTGAGGCTTTATTGTTGGCTGGTGGTACAGGTATTACTTCTGTTATTTCAGGAGATACTGTAACTTTCAATATAGATAGTACAGTAACAACTTTAACAGGTACACAAACATTAACAAATAAAACATTAACAACACCAATTATTTCAAGTATCTCAAACACAGGTACACTAACATTACCAACTTCGACAGATACTTTAATTGGCAGAGCAACAACAGATACATTAACAAATAAAACATTTACATCTCCTAAAATTAATGAAGATGTAGCCGTAACAGCAACAGCAACAGAATTAAACTATACAGATGGTGTAACATCAGCTATTCAAACACAATTAGACGCTAGGGCATCAAAAGCTTTTGCCATAGCACAGGCCGTTGCTCTTGGTTAATACTATTATAAATATAGTAAATAAGACTAAAAAAGGTATGAAATGGCAACACCATCAACACGAGAAACACTAAAACAATACGCTTTACGTTCATTAGGTAAACCAGTTATTGAAATAAATGTGGACAACGATCAAGTCGAAGATCGTATAGATGAGGCCTTACAATTTTACGTTCAATACCATTATGACGGTATAAGAAGAACATACCTTAAATACAAGTTAACACCAGAAGATAAAACAAGACTTAAATCTCCAGTTCCATTTTCTGAATCTGTTACACAAGATGCTGTTACGACAACTTGGTATGAAGCTAATAATTACCTTGTATGTCCTGAATCAGTAGTTTCGGTTATCAATATATTTCCATTTTCAGACAAAGCTAATATGAATATGTTTGACGTAAGATACCAATTACGTTTAAACGATTTATATGACTTTGCTTCAACATCAATCATTAACTATGATATGGTGTTAAGACATTTAGATTTCTTAGATCAAATTTTAGTAGGTATGAAACCTATACGTTATCAACAACACGATAATAGATTATATGTTGATATGGACTGGACAAATGATTTACAAGAAAATGAATATTTAATTATTGAATGTTATCGTAAATTAGATCCTGATTCTTTTCCAAATGTGTATAATGATATTTGGTTAAAAAGATATGTTACGTCTCAAATAAAAAGACAATGGGGTTCCAACCTTAGTAAATTTAATGGAGTTACAATGATAGGTGGAGTTACGTTAAATGGAGAAAAATTATTTACAGAAGCACAAACTGAAATAGAAAAATTAGAAAAAGAAATAAGAGATTCTTACGAAATAAGTCCAACTTTTATGATGGGTTAATGTATGCCAGTAAATCATTATTTCCAGGAAGGCAATGGTATAGGAAATCGTGCTGAACAAACACTACACGAAGATTTAATTATAGAAGGCCTACGTATGTATGGCCACGATGTCTATTATTTACCACGAACACTTGTTAATAAAGATATTATATTAGGTGAAGATGTAGCAAGTAAATTTAATGCTGCTTTTCCAATTGAAGCATATTTTGAAACATCAGAAGGTTTTGCTGGCCAACAAGAAATAATTAATAAATTTGGTTTAGAAATACGTGAAGATACTACCTTTATGATTTCTAAAAGAAGATTTGGCGATTTAGTAAATTCTCGTACAGTATTAATTAAAGAAGGCCGACCAAATGAAGGCGATATACTTTATCTACCTTTAATGAATAGTTTTTTTGAAATACAGTTTGTAGAAGATCAACAACCATTTTTTCAATTAGGAAATCTACCAGTTTATAAATTAAGAGTCACACGTTGGGAATACAGTTCAGAAGAATTAAATACAGGTGTTGATGAAATAGATGAAAAAGAGGACGTTTATTCTTTAAGTCAATTAGCTTTCCAAGTTTCATTAGAAAACGAATCAGGTTCTATGCTGTTAGAAGATGACAGTGTTGATAATGTAACTCAATATATTTTATTAGAAACTTATAGTTTACAAACACAATCAACTTACGCTGCTAATAATGATTTAGATAATGAAGCAGGATTTGATACAGCATCAACAGCAGATGATATATTAGATTTTAGTGAAGCAAATCCATTTGGAGATCCAGGAGATTACTCATAATGTTTAACGATTATTTCTATAACGAAGGCCTAAGAAAACTTACTGTAGCTTTTGGTACAATTTTTAACAATATACAAGTTAAAAAGGCCGACGCTAATGGTACATCAATTCAAAGCATACGTGTTCCTTTAGCATACGGACCAAAAGAAAAGTTTATGGTTCGTTTGGATCAACAGGCCAGTTTAGATAGTAGAGAGTTTGCTGTAGTTTTACCACGTATGAGTTTTGAAATATCAGGTATTGCTTATGACGCTACAAGAAAATTAACAAGAGTGCAAAAATATAAAACAGTTAAAACAGGTACAACGAATATATTAAATACAAACTACACACCAGTACCTTATAATATAAATTACACATTAAATATATTTACAGCAACGGCTGAAAATGGCCTACAAATTGTAGAACAAATATTACCTTATTTTCAACCAGATTATACAATTACCTTAAATATATTAACCAATATGAACATTAAAAGAGATGTGCCGATTATATTGAACACTGTAAATTATGAAGATAGTTATAATGGTGACTTTACAACACGTAGAGCTGTCATTTATACATTAAGTTTTACTGCTAAAACATATCTATATGGGCCAGCAGGTACACAAAAGGTTATCCGTACTGTGCAATCAGACATTTATACAAATACGAATATTACTGAAAAAGCAAGAGAAGAAAGAATTACTATAACTCCAAATCCAGCAGGTGCTGATGCCAATGATGATTTTGGATTTACAACGACTATACAAAACTTTACAGATGGTAGAGTTTATAGTAAAACAACAGACACGGATGAATAAATATAGATATGCCATTTAATAAGATAGGTACAAAAGGTATTACGGACGGCTCAATAGCTACGGCTGAGTTTGCTGATGGTATAGTTACAAGTGCTAAATTACAAAATAGTGCTGTTACAAACGTTAAATTAACAAACACAACAGTTTCAGTATCAGGCACTTCTATAACATTAGGAAGTTCTGCTACATTTAATAATAAATTTGTGGATTGGCAATCAGTTATCGTTGCTGACGGTTCAACAGGTACAACAGGTGTTTCTGGCCGTGGTTATTTTATTAATACAACTTCAGCGGCTCATACGTTTACACTACCTGTATCGGCAACAAGAGGTGATAATATATCAATCAAAGATTATGCCGGTACTTTTGCTACTTACAATTTAACAATTGCTCGTAATGGCCATAACATTCAAGGCGTAGCCAATAATTCTTTAATTTCTACGAATAGGGCCAGTGTTGTATTAGTTTATGTTGATGTAACTCGTGGATGGGAATTTGTGGAAGAATCTAATGTGGCAAATTTAGGTCAGGCGTTATTTACTTCAGCAACAGGCGGTACAGTAACAACTTCAGGTAATTTTAAGATTCATACATTCACGGGTGATGGAACTTTTGTTGTTTCTCAATTAGGTAATAGTCCTGTGGCACCTACAGGTGGGCCAGCTAATGTAGATTATTTGGTTGTGGCAGGAGGAGGAGCAGGTCAAAGTTATGCAGGTGGAGGTGGTGCTGGTGGTTATCGTACAACTTTTCCAAGTCCAGGTTGTAATGCAGGATCTTTTCCAATAACAGCAATAACATATCCAATTACAGTAGGTGGTGGAGGTAGTGCTCCTGGTTCTTTTTCAGCAAATGCTGGTAGTCCTTCAATATTTTCAACTATTACATCTGCTGGAGGGGGTAGGGGTGGTGGTGCTCCTGATCCTTGCGGTAATGGTGGTTCAGGTGGAGGAGGGGGATCTTCTGCTTATCCTCAAACAGCAGGAACTGGAAATACTCCGCCTGTAAGTCCTCCACAAGGAAATCCAGGAGGAGCAGGATCTACATCTCCTAATGGAGGTGCTGGTGGTGGAGGAGGTGGAGCAGCATCATCAGGATCTGCTGCTTCAGGTTTAAATGGAGGTAACGGTGGATCAGGTTCTACAAATAGTATTTCAGGTAGTCCGGTTGCTTACGCTGGAGGTGGAGGCGGAGCTCCACAAGGATCTCCTTCTCCAGGAGGAACTCCAGGAACAGGTGGAACTGGTGGGGGAGGGACAGGTGGTCCTCCAGGCGGCAATCAAGGAACGGCAGGTACATCTAATACAGGAGGAGGTGGAGGAGCTTCTAGTTATGGACCATCAAGTTATCCTGCTGGAGGTGCTGGCGGTAAAGGCATAGTGATAATACGATACAAATTTCAATAAATATTAATTATAAATAGAAGAAAGATTTTAGAATATGGCAATTTCAAAAATAGGTTCAAAAGCATTAGTAGATTGCTCAGTAGCAGCAGTAGATATTGCTGACAACTCTATAACGGCCGCTAAACTGGCCGGTTCTATAGCAAATGCTAAATTAGCCAATTCATCAGTAACAATTAATAGCACTTCGGTTTCATTAGGTGGTTCAGCAAACATCAACGCTTTAGATTGGCAATCAGTCATAGTGGCAGATGGTTCAACAGGTACTACTGGCGTGGCCGGTAGAGGTTATTTTATCAACACTACATCAGCAGCTCACACATTTACTTTGCCAGTATCAGCAACAAGAGGCGATACAATAGCAATCAAAGATTACGCTGGCACTTTTGCTACTTTTAATTTAACGATAGGTAGAAATGGTCATAACATTCAAGGTGTAGCAAACAACAGTTTAATTTCTACGAATAGAGCTTCGGTTGTTTTAGTTTATGTTGATGTTACTCGTGGATGGGAATACGTTACTGAGTCAAATGTGGCCGATTTACAAGTTGTTCAATATGTGGCCGCTACAGGTGGTACAGTAACAACTTCAGGTTCTTTTAAAATTCATACATTTACAGGTGATAGTACTTTTGTTGTTTCTTGTGCTGGTAATCCTGCAGGTTCTTATCGAGTAGATTATTTAGTTGTAGCGGGTGGAGCTGGAGGAGGAGGTTCCAATTGTACTGGAGCCGGAGGGGGTGGAGCTGGTGGTTATCGTACAACTTTTCCAAGTCCAGGATGTAATGCTGGATCTTTTCCTGTAACAGCAACAACTTATCCAATTACAGTAGGAGCTGGAGGCTCTCAAGGTACTATAACTCCTTCGCCAAGTTCAGCAACAAATGGTGGCGCAGGAAGCAATTCAGTATTTTCAACAATTACTTCAACAGGTGGAGGCGGCGGAGCAAATTATGGTAACTCTCCCGCAGCAGGTTCTGGAGGTTCAGGAGGTGGATCAAGTTATGCAGGCACTAGAGGAACAGGTAATACTCCGCCAGTAAGTCCTCCGCAAGGAAATCCAGGAGGAGTCGGTGGAACATCCTCACCAGCTCAAGGAGGAGGAGGTGGTGGTGGAGCAGGATCAGCAGGTTTTGATGCTCCTAATTGTTCTTCAGCAGGCGCTGGAGGAAATGGTTCAACAAATAGTATATCAGGTACTCCTACAACTTATGCAGGTGGAGGTGGAGGTGGATTTTATCAAGGACCGTCATCAACAGGAGGAGCAGGAGGGCCAGGTGGTGGAGGCAGAGGATATGGAGCTAATTTTGGATCTGGTTGTAGTGGAGCAGCTAACACTGGAGGAGGTGGAGGAGGTGGAGGAAGATATGGAAGTCCATTACCAGCATCTGCAGGATGGGGTGGTAATGGTGGTAAAGGTATAATTATAATAAGATACAAATTCCAATAAGAAAAATCGCTTTACAAAAGCTTATAAATATGTTATATTAATGAAATAGAAATTACATAATGAATCTAAAAAACTACTACTACTATTTTCAATCAGCGTTGTCACCAAAATTGTGTGATGACATTCTCAATTACGGTAAAAAACATCAAGCCGAAATGGCCGTTACAGGTGGTGTTGAAAATATTATTAAAACAAAAGGTAAGTTAGATAAAAAAGACGTAAAGAATATTCAAAAGAAAAGAAAATCCGATATTGTTTGGATGAATGATCGTTGGATCTATAAAGAGATTCAACCTTATATTCACGATGCAAATAGATTAGCAGGTTGGAACTTTGATTGGGATTGGACTGAATCATCTCAATTTACAAAATATGGAATTGGCCAATATTATGGCTGGCATTGTGATAGTTGGGATCAACCTTATCAACGACCTCAAAATGCAGATGGCACTTGGCCACCAGATCACGGTAAAATAAGAAAATTATCAGTAACAGTTTCTTTAGTTGACCCATCGGAATATGTTGGAGGAAATTTAGAATTTGATTTTAGAAATTCAATGGATACAGAATGGACAAAAGGCAAGACTACAAAAGAGTGTATTGAAATACGACCTCGTGGTTCTATAATTGTTTTTCCAAGTTTTGTATGGCATCGTGTAACACCAGTAACAAAAGGAACTAGATATTCTTTAGTAATGTGGAATCTAGGATATCCGTTTAGATAATAGGAGTATATTATGGCAATAGTAACAAATGGTAATGATTTAAGAACAGATGTGTATTTTGGCTGCCCAATTTATGTAATTGATAAACCTGAATGGTTAAATTCAACAAACAAAGTTTGTGATCGATATATAAAAGAGGCCTACGATAGAGAAAAACCTAAAATGAAAGAAAGAGAAAAGTTTTTAGGTAAAAAAGATTTTGCTAAAGTGAAAGACCACGGTATGTCTTATCATTCTGGCCCACTTCAAAACGATCCAGGCCTAAAAGATATACAAGACTATATTGGTAATACAGCTTGGAATATAATGGACGGCCAAGGTTTTGATATGAAACAATATACAATGTTCTTTACTGAATTTTGGGTACAAGAGTTTTCTAAAAATGGTGGTGGCCATCACGACACACATATTCATTGGGATAACCATATATCAGGATTTTATTTTCTAAAGTGTTCTGAAAAAACATCTTTTCCATTATTTCACGATCCAAGACCAGGAGCTTTGATGACTAAACTACCATTAAAAGATAAATCACAAGTGTCTTTTGGCCAAGATATAGTGAATTATAGGCCGAAACCTGGTACAATGATATTTTTTAATTCATATATGCCACATCAATATGCCGTTGATGATGGTGTAGAACCATTTAGGTTTATACATTTTAACATACAGGCAGTAAGAAATATGATAATAGAAGGAGTAAAAAGATTATGAGTTTTGAAAAGAATAACTATCTAGTGATAAAAGAAGCCATTGAACCAAAGGTGGCTGAATTTGTTTATAACTATTTTTTAATGAAAAGACAAGTAGCAAGAACATTTTTTGATACAAGATTTATTTCTCCGTTCACTACTGAATGGGGTGTATGGAATGATGAACAAGTACCAAATACAT
>Ga0114967_10003956_pt1 | contig 12041 bp, 9 predicted proteins | sample M_130628_MF_Meta_FD_92639 | JGI IMG/M metagenome (GOLD analysis project Ga0114967, IMG submission 92639) | Freshwater microbial communities from Lake Montjoie, Canada to study carbon cycling - M_130628_MF_MetaG | ecosystem: Environmental > Aquatic > Freshwater > Lake | place: Lake Montjoie... | reverse complement strand
TGTATTGGTCCCACGCCGCTGCAATTCTCGTTTGGGTTAAGGTGCTGTCATAAAAAACAGGATGGGTATAATCGAACCCCCAATCGGTAACGCCGATGTAAACGTTTGTCCCTTTATATCCTTGCGGTAAATCCAGACCCATGTGAACGCTGTCCGCATGGATGTCGTGAATGGCTTTGTCCAATTGGTGATTGATTTTAGATGCCAAAGCCAAAAATTGTACCCCTTGAAGTTGGTAAAGGTCGCCTAGTTTTTGCACCGGAATTTTCAAACTCACAATCGACTGAATGGGATTTCCTACGATGAATTGATTCGATAACAAACTTCCCTTGTCGAAATTTTCGTTGATTTTACCTAGGAAAGAGACGTAGTAAATGTCATTGATTTTTGAAATCGGATGTTGTTGCAATGCTCCTTTTTGAAAGGAATCCTCGGACCATTGTTTTTGAATTGTAGCTATTTCGACTGAATCTTCCGCGCTGATTTGAACCTGAGCCAAGAGGGGGCAGGAAGTGAGAATGACTAAAACAAAAGAAACCAAAAACTTTAACATGCCTTCAAATATAAGAATTTGAGGGAATCTATTGCCTACTCAACGAATGTTTCCTCGGCTTTCTTTTGCACCAAACAATGTTAATTAGCGGTTTCCAAAAATTTGATCCAACGGTTTTCGAAATTTTGGATTGGAAAGGTAGGGGTCGTTTTCGTCGCGGTAACCGATGGGACACAACAGGACCGCTTGAAGACTTTCCTCGCTAAGTTTAAAATATTCGTTCGCCATTTTTGCGTTGAATCCTTCCATGGGTGTAGCATCAATGCCCATCAATGCGCATGTTTGGAGCAATTGTCCAAGGACGAGGTATGCTTGTTTCGAGGTCCAGTTGGCGCATTGTTCAGCGTTTAAGCTGGCAACGTAGGATTTTACGTGGTTCTTAAATCCATCTAACTTTTCAATCGATACATTTCTGGATGCGGCCATCCATTCAAAGTGATTGTCCAAGTATGCATCGTTCAATTCTGTGTAGCTGCAAAGCATAAGTACGTGAGACGCGTCCACAACCTGCGATTGGTTGAAAGCGATTTCTTTGAGCCTTGCTCTGTCTGCTTCGTTTGTGATGTTGAATACCTTAAAAGGTTGTAAACCGAATGCCGTAGGTGTAAGGCGAATGGATGCCAATAAGGTTTGAAAATCCTCCTCGGAAACGTGTTTTTCAGGGTTGAATTTTTTCGTAGCGTAGCGCCATTCCAGTGATTGAATCAAGGTATTGTTCATGGTTAAAATTTCATGGGTATTTCTATTAAAAGCATCCTACCTTTTTGAAAGGCGTGTATTTCGAAAGCGTCTGTTTCCCAAATGCCTGCGGCATCTCTGAATCCGAATTGCTCCTCTCCAATGGCTTTGTGGCCGTCAATGTTCATGCAATAGACCCCGTTTTCCGGGTTTTTGAGGTGGTATTTTTGTGTGGTATTTTCGTCCATTTCAATGAGGTGAATCCAGGCGTCTTGGTGAATCCACATCCCTTCATCTTCAGGATCAGGGGACACCAATTGAAGAAAGTTGTTTTTGGTGGCGTTTACATCGTATTCAAATTGACCGTACCTCGGCGCCACTTCTTGTACGTTCGGGAAAATCCATATTTGAAAAAGGTTGATGTCTTCTTCGTTGCTGGCATTGAACTCACTGTGGTAAATGCCTGTGCCTGCACTCATGACTTGTACTTCTCCAGCTTTCACCACTTCTGAAAACCCCATGCTGTCTTCGTGTTTGAGCTGTCCACGCAAAGGAATGGTAATGATTTCCATATTGTCGTGGGGATGTTTGCCAAAACCCATTCCCGGCGCCACGATGTCGTCGTTGAAAACCCGCAGTGCACCAAAATGCATACGGTTTCTATTTTGCCAAGATGCGAAACTAAAGGAATGTTTTGCCTTTAGCCAACAGTGGTCTGCAAACCCTCGGGTTGCTTCGGGATGAAATTCAATTTTCATAATTTTAAAAACACAAAAGTAGCACCTTTGTTTAGACGGTAGGCATTTGGAGGTTTTCCATAACCTATGTTAAAAGAAATTTTTTCTTTCCGTTTTCAATCAAAAAAAATCCGCGATATTCGTTCAATGGTACTGAGTAGATTTTGGCTTATAATTTTTATTTCCTCTTTGGTTTTTATCCTAGGAGGCTTGTTCTTTAATGATTCGTACACCATTGACCACGTCATCAATGGGAAAAAAGACGATGCTATATTGCGCAATGAAAAGTACCTTTTTCAATTGCCTAAATCCCTTCGAGATACCCTAAAGGTTGCAGGTACAGTTGTCGTTAATAAAAACCTTGACGATGTCGATACAACCTATGTGTTGGGAGAGAAATCGGTGAAGATTTTCAGTGGGGTACAAAAAACAGATGGACTTCTGCCTACCGCGAAAAACAGCGTCATCGATACCATTCTCCCCTTGCTCGCCTATTTGGCATTTTTTGCGGGATTGATGCAATTGCTCATAGATTCAGGGGCTTCTCAAGGTTTAGCCCGCTGGTTAAGTCCGTTTTTTGTTAAGATTTTCCCCTCGGTGCCAAAAGACCATCCTTCGATTTCTTACATGACCTTAAATTTTGCAGCCAACTTCTTGGGTTTGGATTCCGCAGCGACACCTTTTGGACTCAAGGCGATGGAAAGTTTGCAAGAAATCAATCCAGTAAAAACCCGCGCCAGTGATGCCCAGATTATGTTTCTTTGTTTGCATGCAGCTGGGCTTACGTTAATACCCACTTCGATCATTGGATACCGTGCATCTGAACATGCTGCCAATCCCGCCGATGTCATGTTGCCGTGTATTATCACTTCGTTTATTGGTACGATTGCCGCGCTAATCATTGTGGGGATTAGGCAAAAAGTAAAGTTGTTAAGCGGCTTGTTGATTGCCGTAATTTTTACCATTCTGGGTGGAATGTCTGGATTGTTGTGGTACATCAATGGGTTGGATTTTATAGGGAAAAACAGTTTTACAGGGAACTTTTCTGGGGTATTGCTTTTGGGTATTGTATTGGCTACCTTGGTTTTTGCTTTTGTGAAAGAGAAAAAATTTAAGGCGCTCGATACCAATGTTTTGATTCCTTTGTCTCAGGTGCCCGCAACGGGATTCAGACCGCGGTTACCATTTTTCCTTACATCCTTGGGATGTTGGTCGCCATTTCAGTTTTCCGGAACAGTGGTTTGTTTGAAATTGTAAGTGATGGCATTTCCTTCCTGTTTTCAAACATTGGGGTATCCAAAGAAATTACGGATTCTTTGCCTGTGGCGATGCTTAGGCCATTTAGTTCTGGTGGATCCAGGGGATTTATGTTGGATGCCATGCGGGTGTATGGACCGGATTCCTTGACGGGTAGGTTAAGTTGTATTTTCCAATGCAGTGCGGAAACCACCTTCTATGTCATTGCGGTGTACTTTGGATCGATTAAGGTGCAGAATACGCGGTACACGCTTTCAACGATGTTGTTGGTCGATTTAATTTGTGTTTTCGCTGCTATTTTTGTGGCACTATGGTTTTTCTAATGAAATGGTTTAAGAAAAAAGAACGTACAGAAGCGCCACAACAAGTAGCGTTGAAGCCCATCCAGTTTCCAGCGAATGTGGTCTTGCTGTGGGCAAAGGCCATTGAAGGCGATAAGGTGATTCAGCTTTGGCTTAAGGAAAATGGATATGAGGCTTTGTTCCATGCTACGAATGCCGTTTATTTGGTACAACACTCACGCGATTGGTTGATGGAAAATGGATATGCCCATTTGATGGCGATGATCAATGCAGCGGAAGGTTTGGAGAAGGCGCAACAATGGTTGTTGATGCACCAGATGGACTTGCTTTACCACATTGGGAGGGCCGTGGACCACGAGACAGACAGTTTTGAATGGTTGGCAAAACACGCAACCCCAGACTTAATCATCCTCGCCAAAAGCATGCAATTTGTAAAGGACCGCATCGAAGAAAACCACAACGACATTCACTTCTTCGGGAAGGATTAGGGGGAGGGTAACCCACAAAAAAAGGCCGGCTACAAAGAGCCGACCTTGATGGAATGAAATCAACTTAAAATTATTATTCCATTTCAAATACCCTTTTAATCTCCCCATCTTGATAAACAGCAAACATAAATGTGTTTTTTCTTTTTGGAATTACCTTACCATTTAAATCAAAGTAGTATAGTATTTTTCCAGAACCAATGGTGTGATCATTAATTCCAGTATGACTCATAGTTAAATTGATGGTTAAAGTACTATCACAACCATTCACATTTGTTAAGATTTGTTGATACGTTCCTGATTGAAAATATGTAATTCCATTGATCACAACTGAGTCCAAATGTGATTCAGTTATTGTGCCTGTGGATAATGGATTCACAACCACTATTGCAGTGTCACTTTTAGTACAACCATAGACACTTTGCCCTGTTACGATATACGTATTTGTGGATGTTGGAGTAAATGCAACGCCATTTTGAATATTGTTATTCCATGTATAGCTATTTGCTCCTGACCCACTTAACGAAACACTCTCGCCTGCGCAAATAGCAGTGTCATTCCCAGCAGATGTATTGGGTTGGTTGATGGTTACAATTAGGGTGTCTTGGTCAAGGCATGTTGTGTATAAACCAAAATTATTTAGCAGTGTGACATTATGTTGAGCTACAGTGTTATATTGAACATTTGTTTGAGTACCATAAGAATTAATCGAAATTGTAGAATTCGGTGTTTGCCAATTCAGCGTGGAGTCAATTGTACCGGGATTAAAATGGGACAAGAAAGAATACCAGTTGTAGAATCTATTTCCATAGATACCATTCGGATTAATTTGAGCATTTAATGCCAAGTTTTCACCTTTACAAATAATTTGCTCATTCGCTGTTATTTGTGTTTGTAGAGGATAACTTACGATTGGTGCAACCAAAGGTTCGAAATTCGCAGGCGTAGGCCCAAATTCAACAAAGCTAGGTATGGAAATCCAATTACCGCTGCTTGATGCGTAGAAATCCGATTTAAATTTACAAAATGTCTCGTCGTAACTACTAACTGCGACGTCGTTAATATATAAATCAACAATACTGTTTGGTGTTATTGGTTTTATAACTACACAATAATTACCGTTTACTACTAAAGGGTTAGGGAAATTAACGGTGTAGTAATAAAAATTTGAAGCAATCGATATTGTAAATGTCGCTAAACCGATGAGTGTAGTAGGTTCAAAGGATTGGTTTGCTGAATAAATTGAGGCTTGTAATACTACATTTGTAGGTACAGAAGATAAATTACGCTTTGCAAGTATTTCTAATCCGTAAATTGAATGGGTAAATGATGCGGTATATGCTAAGGAAATTTCTTCATTGTCAGCATTCCATAATTCCATAGAATAATATGTTGGGTTAGCTGATAAAAATTCTTCCTTGGCCTCTGCATATCGCAGAGTATCCTGGCAGTTCATGTTTTTCAGTTGATTTTTATTCTTAGCATTTACCGAATGCAACGTTAGATTACTTTCTATTTTATGCAATCTACTTTGTGCATTAGCACCTAAGAACGTTGCGAAAATAGCAATGTTTAGAAATAGTTTTTTCATGTTTTTAATTTTTTATTGAGAATTATATGCCGTAAAATTATATATAAATTTTAATAAAATGACTTATTTGTCATTATTTTTTTAATGATGAATTCGTCATTTTGTCGAGATGGGTAAACCGCAATTGAACGATAAGGACTTATTGGTGAAGATTGTTCTTGGTTTGAAGGCCTTAAGAATGCAAAGAAAAGTTACCCAGGAAGATTTCTATAATGACACCGGGATTCATATTTCTCGCATAGAGACGGGGAGGGTAAACATTACCGTAAGTACCCTAAAAGCCGTTCTGAATTATTACGGAGTTTCGTTGTCGGCATTTTTTGCAATGAACGAATTATAACCCACAAAAAAAGGCCGCACATGGCGGCCTAATCTGTAGAAGGTTTAAAAACTTATATTTTGCTAACTTTTCCTGTCAAGATTTTTCCAGAAACCGTGTTCACTGTATAGAAGTAAATTCCGTTTGGCAAAGCGCTGATGTTCATCGCATTTTGCGTTGAAGTCATTGCCAATTTACCATCCATTCCGAACAATTCAATGCTGCTCACTTCTTCGTTCACTTGGAAGTTCAATACATCCGTCGCTGGATTTGGATATACGTTCACTGCATTTGTTAAATCGTCAATTCCAGCACCTGAAGTGGTCATCGTGAAATTGTCTAACCACAATGTGCTTCCTGGTTTAGGATTCATTCCTGAAGAAATGGCCTGAATAAAGATTGCATTTGGTGTTCCAACTGCGCCTGGGATTGGCATTACACTCATGGTTTGCATAGTCCAAGCTCCGGTTCCAGAAAAGAAACCATCCACTTCGTAAAGAATTACATCGTCCATTTGACCTGCAGCCATGGTATCCGCAATTGCAACAATCACTACCGCTGTATCGCCAGCCATCAATGCACGTTTCTGAGCGAAGGTAACCGTTAGGTTAGCAGGATTTACAACTGGACCCGAAACGATTTGTTGCATGATTCCAGGAATCGTGTCAGAAGGAAAACCAATGATTGCCGCAACGTTAGGGTTGTAAATCGTAGCCAATTTTGCAGATTGCATACCCGCGTATGGCGTTCCAGTTTCCATGGTGTACAATCCCGTTCCCCATCCTGGTGCTGTAGTTGCAACGTTTGGAAAGGCAGGCGTAGCTGCTTGTTCGAAATCACCATTGATGATTTGTGCGTTTAAAGAAACTACAGAGAGTCCGAAAACGAAAGAAAGTAAAATTTTTTTCATAGTTAAAATTAATTATTGCCCTAAATTAAGCATGTTTTCCAAGTTTCTTCATAAAAAGCATGTGAATTTAAGTTTAATCTTTTTTGATGATCACTACATCCACCCTTCGGTTGTCCTTTCTTCCATCTACGGTGTCATTGCTTGCCTTCGGTTTGGATTCCCCAAAATGTCCTATTGAGATTCTGTTGGCTGCTATTCCGTTGAAAATCAAAAGGTCTCTAACCGCATTCACTCGGTTTTTAGATAGGTTTGCATTGTAGGTTTCTGGACCCTTGGCATCCGTATGTCCTTCCAAAGAAACCATCAATTTTGGATTCATTTGAAGCATGTTTACGAGGTTTTCGATTTCTCCATAGCTCTCCTTTTTCACCAACGATTTGTCAAACTCAAAAAGGATCGTTTTGGAAAGGTTACCTACCGCTTGGTTTTCTTCTGTTGTTTCCAATTGTGGCGGTATAACCTCAATCGGACGTTCAACAAATACGGTGTCAATGCGGTATTCCGTTTTCGTGATGTACAAGGTGTCGATTTTCGCGTTTTCCTTTGGAGGGACTTGCGCGATGGAATCCTTTGTGATTTTTTTCACCTTTGGAGATTTCGTGGGACGGCAGAGTGTCATCTTCAACATCATTTCGTGCGAACCCGTGCTGTAGGTAGAAATGTTGGCCAAGGGTGCTTCATAGGCATAACCGAAAAAGAATTTTTCCTTTAAGGTAATTCCTGCGCGAGCCACCAAGCCCACTTGCGTGCGCAATCCAATGCCAAACTGAAGAAATTCATGGTACTGTGCATCCACGTTTACATCGGCTTGGGTGACATTTTTGATGTTTTTTACCCAAACATTTGGACGAAGTTTCCATTGTTCGTTTAGGGTGACATTGTAGCCACTTCCAAGTACAAAGTGCGCGCGCTGTGCATATCCTTGGGAATTAAGTATTCCAAAATTTGCGTAGGTTTTCATCCATTGCTTTACGCTTCCATAAAGTTCAAGATTCCCTTTTTTGTAATAAAGACCAAAATCGGAGCTGAAGTTTCCTGCGCTTTGGTTTCCTCCGTTGACAATGGGGTCAGAAAGGTCGAAAGCAATCGCAGCGCTTGGATTTACGCGGTAGTTGTTATATCCTAAAGAAAGCCCTACGCGTAAACGCTGATCTCCAGAGAGAAAACCGTAGGATACATTGCCCATCGCCGAGACTTGCTGTAGCATTCCAATTTTGTCCATCATGAATTGTCCGCCCACGCCCCAGTTGTTTCCGAGTCTGCTTGACAATGTTAAGTGATTCGTGATGGGAGCACCTTCAATTTTAACCCATTGGTTGTGGTGGTCGACGCTTACTTCAAGGCAATTGTTCATGCCAGAACTTGCGGGGTTGACAAGAAATGGATTGAAAGTGTATAAGTACGTTTGGGGTACCTGTTGGGCGAAAGTGAAACACCCAAAAAATAACATCAAAAGGAGGATTGTTTTTTTCATGGTCTTACTTTTTAAGTCTTAACAGGTTAATCGCACCGGTATAGCTTTCTCCGTCGCATTCAATGGAATAGAAATAGACGCCATCGGGCAGGGGTTCATTGTTTTTGGTCCCATCCCATTCATTTTGGTACGACGTGGTTTCATACAATGGCTGTCCCCAACGATTGTAAATCAAAACCTTGCATCCAGAGATTTGGTTGGGATTGTCTATTTTCCAAGTGTCATTCTGACCATCTCCATTCGGGGTAAGGATGTTGGAGACTTCAAAATTGCCCACGCAAGCATTTACCGAAAGTTCCAAAACAGATATGGAATCACAACCATTTGCATCGCTGAGGGTATCAGCATAAATCCCACTTTGACTGTAAGCATTCCCCCCGAACGCATAGCTTTCGCCTTCGCACACATTTGCATTGATGGTATGAACTGCAGGTGGGTTAATGTAAAGCGCCAACACGATGACTGAATCACATCCTCCTGCGCCAACCAAGGTGTCGGTATAAATGCCTTCTGTACTGATGGAAGTGCCATTAAAAGTATAGCTGCTGCCCGCACAAATGTTTTGGTCTTGTAAATGGGTGAGGGTAGGGGAAAATTGTAGGTTGGTAATTACAACGCTGTCACAATTGTTTACGCTGTTTAAGGTATCGAAATACAATCCAGGGTTTGCATACACATTTCCATTGTAGGTAAAGCTTCCTCCGGGACAGATGGAAATGCTTTGGGTGGTCAGCGGCAATCCGGGCAAGAAGTTCAATTGGGTGATGACCACACTGTCGCAGCCCAACGGGGTCAACAATGAGTCTGTGTAAGTTCCCGATTGGGTTTGGTTGGCACCTTGTAAAAACACCGATGTTCCCGCACATGCATTCAGCGAGGCGTTTACGGTTACAGGTACACATGGATTTGCGCAGCCGGAGGCATCAAAGGTATAGTTTTGCGAACAAGCGCCATCTCCGAGGGTTACAGTATAGGTGCCTGCAATGGCTCCTGTGTAGTTTAGGGTTTGGTTGGGATTTAATGTCCCAGCTTGTGCGATCCCTCCCAATGGATTGGTGATGGTGTAACCATAAGGCATGTTGGTATACCCATTCATTCCGCCTGTCGCAGAAAAAGTAACCGTACATGTATTGTTGTTGTAGCTAAAGTTAGCGGTCAAAGATTGCAGAAATACCAGTGGAATTCCATCTTCGAGGGTAGAAGTAAGACAGTTGAAACTGCCCCACGAAACAGGCTGGTCTGCAGCGGGAGAAAGGTAGTAAACCGTGTTGAAACTTGGGTTTCCAAAGGTGCCATTTCCGTTCCCAGTGTTTGAGAACTGTCCAGATCCTTGAATGGAGTCGATGTACGTAAAGCCCGAATTCATGACTGGGTCGGGAACTGAGTTATAACCATGAATGAAATAGCCGGGCGCAATGCAATTCGGAAAGGATGCCGTTGATTGTCCCGCTCCATCCAAAAGAATGCCTGGGGTAATCGTATCGCCATAGCACACAAACAAGGTATCTCCATTGGTTACATCGGCATAACCTCCGTTACTCGTATTTGCAAAAACATCGCCTGCATCACTGGTTAATTCTTTGATGTATTCAATGATGTATTGTCCTTCATCGCCAGGTGAACCCCCATCAATTTGAATGGCGTAAATCTTCCCTGAGTCAAGACAGCAAATGGTTTCTTGGTGACCACTGTAATTCGCGGTTCCCGATACAAGCGGTGTGATGGGTGGGGTAAAACGTGTACCATTTACGGTATAGGTTGCGGGACCTAATCCGCCGTAGCAGTTGGTGCCGTTCAACAATTCAAAGACATTGAAGCGCAACAAGGTCATTCCGATGTAGGCACGAATGCTAAGTTCAACAGCTCCAGAAGGGGGACCGACAAAATAATGCCATACCGTTTGGTCCGCTCGATTGGCAGGACTTGCATTCAACGCGGGTTCACCGGCTAAATACTCCCGACAAGCCAATACATTCGACCCTGCAACCGCTTGAAAGGTTGGGTTTCCTCCTGCTGGGATGACGGGCACTTCGTACAAGGTATCTTGTAGGGTTAAACACAGAATGTCATTTCCAGGAGGATTGATGGCGGGGTTTGAAATACTTGGATCGAATACCCATGCGTTGATGTTTTGCGCACTGAGTGGAGTAATGGCATCTGAGGGGTCTACCATGCCAAAGTATTTGTATCCTGGTTCTAAGCAGCTTCCGTTCACAATGGCACTCGGATCTCCACCTAAAAAACTGTTGGTACCTCCCTCATCAGAAAGGATGAATTTTAGGTTCGAACAGAGGTAGTCGTTCGGTACGCCGGGACCAAATTGCTTGTCAAAACCAAAGAGGGCGGCGCTTTCACCGTACAAGGCACTTTGGTAATCAGATTCAAAATAAATCCTTCCGCAATTTGGGGCGATGAAGTTTAACCATACACTTTCATTCATGGAAGGATTTCCCAAGCCCACATGTGGATAGTCGTATGCATGGTATTGATTTGGATTGGAGGAACTGTGTTGCTGTCCTGTTTCCCCTGCATTGTTCCCACCGTCCAAAGCACATCCGAAGGTGAGGTTTAGCGAAGGAGGACTGTTTTGCGCTGAGGAAATGGCGGTTGTATTTACGCCAACTGAATTCGATAGGCAAGGAATGTCTTCGATGTCGGGCGCACTGCCTCCTAAACCATTTACGCGAAGTTGAAAATAACCATGGTCATTCGGTCCGTCGGCGGTGAATTGAATGTAATACGTTTGTCCTGGGATGAGCTTTTCGTAGGAGATAAAAGGAATGGGATCACAGGCATCAAAGATGATTTCTGCTTCGGGATCTAAGCCAAGTAAATCAATTCCGTCCGAATACTCGATGTGTGAGAGGTATTCAAATTTATCTTTCAGGGTAACACCGGTTACCACATGTACACCGTCCGTGCAATTCAGTCCGTCAGCGGCGTGGTACACTTCGAAATACGTTCCGATGTCAGTTCCTGCTAAATCGCTGGTGATTTCAACACATCCAGATGCGGGCGCCACAAATTTTGCCCATTGGGAACCTGCATTTTGAACATCCGAAGCGGCCGGTTCGTTGGGTTCTAGGGTGGAGTTGCAAAAACCAAAAGTGTAGGTTGTATTTAATCCGAGTTGTGTGGCATTGCAAACGTTATCCGGAAGGTAGTTGACCACCAATGGCAATCTTTCCACCTGTAGGTTGATTTTATACACTTGCGCACATCCGGGGTCGTTGCTGTTGGCTTGAAAAGAATAGTTTAATATTCCTACGGCAGCAGGGACAGGCATGGTCACATTTTGGGAACCCGTGGAACCATCGTTTAATCCCAATACGTCGTAATTTCCAACATCGTCGTTGTCATACGCTTCCCAACTTAGGTTGATGCTGGAAGGAACGTCGTTCGCACAAAGGTAGTTGTGGTCGAAAAACAACCCGTTGTTCGGAGAAAAAGTCCCTCCAGGCGCTGTCATCGTGTAAGGACCGTTGTCGTTGTTTTTATAGGCGTAGTTAAAACCGAAAATCCCAAACAACGCAGGGTTGTTATTGGTTAATCCTACGGTATTGTCGGTTCCGGTAAACTCCCATACATAATCAGAGTTCCCAAGAAAAAGTCCATCGCAATCCACATTGGATAGGGTTTGAACACTGAGTACCTTCACCTGAATGATGGCCTGGGAAAAAATAAGGGTCGGGAATAGGGCTAAAGCGAGTAGTAGATTCTTCATAGGCATGTTTA
>Ga0114967_10003953_pt1 | contig 12046 bp, 19 predicted proteins | sample M_130628_MF_Meta_FD_92639 | JGI IMG/M metagenome (GOLD analysis project Ga0114967, IMG submission 92639) | Freshwater microbial communities from Lake Montjoie, Canada to study carbon cycling - M_130628_MF_MetaG | ecosystem: Environmental > Aquatic > Freshwater > Lake | place: Lake Montjoie... | reverse complement strand
GTGGTGGTGCTGCTGGTGCATTGTACCGGGGGGTGGTTGCTCAACAAAGTGCAGGGGGGAGGGGTATGTTATAGCCTCTGGGGGGCAGGGGGGTGGTATGTGTTATTGTGTGTTGCAACTGGTATGAGTGTGTGGTATACTGAGTGTGTGTTGACTTATGATATGACTTATGCACTCTGTATCTCTTAATAGCTATAATTCTGGTGCAGCCGCGACCGTTGCTGCTGGTGTTGTTGGTATAATCAGGCATACTGACTATGGTATTACTAACCGTGAGTGGACATTGAATGGTAGTGAGCATACGTTGATGAATTTTATGGCTAATCGGTTGAATATACGACGTGATGATTTTGATGATTTTACGATACGATATGCTGGTATACGCAATTATTATGTTAGGAACGAGTATGGATATGATTATGGTAGTTGCCGAAGCAGTGGTGGTGTGACTACTGGTGGTAACTCTATATTAGATCCATGGAACCGGCGGTTTGTTGTATTTCCGTATGAACCCAAGTGCAATACTGGATTGCATAGTTATGATGTATATTATAGTGATGTGATTGACCACGGTGGATGGAGTCGTCGTCAATATCAGACTCTGCACAATGTTATATTACTGACTACCAGTGTGAATGGGCACCGAGTATATTGTGTTGATATATTGAAGGGTGTGTATGCATGATGTTGTTGGTAAGAAGCATACTGACTATCCTATAATCAATACTGAGTGGACATTGGTTACTGATATACTATTGAGTGAATATTTATATAGTTTAGGTATTATGATACATGATGATAACATTGGTAATTTTCAGCGTAGTGCGATGTTGAATTATATGGGTGTTGGTAAATTTTATTTAAGAAAGGTTTACCGGCATCAATATGTTGGTGGTGGTGATGTATGTAATCTTGATCCATGGAATCGTGTGTTTCCTATGTTTCCCGGCTGTAATAAGTTATCGGGGTTTGGTGGTAGTGGTTACACTATGGGGTTGTATGATTATGAGCGTTTTCATAGCAATTTGTGGGGTGATGCTGCTGATGTGTACAATGTGTATGTATTGAGTACCAGTGTATGTGGTAACAGGGTATATTGTGTGGATGTATTGAGTTAGTGTGATGATGATATGGATATAATATACTGTATATGTGTATTTACCGGCTTAAAAAATGGCAGGTGCATTATTTGATATACGCCTTGGTCCGGGGGTGGTTTGTGTAAACTGGCCCGGGGGTGTTGGTTATGTAAAAATGGCAGGGGGGTGTATGAATTTATGAACAACAATAATATTTATCGAGTATATGTTGACGGCAGTTATAATGCTGGTCTTAAGGTTGGGGCGTATGCATTTGTGGTGGTTGATGACAATAATATGGTGGTGCATCGTGATTGTGGTGTTGTGCGGCATGCTGGTTTATTGGCTGGGCATCATATTGGGTGTGAGTGTAAAGCTGTGGTGGAAGCGTTGAAGTGGTGTGTGTCGCAGAATATTGTGTGTGACATATATTATGATTTGGTTAATTTGAGGAGTTGGGTGCAGGATTTGTGGAATGAGAAGCCATGGAGAACCAATATGGATTACAGTCAGGCGTATCGGTATTATGTATTGAATAACCGGCAACATTTACGCAACATGATCAAAGTCAAGAGTCATGCTGGTGATTTTTTCAATGAAATGGTGGATACTATGTGCAATGAGTGTTATAGCAAAGTGTGAGTCTATTTATTATAGTATATGATGATATTGGAAGTACAACAGTCGTTGCATGTGGATACTCCTAAAGGACGAGGGCGTGTGTGGCTTGTGACTGAGTATGGAGTTGAGATTGAAAAGGTGTTTACGGTTATTTTGGATACCACTGGTGAGATATGGGAATTTACCAACCGAGATGTTGTGGCTACGTGTAATGTGACTATGGGTAGAAAGTATGATAAAGGAACAGTATGATTAAACTTTCTCAATTGGTGAATGAATTAAAATTGACCAATGATATGCGTATTCATATGTCCAAGACATCATTTGAATTGGAGCAGCGAACATTTGCGCAAAAAGTTACGATGAAGCCGTTTGGATTTTGGTATGGATTTGGCGGTGAGTGGATTGATTGGTGCAGAAGTGAGATGCCAAATTGGACTGGCAAGTACATTTATGGTGTTGATGTTCATAATATCAATATATTGCGAATAACTACACATATGGAGTTGACGCAATTTAGTCATGAGTATCAATCCAATGTGAGTGATACTGGATATAAAAGAGAAGCTGGTGAAGCGATTGATTGGAAGATGGTGGCTAGCAAGTATGATGGTATAGAAATCAATCCATATCAATTTGAGGCACGAATGCAATATATGTGGTATTACGGATGGGATATTGCCAGTGGATGTGTGTGGAATTTGAAGAATGTAGAGTTGAAATTATTGACGGATAAAGGAACAGTATGATTAAACTTATTGATTTAATGAAAGAAAGTGAAGAGGTACTTCAATGGAAAATCACTGGAGAATTTATGAGTAGTGATAAAGGAATTTATGAGCCAGAAAATACTAAGTTTCGTAATTATCAGCTTGGGTCTAATAGAAATAATGGAATGTTGACTGTTGAATTGAATAAAAATGGATATAGAATAAGAAATGTTTTTGTAGACCCATCATTACAGGGTCAGGGATTTGCATTCAGATTATACACAGACTTAAATGTGGAGAGTGTAAAGAAAACGGGTATACCACTCAGTTCATCTGAAATTGGATATGATAAGAAAACGGGAGCAACATCATTATCAATTGAAGGTCAACAATTTTGGGATAAACTTGTATCGGCTGGTTATGCGGTAAAAAAAGATCATAACTATATCTTCAAATCAAACAAACCTACCGTAAAAGAAAACGTGTCACCGCAAAAATAATATATTGTATGATTAAGTTAAAAGATTTAATTGCAGAAAGTCAGAAGTTTGATATTGAGGGCAATAAGAAGTGGATAATTCGATTTGTAGATAAAATACGTAACGGTGGGAAACTGGATTTTAGTGATCACAACACGATGTATGCGATAGTAACGAATACAGGAGTTGGGGCTGTGGGTATATCAAAGAACATGGGTTATAAAGATGATGTGGCTGTAGAGTGGAAAAAATATTTTGGTAATTCGAGTATTTTCAGGACTGATGGTGTTTGGAGTCAGCGAGATTTTAATCGTGATAAAAGGGTGAAGGTGGATGGCAAGACGTACAATTATTATATTACTATAGATCGTGGTAATAAAAGCAATGTGATGTTGTTTTGGAATAAGTTAAATGAGTTGGATAAGATGTTGCGTGAATTTTCTGATAAAAGACATGTTGCGATATCATATAAGACGCATGTAATTTTTGATATGTTTTTGACGCACAATGATAGTTTGAAAGTGTATTATTATGATAATTTGTTAAAAGGAGATATAGAATCAATAGTTAAGAAGTGGGTAAGTGACCACAATATAAAGTTAAGTGATAGAAGTCATGTGCATGGAGTTGACAAAGATGGTGAATCATATGGGCAGATAGTTGCTGATAATGTATTGAAAGTGTTTGTTGATACTATTAAGCGTTATCCTAATCATAAGGATGAGGAATATTATGAGTGGATTAAGAAGCATATGGGTGAAATAATAAAGAGCATAAAAGTTAAATAATATAGTATATGATTAAGTTAAAAGATTTATTGAGTGAGAATGTCGCCAAGCCATTGACTGTGTATCATGGCACAGGCAAGAGTTTCCGGCGATTCAATCTTGACAAGACTACCCAGGGTATTATTTGGTTTACGTCCAACAAAAATAACATATTAAGTGGTGATGTGGGTGCTGAGAGTAGTGGTTATGTGTTGACGTGTGAGGTGACGATACATAAACCGGCAGGATGGGCAGAATATGATAAATATGCTTTGTATGAATTAGAGTCTATGGGATATGACGGAGCTATATTGACTGAGAGTGACGGATTTGATTGTTTTGTATTTGATCCAGGTCAGGTCAAGATATTGAAGAGTGAGAAGGTTAGTAATTTGGTCAATGAAAATGACGACGAAGATTATAGGGGTTCGCATACTGCTCCTGATAAAACTAGTGGTACGCCGCTGCATGATTTGACGGGGGTATATCCTGATGATATTTATAGTGATAAAGCAGGCAGATATTATGGAGATATGGGTGGTGATGCAAACGACATGGTTAGTGTGCGTTTGATGCAGGCGTATAGAAACAAACCCAATGCAATGGTTAAAATATACCGAGCGGTGCCTGATATCAACAAAGAAGTTGATGATCGTATCAAATATTACAATCAATTGATTGCGTATGTGAATCAGTATAGGTTTCCGCCTATCAAGGATCGTGTTGCAAGTGGAGAGTTTAGTGATTTGGGATACAACAAGGAAAAGTATATCGCTAAGTTGAGCAAAGATGTTAGTGATTTACAAGCAAAAAAGCAAAAGACTATAGGTATCAATTCTGGTGATTGGGTGACATTGAACAAAAATTATGCTATAGATCATGGCAAATCCTCGTTGCGTGGTAAATATAAAATAGTAAGCAAAAGTGTGGCTGCTAAAACGTTATATACGGATGCGAATAGTGTACATGAATTTGGATATGATCCGAGTTGAATGATATATATATACAACCGCAACATATTATATGAATAAATTAACACCAACACCAACTGTAACCGTCACCGCAGCGTCTTCTGGTATCAAGACAGGCATCAATCCTAAAATTGTGAGTACCAGCAATTCTGTACAAACCAGTTATACACCCAAGCCTACGGTAACTGCAACCAAGAGTAAGTGATATACAAAAAACAATTTGCATTGACCCCATTATTAATTTAGTGGGGTTTCTTTTTTGGTTTGGTATATTTATAAGAATATGAATAACATTATTAACGAAACATTTACCAAGCATTTGGGATTGGTGCAGCAGCATTTGGGATTGGTGACTGAAGAAGAATATGATTCGTGGCGAGACAGTTGGTTGGACTCTGGTGGTAGTGGTAAGCCACCTACTAGTTGGAGTGGTGGCAGTCATAGTTATGGCAAGACTGCTAAAAGTGGTGGGGCAGCATCAATGAGTGGCAAGACGTTGTATTTCTACAATGTGCCCAGCGGCAAGGATGCGGAGGCTACTGGTTCTGGATTGCGACGCACCAAGAGTGGTAAGTGGTATGCGTTTCAACCAATGGATGCTGCTACCAAGGCATTTGGGTCACCCAGAGCGTGGTCGCCCAAGAATGAGGCTAGTGTTGTTGGTGAGGAAGCTAGTATGGCTGCTGGTGATTTGGATAGAATTGAGCATTATACCAAGCATTTGAAGCAATTGGTCAATGATGACAGTGAATTGGAAGATTGGGTCAAGGCAAAGTTGACATTGGCGAGTTCCAATTTGGAGAGTGTATTTGGGTATTTGAACCACAACAACAAGAGTGATGGTGATGATAATAAACAATCAAAATGAAAATGTGTTAAATTTGATTGACGTAACATAGTTATAGTTGTAAGATTGAAAAAGTTACAACAAATTTTATATGTCAGCATCACAACCACCACTTTATTATAATTCGGATCAACGACATGTTAGAATTTTGGAGTTACTAAACACTCGCCGTTTGGAATTCAAACGCAAGCAAAGCAATACTACCAGGGGGTTGTATGAAATGATCACTGGGTATGTTGACCCCAAGTATAAGATTGTTGAGCTTGGTAGCTTTGCTGGTGTCAGCAGTGAATTATTTGCATTGTTTTGTTCCAAGTTATATTGTGTTGATCGTTGGGAACCATATCGTGAAATAAAAGACAATGATAAGTTGGCGACTGCTGAACACCGGTTTGACGGTATGCATAAAAATTACAGCCATATTGTGAAACTCAAGATGGATAGTCTTGATGCTGCATCACAATTTGCTGGTGGCAGCATTGATATGGTGTATATTGATACTGATCATAGCAGTGAACAGGTTGAACGAGAAATTGCTGCGTGGTTGCCCAAAATAAAAAATAGTGGTTTTATTGCTGGTCACGATTTCAATATGCCCACTGTGTTTAATGTGGTGACCCAACATTTTGATCCTACGATGATAGAAATATTCAATGACACTAGTTGGATTACCTCTGTAAGAAATACGTTATGAACAATGTTGTTATTCCATTTTTCAATTACAACCGAGGTGATGCCAACATTGGAAGATTGCTTGTAAAACACGTATTGCGTAACTTACATAAGTATGGTGATGCGGATGCGTTTTATTTCGTTGGTGATAATATGGGTTGGCTTGAGGATCATACCGACATTGTGAATGGTAAGCCCATACATTATGTTTGCAACACCATTGATGGTGGTTCGTTTCAACGCAATGTATGGTTGTGTGTGCAACGAATGCAAGCTGACGACAAGTTTTTGATGTTGGATAGTGATTTGATGATATACGACGACAGCTTGGTGCGTGAATTATTCAAATACTTGGATGACTATGATATTGTTAGTACATTGGACAGTGCGACGTATGTGCAACCAACTACGCCAAACGAATCTAAAGATGTATACAAAGATTTGATGATGCAATTACCAGTGATGCGAACCAATCAATACCGGGGGTACCGCACACGATTTACACATTGGGTATTTGGGTGCAGAGCAGGATATTTTGGAGATCGATGGGAGTCTGAAATAACCGCTGGAAATTTTCAACCATTTGAACACTTTTCTCGAAGTGTTGCTGAACATCACAGCGATGCTAAAATAAAGGAGATGTTGGAATTTCGCAACAATTTGTTGCTTGATAAGTCTGGTAACATTTATTCGTTCATGAACAGTGATGATGTGCGGTGTAATGATGATGCATTGTTCAATAACAGCTATTATCATATCAGAAATTTTGGGGCGTGTGCAAAACAGATGGCGTATATTACAGGAGCAATTGATTATGGTAGTACACCATTTGACGAAAAAAACTATCCTGAAATGATGCGACTAATTGCTTGGAATTTGGTATTATGGGAAAAAATATTACCAGAAAAAAATCAAACTTATATTGATTTGACCAACAGAATTTTGGAGAAACACTGTGGTATTTCCGTGAAAATACAAGATACAGCATTTCAGAATTATTTGACTGAATTCAAAAAATTCTATAGAACCGAACTATTATGATTGACTTTGAAATTGTAACCATAGCACCGCCTGCTGTTGATTATCCAGAATTCCGCAAGCGGTTGCGTGAATTGTCGGCGTATGCCAAGAAGATTCATTATCTTTTTAGCTTCAACAGTTCCATTGGGTCTGAAATTGATTACGGTGATTTCATTCGCAATGATATTCCATTTTGTAATTTTATTGACATAGATGTCAGATATATCAATGATCACTGGTATCATGCGGGATTAAATCTTGCTGTGACCAACCATTGCACCAGCGAGTATGTATTGTTTATTGAACCAGACTTTATTGTGGATATTGCTGATTTAATGTCTAAAATTCAGAATTTCAGTGGTGATGTTTTGACATATGGTGTACGCCCCACAATACATCCCGACTCCGGAACAAAAATGTATCCACGTATATCACCGGCATTCTTTTTGGCGAAGCGTAGTTTGGTGTTGGCAGCAGGAGCAGATTTTCGTGAGGGTACAATTGTTAATTACAAACACATTGAATTCAATACGGATGTAAGTATGAACATCGTACCCGCTCCCGTTGATGAACCACACTTGGTGGATTGTTTCAATAAACTTACCAATTCAATGTTGTCGTTTACCAATAACTTTGAATTGTTGTGCGATTATGAAGTAACCAATTATTATCATTATTCTGGTATCACACACAATTTCACATTGTGTCGATTGGGCATGTTTACCACATTGCACATGGCGGTTGAATTTATGCAATATCTCAAAAATAATTTGGATATTGTGGGTATCAATTACGATTCGAGATACATTGACAAAAGCAATGAGTACATTGCTGCAATAGAAGCATCTCTACAATCACCACAGTGATCTTATTCACACAAGGCGATCCAATAATACATTCGCCATGTATTCAACTTGTTGTGTTTGGTTGGGATCGCAATGTAAACTAAGATAGTGATTATAATCACGCATAAATTCTTGTAACTCTGGTCTGTTGAACGCTTTAACAAATGCAATGTTCATGGACCTTCTGAATCCTCCACCCAAACCTTGATCTGGGTATTTATGAGGATTGAACGCATCGGTACTGAGTCTACCCAGTAGTGGTCGATGGTTTTCATCACGAACAAAACCATAGATACCATCGTATCCACTACTACCACCTGCATGTACACAACAACCCCAATCATCAACACAGTTAAAGTTTTGTAAATCAAAGTATTTATCGATTTGACTCGTCATCATTGAAAATTGATAATCAAAGAAACAATTGTTGAATCCCTGTTGTTTCAATAACAGAACAGATCCTATTGCAAAGACTTCATCGCATGTATCATGCTCAAATACCCAATCGGGATGAATCAGTGGTAATTTGACACCGACCTTGTAACTACCCAACCAAAATCGATAGGGGGGTATATAATTATGATATTGTTTAGGATTTGTGATACATGTGCTCAAAGCATACACTTCATGACCCACGCCCATCCATGCTTGCTTTTCCATTTCATCAAGAAATGCATTCAGACATTTGCGATAGTCTGAGGTTTTTAGGAATAACCAACTGTTCCACAAGTAATATTGTCGCAACATTTCAGTACCAGTATGATTATGGTGATTATCCCATATATTTTCAAGTGGTTTACGTTCCACAATATTTTCTCGGGGCGACGCAACCATATTGTATTTACCACTCTCAATCAATCTAAATCTGCTGCCTATTACATCCCTACGGGTCATCCACAAATCATCTTCAATAGTTACAAAATAATCTTCCACCACTTCATCCAATGCCCAACCCAATTGCATACCAACAGGAGACATACCAACACCCTCTCTACATATCAATTTGAATCCACGTTCTCGACAAATAGATCGATATGTCTCTCGCATTTCTCGACAATGGTGGGCACCCATTGTGACATATACGGTATCTACTTCACCTGCAACAAATCTATCATAATTTCTGCACCAAAAATTGAATTTGGCGGGATTTCCATCTGTGGTAACAATTAATGCTCTGGACATAGCTAAAATATAAATAGAATGGTGTATAAATAATGTATATGTATTTGTGACCACCATACAACTTGGTTGGTCAAACACACAAAACATAAAGGAAAATATGTCGGAACACAGCAAAACTCCCTACGAACTACGTTGGGACATACTCAAAGAAATGATCAACGTCACTCAAAGTGAGTGGTTTGCAAAAAAAGAAATTGCTGAACGCAACGCTGAGAAGAATGGCATACTGTTGGAGTATATTGGTGATTTCCCCATACAAGATGCAGTGGCTAGAGCAGAAAATGTATATATTAACTTCATTTGCAAGAAGTAATATTTGAATAGATAGCAAAATTGTTATGTTGACCCACCACAGAAATGTTGGTGGGTCTTTTTCTTATTGGTGGGTGGTCAACGATGCTATTTATTGATGATGAAAGTAAGAACCCTATTCATATCGGATTGTCATCTAGGAGGAGAATACTGTAATCACGAAAAACTCTTGAGGTTGATTAGTGAAATCGAATGTGAAAATCTATACATCGTCGGCGATTTCATTGATGGGTGGGCATTAACTCGTAAGTTTAGATGGCACAAGAATTATAACACGATACTACAAAAGGTATTGCGTATGAGTCGTAAGGGAACCAATGTAGTGTATATATGGGGAAACCACGACGATTTTATTGAACCCTTCACGGAAGTTTACTTTGGTGACAACATTCATGTTTGCAGAGAAACTTCGTATATCACACTCAAGGGTGAAAAGATTTTGGTAATACACGGAGATCAATTTGATGGCATCGTAACAAAAAACAAATGGATTCAACATATTGGGTCTATCATTTACGATTACAGCTTGGCTATCAACAAGTTATTTCGAGTATTCAAATTCAGCTTCAGCAATTTTCTAAAACAAAAAGCCAAGGAAGCAGTTAAATACATTGCTAACTATGAGAAAAGTGTAGCGGATTATTGCAAGATAAATGGTTACAATAGTGTTTTGTGTGGACACATTCATAAGCCGGAGATCAGATTGATTGATGGCATCCAATATATCAACACGGGCGATTGGGTCGAGAGCAACAGTTTTGTTGTGGAAACCCTCGACGGCAACATTGAATTGAAAACATATGAAGATTTTTTTTGGAATACAAACTGAAGGAAACGGACACATCACACAAGCAATTGCTGTGAAACAATTCTTGAATGCAAAAGGACATGTTGTATCAGGTGTTCTTGCGGCAAGAAAAAAGAAAGGTCTGAGCAAATATTTCACCGATGAATTTGATGTAACACAATATGAAGGTTTTGATTTTGTGTTTGACTCAAAGGGAAGAGTGGTCATATGGAAAACAATGATCAAAAACACTTGGGAGTTGCCAAAACTGATTTGTTCATTCGTCAAAATATGCAATATCATCAGAAAAGAAAAGCCAGACGTAATAGTAAATTACTATGAACCGTTGGTGGGATTAACCGCATTGTTTTTTCCAAAAACCAAATACATCAGTATCGCTCATCAATATGCTATGACTTTGCCAGCGTATGGCACAGTGTCGGGATTTCCAGTACAAAAACTGTTTCTACGTATATTGAACTATGTTACCAGCATTGGTGCAATCAAAATAGCATTAAGTTATTATGAGTTTGAAGACACAACAGTAATTGTATGTCCACCCATACTGCGTCGTAGTAGTTATATTCGTAGTGATAAACAAGAAGACTTTGTTTTGGTATACTTGATGGACGAGGGTATGTTGAATGGATTGATTGAACAAGCCAAAAAACATCCAAATACAAAAATCGAATGTTTCACCAAACTAACAAAAGAGGTAACCGATTGTCCTCCAAACCTTTTGGTAAGACAGCTTGACGGATACGTATTTCAAGAAAGAATGCGTGTGTGTAAAGCAGTTGTATGTAGTGGCGGATTTGAAACAAGTGCTGAAGCAATTTATCAAAACAAACCATTGTTCATGGTTCCAATGCCAAATCACTATGAACAGTTTGCCAATTGTACCGACGCATATCTTCACAATTTTGCATTGTTTTCAGACACAATCGACCTCGATAAAATTCCAACCAACCAAACCGGCAACGATCAGTGGTTTGATAAATACAAAGAAATTTTGAGTTCGGTTGCATACCAACTCAGATCTTGACATCTCAGAAATTCGGTGGTATAGTATTGGTGTATGATTATCAATCAAGACATCAATATTTTTGAGTGTTCCGCACAAGCCATCATTCATCAGGCTAATTGCCAAAATACGATGGGTAGTGGCATTGCTCGCTTTATTCGTGAAAAGTATCCAGAGGCTTATGAAGTGGATTGTAAAACTGTTGCTGGTGATATTGGTAAGTTGGGAACCTTTAGTTGGGTAAAGGCACCCGATGGTAAGTATATCTATAACTGCTACAGCCAATTCCGCTATGGTAGAGACACGCGATACACCGACTACGAAGCCATTTACACCGGTTTGCAGCGCATTGAGGCGCACGCTAAGGTGCAGGGGGTGACTAGTCTTAGTCTACCGCATGGTATGGGGTGTGTACAAGCTGGTGGTAGTTGGCATGTTGTACGAGCAATCATCGAAGACATTTTTGATCAAAATGATATTGAACTATATATTTGCCGATACAACCCATGAACACAATTAAACACACATTCGATTTTTTGGTAGCACAGCAAAAATGTGCAACGCCTTTGGAATACATCTTGGAAATTCTACCAAAATGCACAACCAATGGTCCTTGGGTGGCAGGGGGTGCCTTGTTGCGAACATACACTGGAAAACCACTGGATAGTGACGTGGATGTTTTTTTTCAAAGTCAAGAGCAACTGACACAATTTATATCACAAATTGCGTT
>Ga0114967_10003952_pt1 | contig 12047 bp, 21 predicted proteins | sample M_130628_MF_Meta_FD_92639 | JGI IMG/M metagenome (GOLD analysis project Ga0114967, IMG submission 92639) | Freshwater microbial communities from Lake Montjoie, Canada to study carbon cycling - M_130628_MF_MetaG | ecosystem: Environmental > Aquatic > Freshwater > Lake | place: Lake Montjoie... | reverse complement strand
CCATTTTTAATAGAGGATTGTAATAGGTTTAAAGTTTTTCTAATATCAGGGTAAGTTTGTTTAACAATTCTTACTATATCAGCTTTAGTATAAGTAATTTCTTCTAAATCTAGAATTTCAACACATTTAAATGCTACATCCTGCATTGAAGGAGGAGTTAATTCAAATACTACAGTTCTAGATTGGATTGGATCAATTATACGTTCAATGTAATTACAAGTGAAAACAAAACGAGTATTTAAACTATAAGTTTCAATTATATTACGAAGTGCTGCTTGAGCGTTTATTGTTAAGAAATCTGCTTCATCCATGATAACCACTTTTTGTGGTTTAAAACTAGCGGCTGAGGCAAATGATTTTACCTTATCTCTAATAGTATCAATACCATTTTCATCAGAACAGTTGATGTATAGTGAGTCACAATTAATATTATTAATAATTAATTTGGCTGCTGTAGTTTTACCTGTTCCTGCTCCTCCTGTTAATAGGAGGTGAGGGATATCATTAGAGTCAATCCATTGTTGTAAAGATGATTTAAAATCATCATTACCAATGTATCCTTCTAAAGTATCAGGTCTATACTTTTCGGTAAATAAGGTGTGTTTTTTATTGAACATAACTTTTATAATATATGGCTCCCCTTTCGGAGAGCCTAATTATTACATCATTCCTTGCATAGGATTGATTTCTTCTTTATTGTCTTCTTTTTTCTCGTAAATTACAGATTCTGTTGTTAGGATTGTACCTGCTACTGAAGCTGCGTTTTCTAAGGCAATACGAGTTACTTTTTTAGGATCAATAATACCAGCTTCTTTAAAGTCCATTGTTGATAAGTCTTTATAATTAAGACCTGCCCAATTACTTCCTTTTTCGGAGTCAGTTAATTTAGAACCTAAATATTGAACTTCTACTAAATCATGTCCAGCGTTAGTTAGAATTCTTTGGAATGGAGCTGCTGCTGCTCTGTAAACAATTTTTTTACCGTTTACAAAATCATTTGAGCCTTCAAATTTGATTGATTTTCTAGCGTATAATAAAGCAGTACCACCACCTATTACAATACCTTCTTCTAAAGCGGCTCTTGTAGCAAATAAAGCATCTTCTACTCTATCTTTTTTCTCTCTAATTTCAAGTTCACTATTACCACCTACGTTAATAATAGCTACACCACCAATCATTTTACCTAAACGCTCTTGTAATTTTTCTTTCTCAAATGGAGAACCTGCGTCATCAATTTGTTTTTTAATTTCTTGAGCTCTGTTTGTAATAGCTTCTTCCTCACCTTTACCGTCTACAATAGTGGTTTTTTCTTTACCAATTGTAGCAGTACGTGATGAACCTAAACATTGTTTTAAGGTATTAACATCAATTTTTTCTAATTTATGACCTTTATCTTTAGATAAAACCTGACCACCTGTAATAATAGCTAAATCTTCTAAAGCCATTGTTCTACGATCTCCAAATTCAGGAGCTTTAACTGCTACTACATTTACAATACCTCTCATTTTATTAACAATTGTTACTGCTAATGCTTCACCATCAATATCCTCTGCTACAATTAATAATGAACGTTTTTCAGTGTTAGCTAATGTTAAAGCTGGTACTAATTCATTTACTGAGGTAATTCTACCATTATAAATTAAGATGTAAGGATTTTCTAATACCGCTGTCATTGTATTATTATCAGTTACAAAATAAGGTGATTTGTAACCTCTATCAAATTGCATACCTTCTACAACTTCAAGTGAAGTTTCTCCAGATTTTGATTCTTCAATTGCCACAACTCCATCTCTACCTACTTTTTCTAAAGCAGTAGCAATTAAGTTTCCAATTTCATCATCATTGTTACCTGAAATGGTAGCAACTTCTTTAATTTGTTGGTTATCAGAAATGTCTTCTGTTAAGTTTTCTAATGCTGTTTTAATTTCTTCTACAGCAGCATCAATACCTTTTTTAATTTCAACTGCGTTTTGACCCGCATTAACATGCTTTAATCCTTCTTCTAGGATAGCATAAGTTAATAAAGTACTTGTAGTTGTACCATCTCCAACCTCATTTGCGGATTTAACTGATACTTTTTGCACTAATTCAGCTCCTGTTGATTCAATTGGATCTTCTAATTCTTTAAAGGCTTTAGCAACTGACACACCGTCTTTAGTTACTGTTAATTGACCATACTCTCCTTTAATTAATACTGTTCTACCTGCTGGTCCTAAGGTGGAAGATACGCTATCATTTAGTTTTTTAACTCCTGATAGTAATTTGATTTTTAATTCTGTTCCGAATGATGTTTCTGTCATGATTAATCTACTATTATTGCTGGGATTTGTTCTTGTGAAATGATTAAATAATCTACATTATCTAATGTTAATTTTTGTGCACCCATTGGTGGGATAACTACTCTTTGACCTACTTTTAAATCAGTTGGTACAAAAGTTCCTAAATTATAATTATACACATTTGATACTGCTATAACTTCAGCTATAAGGGATTTTTCATGTCCTACATCAGGAATAATGATGTTACCTACCATCATTTCGCTTTCCTCTATTTGTTTTAGGATAATACTACCTCCTCTTGATTCTAATTTACTCATTGTTAATTAAGTTTTTTAAATTGGTTAAAATTGTTTCTAATTCTGAAATGTACTCTTTAATAGTATAAGTAGGTTTCTTTTCTATAGTTTGGTTTTTTACTACTCTTTTTAAAGCGTTAGTTAAACTGGTAAAATAGCCTATTATTTTTTCTTTTTGTGTTAAAGGGTCAATAAAAATTAAATTGTAAGATTCTTCATCAAAAACTATTTTATAATCTCCTAAAGCAGGATCTTCAATAGTTGATGTTTTTTTAATTGTGCCTTTTTGTCGGCCTTTAAAATTTGTGTTTGCCATAACTTTTTTTATTTAATATAATAATCTTTTTTAGATTATCCAAACAAAACTTAACCTAAGGGCGTAAGGTTATTATTTTATTTTTATTGATTTTGGTTTAGCTTTTTCAGCTACAGGTATAGTAATCTCTAGCAAACCATTTTCTAGTTTTGCTAACGCTAATGATAAATCATATTTAGCTGAAATTTTATAACCTAAATTAAAGGATTTTTTAGATAATCCTCTTACAATTGTTCCAGGATGAAGTTCTTTTTCTTCTTCTGGTTTGTTATAACTAATTTTTAAGACATCGTCTTCAATGTCTATATTAACATCATTTTTAGTAAGACCAGTACATGCTACTTCAAAGTGAAGTCCACTGTCGTCATAAAAGATGTTTAAAGGGTGAGGTTGTTTTGTGGTTGCTGCTGAACCGAATCCACTTGTTGGGAAAAAGAAGTTGTGGAATAGAATGTCAAATTCATTGTAATTTGTACTCATAATTGATTTACGTTTTGTGAGTGCTTTTGCTACTCGTTATTAATTGCCCTTAGGTCATTTGTCATAAATATTACTACTCATGTAAGGCTACAAGAAAATATTCAGCTTTTACACCTGCTTCTTCTAAATTAACTTTTAATAAACCATCTTTATAAAGATAAGCTTTACCAACTGCATTTTTACTTACTGATACTATTTCTCTAAAATTATTAGCACTAAATGCTACAGGTTTAATTTGAGTGATAATATTTCCAGTTTCAGTAAAGTTAACTTTATTTGAGTAAGATGATTTTTCTCCAATCATAAAATTAACAACATCTTCTTTTTGAAAATCCTTTGTTATTCCTATTTCAAAACGAGGTGGTTTATCTAGCGCGTTGTGTGCTTTAATATACTTTTGAGTAAAATCAAAATTAATATCAAATTCTAAGTCATGTGGTGGTAAGTTAGGTACTACACCAGGATCTTGAATTAACCCTAAATCACTTAAATTATAGGATAAGTCAAATTGATTATCACTAATGTGAAGTTTTAAGAAGTGATTGTTTTGCTTTTCTAACTTTAACTCAATAAAATCATTTGTAATATTAAGTAGTTTAAGTAATTGCCCAGTATTAAAAATACCAATTTCACAATCTTCTAAGGTTATAGGCGCTATAACTTCTCCTATACAATCCTTGTTATCGACTGCAAATTTAATGTGAGCTTCGTTGTTTTTTACTTTAAATTTAACTTGAGATGTTAGTCCGTTTAAGAAAAAGCTTTCAATTATTTGTGCTAATATTGTTTTATCCATTTTATGAGAATGTAAAGAATTTATGTATTAAAGGATTTGCTGGTGGTAATACCCATTCTAAATCTGTATAGAATCCTTGTAGTTTATTTTGTAATATGGTTTCAAAACTTTTACCTCTATCAATGTACTCATTAATAAAGTCTTTCATTTTTTGAGGTAAATCAAATTCTAAGAAAGCTATTGCTTCCATTTGATAAGGATTATCTTTTAAATAAACCCATTTAATTTTATCACCCTGAACTATTTGACTATGATCTCTATCTAATTGCCAAAACCTTAATAAGTCATTATAACAAGTAGCAGCTTTAACATTAGCTCCAGCACCTTTCTTAAGTGTAGATAATATTTTACCTGGTTTAGGAATAGCCTCAACATAATCATTTAACACTTTAACTGAAGTTGGATTACCTATTAAACAAAAGTCAACATTAGGTGAAGTAGCTTCTTGCCTAAAATCATGAATTTTTTTATCTACAATACTTTGTGGAGTACCTTTAATAATTAATTCAAGAATTTCTTGATAAAACTTACCAAAGTATTTAGGAAAATTAGCTTTTTTAAATTCTAATCCTTTAATATCAAGTTCTTCTTTAGCTATACCTTCTTTTTTAGTAATCCATTGGGCATAACGTCTTGTAGCTCTAAAATACGCAGAACGAATAACACACTCTGTTTTCATTTCTAATCGGTGTGTACTAATGTTAAAGGCTTCTCTAGCGAGTGTGTTATAATGTTCTGTTATAATATCTTGATATTTGAGAGCTACTCTTTCTAATAAATCATCTTTTTCTTGATCAGGTTTTTCATCAAAATCAGGATATAAATGTTTTAATAAAGGTTCAGCATTAAAGTAATTAGAGTCAGTATCCACATAGGCGCAGAAATTAAAATCACCCTCATCACAAATCCACCATGGAGTATCTTCTAAATGCTTCATACTAAAATGTTCTTTCTCCTGGTATTGGTGGTAAATTAATTGGTCTATTTCCTTTTGAGTCTATATCATTTCTTTCTTTAAGTAAGATTTCAAATGAATTTCCATTCACTTTACATTTCCCTCCTTGTTTAAGCATCTTTTTAAAGAATTTCTCTTGAGATTCATCCCAACTTTCAGATAGTTCAATAACTAATTGTTTTTCAGCTTTAATTCCGTTTACTGTAATACTTACTCCGTTTCTAATTGATTGTCCTTTTAACGCCATTATATTAAGTGTTTTTTATTTATTACATAACAATATTTAAACAGTTTTGTTAAGTACCCTAATCTAACTAATAGATCAGCTATCCAACGTGCTGGTAAAGTGGTTGTGAATATTACTCCATTATCTTGAGTTTCAAATCCTAATTTTTTCATATCTCTAATTTAATTTCACCTCTAATTACTTTATTCATATGTCGGTTAGCACATAGTGCTGATTCTTGAATAATACGTTGACCACTTAATGTAATTGCTTCTGATAAAATTACGTTCCCATATCTAAATGAAGGTAATGCTGTAGCACCATAAAGTGAATTAAGTAAGATTTTCATTGTATATTGTAATAATTGGTTCTTTTCACCTCCTACTGTATCACCTGCTTTATAAGCTTTTTTCATTAAGTTTTTATATAAAACTCTTTCATCAAACCATTTATTCAAAATGGTAGATAATACTGACTCTTTATCTGTACGAAATATAACACCATTTGCTGAGATAGCCAAATTATATTGTTGAAGCAGTTTAACTATTTTTGATGAGGTCCAATCAATTTTATTGAACTTATCTTTATTAGTGAACCATTCTATAGTACGAGGTTTATCTTCAATATCATTGATTAAATCATTTAATCCTAAATGGTTATTCCTATCATTTAAATCAACAATTCTACCTATTAATGTTTCCTTACCAATGTTTAAAGACATAATAATTGAAGGATATAGTGAAGTTAAATCCTCATCAAACATATAGCGGTATAAACCTGCTTTAGGACAAAATAAATAACCACCAGCGTAATTAGCTTTTTTAATCGGATTTCTATCTCGAGATGGAGGAACTATATCTTCAGATAATAAGAAAGCTGAGATAGCACCATCATGAATTTTAGATGATTGGTAAACATCATCATAATGAATTTTACCTTTATGAGCTAAGTTTTTAGTTAAACTAATGTAGTTAAATTTATTATCTAATGCTTTTAAGATTTCAACATCACGAAAGTTATATTCAATGAATTTTTCTTTATCAGTTTCAAATAACCTATCTAAACTACCTTCATATTCAATTTTACCCAATTTACAATATTTTTCACCTAGCACATCTAATTTATAAGATGGTTCATCAGAAAATGAATATTTTTTATGTAAACGGATATAATCTAAAGAATATAAACCTTCAATTCTAATTGGTTGATCTTCATTATAAATTGCAACTCCATCATCCCTAGTGTATTTTTGCTCTTTAATTTTACCTATTGAGGATAAAGCACTAGCTCTACGTTCACCTAACTGATTTAATATTCGATAATAAAGGTAAGGTATATCAAAATAATCACTATTATACCCAATTAGAATGTCTGGGTTGACTTTAGTTAAGTAATTTAACCATTTGTTTAATAGTTCTCTTTCATTAGGTACAGGTATAATTTGTTTATTACCTATAGAGGTTTTTTCAATTTTATTTTCTTTGTCAAGAATTAAAATATACCACTTATCTTCTTGTTTATGCCACCAAGCAATTGATGTGACAGGTTTAGGTGCTTTTCTGATGTATTCAGGAGTAAGAGCACCACCCATCTCGATCTCAATATCAAAAAATATTTCTTGATGTGTAGTTGAAGGTTCATCATTAATGCCATACTTATCAATCAAAAACTTTTGATGTATAGGCATATCATGATAATGAATAAAAGGATTATTACCCTCCCAATATGTAGTTTTCTTTAGAGGTTCTCCATTTAAACCAAAATGTGTAGCCTGGTTTTGGCTACACACTTCATAGGCATAATTTTGAAATTCATGTTGTTCTACTCCATCATCAGTCCATAAGATAATATTATATCTGTTTTTACCTAATGATGTAGTGGATATATTTTTATAACTCATTATAACCTTTTTTTGTTTTATTAAATACTAGTTTTTGGCTTTTTAGGATAGTATTTTCTTTTTTTCTTTGGTTTAGCAGGTTCTACTACTGGCTGTACTTCTACTACTGGCTCAACTTGTACTGGTGTAACCTCTATTACTGGCTCAGCCTGTACTACTGTTGGTTGTTCTTTAATTGGCTCTTCTACAATACCTTCTGGTACTATTTGTTTAGCTTTTTTAACTGCAACAGGACGTAAGTCTTTGTTGTAAAGCTCTTTGGCTAGGTCTGCTAATTCTTGTACTTCGGCATTGTTGTTGTAGTCTGCTTTGAATTCGGACATGGCTTTTGTTCCTCTTTGCATGTTGTATGCAATAAAAGCAGCTATTGCTATAACAGCCACTACTAAAATAATTGATGTTAAAATTGTCATCGGTTTTGGTTTTGGTTAATAATTATTTGATTCTGTTAAATTTACTTAATTGTTCTTCAGAGAAGAATTGTGAAAGATCGGGTCTGAAGTAATTAATGTTTTTCATTACTTTTCTATCTCTTGTTCTATAGACAATATAATATTCGCCAACTTTTTCATAATGACATTCCTCACCTTGCTCACTCGCTCTTTTAATGACAGTTGCTTGAGCTTCGTCTTCTGTTTTGCAAGCTTTTGACATATTTGAAGCCTGTACTTCTTGATATGCTGGCCATATCTTATCCTTAAGGCCATGTAACATAGCACCGTTCCCAAGGGAAACATAAGTAATATCGCACAAAGCATCCAGAACCTCAACGATGTCTCCTCTTTCGCAAGCTTCTCTATATTCTTCCAATTCTTCAAGGATGAAATTGTATACAAATTCCCATTCTTTTCTTTCGGGGATAGTTGGTTCATAATTGTTAGGTTTGCCCATTGTGGCATTAAAGGTTTCTACCTCATCAATAAAAGGTACATTACCTTTTTTTAATACTTTAAAATCTGTCATAACTTGTTTTTAAGTTGTTTTTTTAACTGCTCCTATTATTATGTAATAAGGCCAGTCTGAATATAATAAATTTTCTTCAGTCATCCAAACTTTATCCCCAGGAAATAAATTTATTTGTTCTCCATTTTTAGTAGCGTGAATTTGATGTAATATTTCATAAATACCAGTTTCAGCTAGTGGTTGATCATTAGGATTATACACTTTAGGTGAATTAGATTCTACATCGTATGGGACAAGATTATTAGCCCATTCTTGTCTTGCTCCACAACCACAATCTTCAATTCCTAAAGCCTCAGTCACTACTTCTACAGCCTTAGCTATACCTGTAGCATGAGTGAATTTAGCAATTGTATCACCTAATCCTCTTGAAGGAGCTTTAGGATCAAAATCTTCCATTATAATTCAGTTATTAATAATTCTTTTTGTAATTTTAAATCTTGTAAAAGATCTCTTAAGTATTGTAAATTTTGTTCTGCCTCTGGTAAATCTTTTGAAGGGATTGTTGAAAGAGAATTTGAAGTAGATGTAATATCTTTTTCTAAATTTACAATAATTTCTGTAAGTTGTTCAATTTGTTCGTAAGTTGCCATAATTTTTATTTTTTTAAATAATCTTGTATAGGTTCTGAATCTCGTTTTTCCCAAGGGTAAATAATCCATTCATCTCCTTCGTGTATTTGAGCATAAATATTTGGTTCATAACAAGAAGTATGAGGTTTATAATGCAATACTGCTGTGTAACAACCAATGGTATTTTTTAAAGTCACCCCAGTATCACAAATATCATCTACTACTAAAGTATTAGGTAACATCACATCAGACCATGGTAAACCTAATTTGTGTGATACCATCACAGCAGGTATAAGCCCGCCGCGTTTTAACCCAAATACTGAATCAATGTTAGGTTGTTCTGTAATAATCTTTTCACATAAAGTATTAACTAAGTCAGAAACATCATCCCAACTTAAATAAATTTTGTTTCCTGCTTTTAACATTATACTGGGTGTGTTCCGTTATTAATTTTGATTGAATCAAAGAATTCTTTACGAGCTTGATTATCATTGTCCATGAATACACCTGATGCTTTAGTAGTAACCATTGAAGCACCTTGGTGTTTAACACCTCTACAAGATACACAGTTGTGAGTACCAACAATAGAAACAATTATACCTCTATTATTTTCACAAATTTTATCTACTGCTTGATGAATAGCTGAAGTTAATTGTTCTTGAATAGCACCTCTTCTTCCAAAATGCTCTACAATTCTGTTTAATTTAGATAAACCAATTACTCTACCTCCTTCACCTACTACATAACCAATATGAACTACTCCTCCAATTGTTTGATGGTGATGTGAACACATACTAGTTAAAGGAATATTTCTTTCAATTACAATTCCATCGTAACCATCAGAAGGAAATGAAGTGATTTCAGACATTTCTGTGTATCTACCTTTCCATAAATCATTAACATAAGCTTTAGCTACACGTCTTGGTGTATCAGATGAGTTTGGATCATTTTTCCAATCACAGCCTAACGCTGTTAAAAACTGACCATATGCTTCAGTTGCATCTTCAATCATATGTTGTTTTTGAAGATCATTTAAGGGAAAATTTGGTGCTACACCGTTTGCATAACCCACAGGAACAATTTCTAGATCGTTGTGGACTTTTTTTCTATTGTTTTCTGTCATAAAAATAAGTTGTTTTTTTATCTTTGCTTGTAAATTTATATCCGTCTAATGTAATAAACTCTAATTCAAGATCCAAACCTTCTATGTATTTTTCTACTGTAGAACTACCTATTTTTTCATTACAGTATAAAAACCATAAGGAATTAAAGAGATCAAATTCTGTCATATGCGCTTCTCTAAATGTCATTATACTTCGCGAAGATCTTCAAATGCAATAATGTGAGGCCTCCAGGTTAATCTATAACCATTATCTCTCACCCAATCAAACATTTTTGGATATGATTTAAATAAAGCCTCTCTTGAATCTCCTGCTGGCATAAACCAAACTTTGTCTTCTGGTATGTCTAGCATTTTAATGCAAGCCATAATTTCTTTTAATGCTTCTTGATCCTCTCCATCCCATACTGGTTTCAAGTGGTAGTCAGAGTGGTATGAAATCATTTTAGACATAGCATCATAGTTAAGTCTTAACTTATTATGTTGCTTGATCATTTTTTCATCTGTAATATCTCCTTGAGGTGTAAGTACTCCGATTTTAGGAACTGAGTTACTGAACTTAGGTGATATGGAAAGTAAATTAATAGGATAGTCAGTCTCCAGAAAATGACTTCCTTCAGTTTCAATAGTAATGAAAATATTTCTTTCATGTGCGAAATGTGTTAGCTCATTTACTAATGCTGGGTGCATTGTAGGTGATCCTCCTGTTAGCATCATTTCTGTAATGTGAGGATTTTCATAATATATGTTAATAATATCATTGAAGTTAAATGATCCTTTCTCAGGATGAATACTTGTGTACCAAGAATCGCACCATCCACCTTCACCAAAATAACATCTGTGAGTACAGCCTGTTGTTCTGATTACTACTGTAGGATAACCTGCTCTACTCCCCTCACTTTGGACTGCAGAATAAACTTCTACAATTGGTAATACTTTACTATAATCTTCTATTCTTTTCATATTAATATCTATTTGTTAAAGTACAGTTATGGTAATCATCTATTACTTTACCTTTAACACTTATTTTTCCTAATTTTTTTAATTCCCATTTGTAAAATATACCGTAAGATGTGAATGGAATTTTATAACCATAAGAATATCTTACACTGTGTATTTTATGAAAACCTGTTATTAATTGTAAATATCTTTTCATCTACCTGTTATTTGTTTTATATATCTTTCTACTGCTACTACTTTTTGTCTTAGATCTAATTTAGAGTCTATTACATTTTGTAAGTACTGATGGAACTCTTCCATTGTTAAGTTAGGTTTACTCACCATATATTGCTGAGTTTTTATCATGTTCCATAAACTCTACACTCACTACTCTTACTCTATTATTTGTTTCTTCAAGTACGAAGGCATTTACTTTATCGTAAATAAATTTAGCAAATTGTTCTGCTCCGGTAGCTGGGACTATTCTTAGTTGAACTACTTTTTCGTTGTGCATTGCATGTGCTGTTATTAGAAATGGATCGTCTTCAGCCACTAAGTAAGTATGATCGAACATATAATCCATCCATTCTTTAGGAGGCATACCATCAATAGTGTTTTTAGCTCTTTTCATTCCTCCAAAGTCCCACACCCAGTTTCTTTCGTCTAAATCTCCTTCAAATATAATTTTGAAAGAAATACCATAACCATGAAGAAAACTACAGTGAGTACCTTCTGCTCTCCATTGACGAAATACTGTTGAGTAACCATCAAAGATTTTTGTTGATTGAAATTTCATATTAAAATATTAAGTTGTAAATTGTTGTCCATATAGTAACTGTGATAGCTCCTAATAGGATCCATACAAATGCTTTAGTATAATCTTTTTTCATTATACTAATTCTTCTTTAATTCCTACTATTTCTGCTAAAAGTAAACCTATAAAGGCTACATCATACATGCCAAACATACCTGCTCCACAAGATACTATTCTAATTGCAGACTTGGCCATTGATAATTCTAAATGCTTTTTAGCATCAGGTTGTTTTGTTTCTTTGATTTCTTCTTTCATAACTTCTTTGATATGATTATTTAATTGTCTCATAGTGTTAATATAAAAAATTTATTTTATAATTCCAAACTTATTTCCAAAATAGTTGAATTAACATTATACAAACTGCCAATCCTAGGCAGACTAAAGTTTTTAAAGT
>Ga0114967_10003951_pt1 | contig 12048 bp, 10 predicted proteins | sample M_130628_MF_Meta_FD_92639 | JGI IMG/M metagenome (GOLD analysis project Ga0114967, IMG submission 92639) | Freshwater microbial communities from Lake Montjoie, Canada to study carbon cycling - M_130628_MF_MetaG | ecosystem: Environmental > Aquatic > Freshwater > Lake | place: Lake Montjoie... | reverse complement strand
GTCACCCTGCAAGTGAGGGCGTCTATTTCCATAAATCTGGGATTATCAGTCATATCCGTGCCATTTGCCTTCGGCTGTCTCCGCTGCGCTCCGGCTGTGGCCGGTCAGCGTCCTTTTTAGGATTAAGCAATAGCTTCAGGACTCACTGCATAGCCCGGAAGAGATATGCGATTTCGTCGTCAATTTCCGAGGCATCGGCGACGAGCCGGGCAACTTCCTGCCGGACAATTTCCCGGAAGCGGGCGCGCAGGCGGCTGATGGCGGTGCGGATGCTGCCTGGGGTCATGCCAAAGCGGGTAGTGAGTTCCCCGGCGGCGATCCCACGGCCTCCCGGATCGAGCAGCAGGGGGCGCATCAGGGAAAACCGCTCGGATTGTCCGATGGTGGCCTGTTCCGCCTGGATGCGGTCCAGACAAAGGGTGATCAGGGTGTGGGCCCATTTCCGGTCGTAGGCGGCTTCCGGCGTTTCATCATCACTGGGAATGCTGGGTAGTAATTCCGGCTCAATGGGCACATGTTCCACATGGCCTCCGCGCTTCAGGCTCCGGGTGGTGCGGTGATAATCCACCACAAAGCGCCGCATGCTGGACAGGAGATAGGAACGAAAGCGCCCCAGCCCTGGATCGGCATGGCCCGGGAGGTTTTTTTCCAGGAGGTGCTTGAAGAAGGACTGCGTGATGTCCTGGGCGTTTTCATGGCTCTGCCCGGAACGGCGGACGTAGGAATAAAGCGGCTCCCAATAAGTCTGACAGAGCGATTCCAGGGCAGGCCGGCTTTCCGCTGGATTCAACTTGGCGGAATCCAGGACCACAGTCCAGCAGGTGGTATTAAAAGAGGAATTCATCCAGCGTGCGGCATCATGTCCATTTGAACGGAGATGGCAAGGTTGCGGAAAAAAATTGCGCGGCTGCCCCAAATCTGGGCATCATCACCCTGCAATGAATCCTGAATCCCCGGCAACCCAAAATACCCTGTCGGACCAGCACGTCCTTTCCCTGCTCCAGGACGTGCTGGTGCCTTGTGAAGCCGGTCAGGATGAACCCGGGGATAGCCTGGGCCCCTACCGGCTGACCGGCAAGCTGGGGGAAGGCGGCTTCGGCGTGGTCTGGCAGGCGGAGCAATCGCAGCCCGTGCATCGCGAGGTCGCCCTGAAAATGATCAAGCTGGGCATGGATAGCCGGGAGGTCCTGGCCCGCTTTGACCAGGAAAGGCAGGTTCTGGCGGAGATGGAGCACCCGAACATTGCCGCCATGCTGGATGCGAATATGTCCGCAGATGGCAGACCCTACTTCGTCATGGAGTTGGTGAAAGGCGATCCCGTCACCCATTACTGCGAAAAGCGCGCCCTGCCGGTCGGTGAGCGGATCCTCCTCTTTATGGCGATCTGCCGCGGCGTGCAGCACGCCCACCAAAAGGGAGTGATTCACCGTGACCTGAAGCCCTCCAATCTCCTCGTCGTCGAAGTGGATGGGCTCCCCGTGCCCAAGATCATCGATTTCGGCATCTCCAAAGCCATGACCACCCGCCGAATGGCGGAGTTGCCGATGATGACCCGCATCGGCCTGGCCGTGGGGACCCCGCTTTACATGTCCCCGGAACAGATCTCTGAAACCGGCCAGGTGGACACCCGCAGCGACATTTATGCGCTGGGCGTTTTACTGTATGAATTGCTGACCGGCCAACCGCCTTTCGCCGCCTTTCATCTGGAAGGCCGGAGTCAGGCGGAACTGCGGCGCGTCATCTGCGAAGAGACGCCCCAGCGCCCTTCCCGGCAGGCGAGGCAGAGGGACGTCCTGGCCAGTCCCGGGGAAGGCCAGTTGCCCGCCGACCTGGACTGGATCATCCTGCGCGCCCTGGAAAAGGAACCCTCCCGGCGCTATCCCTCGGCTGCGGAATTTGCCGCAGATCTCCAGCGTTTTTTACATCAGCAACCCGTTCTGGCCCGGCCCCCCTCCACGGGTTACGTGGCCTTGCGTTGGATCCAGCGCCACCGGTTGGCATTCACCGCCGCCGTAGTCAGTGCCCTGGCACTCCTCACTGGTGCCACCGTAGCGGCCTGGCAAGCCGTGCTGGCCCACCGCGCCCGGGGTGCTGCGGAAGCCCAAACCGCCCGCGCCATTGAGGCAGAATCCCGCGCCAGTCAAACGGCGGGTTTCCTGACCAAACTCCTCGGCGATGCCGCCTATGAAATTGACCGGGGCCACAACCCGGAAGCACTCCAGCTCGCCCTGGACAATAATAGGGAGCCGCTCATGGCTCTCGGCAAAGACCCCCAGCTGCAAAGCAATTTGCTGGAGCGTGTCGCACGTCTGTATTCCACCATCGGCGATTGGAAAACCGCCCTTCAGCTCCTGAAATCCCGCGTGCAGGCTGTCGCTGCAGTGCACGGGGCAAAAAGCCCGGAGGCCCGGGAGGCAGAATTGACCTATTTGAAATTGGAAACGGACCAGGGGGCCCGCTTCACCGTTCCGCCACTGTTATTAAACATGCGAAACCAGTTGGAAGTCTCCGAAGGGAAGGGCAGCCGGTTTTGGTTTGAACTGCAACGCGAACTGGTCCGCGCCTATATTAAACTGGACCTGGACGCCGAGGCCCTGGCCTGCTCCAAAGATACCATGGCCGAGGCAGAAAAGCGAAGGTTGCCGAAACCACGATTGCAGCTCGTTCACCTCAGCCATGCGGCCATTCTGGAAAAAATCCGGGATTACGACGGGGCTGAGGCGATCCTCCAGCAATGCCGCACCTACAGCAGGGGAAAACAGACCTGGCCCGTGGAAAAACGGCTGATCTATCTTTTCAAATCAAAAGGCGACCACGCCAAGGCCGCAGAATTCCTCCGCCATCGGCTCACTCAACTGCACAAAGGCCCCCAGGAAAACGGACCCAACCTCCCCGCTACCCTGCTCTGGCTCAGCGAGTTCGAAAGCGCCGCCGGACAGCATGAATCCGCCATCCGCCACACCCAGGAAGCCCTCACCCTGGCCCGGCAGCAGCCCTCTTCGACCAAAAAATCCAGAGAGAGCACCCGCAGTGATATCGGCGATGCCCTCCGCGCCCTGGCCTCGGCTGAAAGCGCCGCCGGACAGCACATGGCTGCCCTGACCCACGCCCGCGGGGCCCGTGAAAACGCGGACGGCCAGGGCCAAAAATTAACCCTGGTCAAAGCCATCACCTGCGAAGCCACCGTGCAGGAAGCCGCCGGACACCTGGAGGAAGCCTATAAATGTTATGGTGAAGCCCAGGACCTGCGGGAGGACCGCCTCGCCAATTACCGCAGCCGCACCACCAGCCTGGAACCCATGTGGCGCATCCGCATGGCCCAGGGCCGCTGGGCCGATGCCATGGCCCGCGCCGCCGAAATGTGGCCCCGGCCTGACATCGATGATCCTGCCGCCCTGGAGGACATTGATCACCTCGGGCAAATCGCCAATTTTGGCCTGCAGGCATGGCAAGCCGCCCAAAGCGCAAATCCTGACACCCCACCGCCCCCTTCCCTTCCCCGCTGGCTCACCGCCGCAAAAGACCTGCAGGAATTGGAAGCCACCCAAAAAAAAGCCATCCAGCTCCTGGAGGCCGCCCGGAAATCAGGCGGAACCTGACATTCACCCTAAAAAGGACGCTGACCGGCCACAGCCGGAGCGCAGCGGAGACAGCCGAAGGCAAATGGCACGGATATGACCGATAATCACAGATTATGGAAATAGACGCCCTCACTTGCAAAATAACCATCAAATTTGGGCGGGATCTTCGCAAGTTACTGATTTTGTGTCCTTCGCGTCGTTGCCTGCGGCTCCCTGCGGGTCTGTTTAAATTTCACTGCCGTTTTCAGGTTCACCGCAGATTCCTGGCCGCCACGGCCCATCCCCCGCGCCTCTCAGCAGGGCCGCACCAGATCCGCACTGGAAAGCATCCGCAGCGCGCCATCATCCGTCTGCAACAGCAATTCTCCCTCCGGCCCGAGGCCACAGACCACCCCCTCCAGTTCCAGCCCCGCCGCCGTCAGCCTCACGCGCTTTTCCGCCAGCCAGCTTCGCCCCCAGCCTTCCTCCCGCAGCCCTGAAAAATCCTCCCCCACCCTCCCGCACCACCGCTCCAGCGCCATCAGAAAGTTGGTCAGGAACCGACCCCGGTCCACCACCAGCCCTCCACACTCGATCCAGACCGATGTCGCCGTTTTGCGCAACTCCTCCGGAAAATCCACTGGCTCCACATTCAAGTTAAAACCACAGCCGATCACCACTGATCCGCCCCCGGCATCCATCGCACTCTCCACCAAAATCCCCGCCACCTTCCGGTCGGACAGGTAGAGATCATTCGGCCACTTCACCTCCGCCCGGCCTCCCAACCCTGGCACCGCCTCCAGGGCATCGCAGCCCGCGAGGGCCGCCGCCAAGGTCAGGCGGGGCCAATGCTCCATCGGCAGCTCCCCCCCAGGCCGCAGCAGAACGGAAACAATCCCATTCCGCCCTGCAGGTGAAACCCAGCGCGCCCCACGCCGGCCCCGCCCGGCCGGTTGTTCCTCCGCCAGCACCACCGTCCGGTCCGGAGCCCCCGCCAAAGCCAGCCGCCGCGCCTCATCATTCGTCGATCCCGTCCGCTGCAGACAGACCACGTTCCATCCCGGCAGGGCCGCCCGCAGCGCCACCGGGTCCAAAGGTTCCGATTGGATAGCCATCTCCTGGAGGATCAAAACGCTGTGCCGGACACATCCAGGGAAAGATCCAGCGCCTTCACCGAGTGGGTCAGCGCCCCTGAACTGATAAAATCAACCCCCGTGGCCGCGATCTGCGGCAGGCGCTCCAGCGTGATGCCTCCGCTCGCCTCCAGTTCCACCCCACTGCCCTGGGCCAGGGCCACACACTCCCGCATCTCCTCCAGCGTCATGTTATCCAGCAAAATACAGGATACCCCCCGCAGCGTCAGGAAACCCCGCACCTGCTCCACCGTATCTGCTTCCAGCTCCACTTTCATGTCTGGATAGGCTGCCTTCAGCGCCCCGATCCCCGCCTGCAATCCCTCCAGGCCGCCCGCCCTGGGCAAATGGTTATCCTTTACCATCGCCATATCGTAAAGCCCCTTCCGGTGATTCGTCCCCCCGCCCGCCCACACCGCTGCCTTTTCCAGCCAGCGCCAGCCCGGCGTCGTCTTCCGCGTATCAAGGATCCGCGCCTTCGTCCCCGCCACCGCCTTCACATAAACCGCTGTCTGCGAGGCGATCCCGCTCAACCGCTGCAGAAAATTCAGCGCGGTCCGCTCCGCCGTCAAAATGCTCCGCGCCGGGCCTGACACCTCCATCACCACCTCACGCACCGCCAATGCCTCCCCATCCTGCTTCCGCACGGTCACCGAAATAGCTGGATCCACCGCCCGGAACACCGCCTCCGCCACCCCCACTCCCGCCAGCACCCCCGGCTCCTTTGCCAGAATCACTGCCTCCAGCCGGGCCTCCGCCGGCACAAAAAAACGCGCCGTCATATCCCCCGGACCCACGTCCTCCGCCAGGGCCATCCGGATCAACTCATGCACTTCAGCAGGCAAACTCATCCCCCACCATGCCTCACCCCATCCGCCATGCAAGCCCACTGGAATTGGGCAATCGCACCCGCGCACCCCCTGATCCAAAATCACGACGCCATTGGCAACAAAACGGAGCCTACATTACACATCATAGACACCAGTTGCCTGCTGGCCGCAGAACGGGCGCTTTTCCTCACAATTGCTCGTAAGGGGTCGAAAAGAGTTCCTTCATGGCCGCGAAGTCGCCGGTCTTCAACCCGCGGGTGAACCAGCGGGTGCGCTGCTGGGAGGTGCCGTGGGTGTATTTTTCCGGCGAGGTGAACCCGGTGGAACGCTTCTGGAGCCGGTCGTCCCCGATGGCATTGGCAGAGGCGATAGCCTCCTCCACGTCGCCGGCTTCCACAAAACGGAACTTCTGCTGGCCCTGATTGGCCCAGACGCCGGCGAGATAATCCGCCTGGAGTTCCAGCCGCACGGACCATTCATTGAATTCCGCCGGGGGCAGGGTGCGCCGCTTTTTGTCGACCAGATCGCTGTAGCCCAGGAGGTTCTGCACATGATGGCCGATTTCGTGGGCGATGACGTAAGCCTGGGAAAATTCGGCTTTGGAGCCACCGAGGTTTTGTTCCAGCTCTTCGAAAAAGGTGGGGTCGAGATAGACGGTGCGGTCCGCCGGGCAGTAAAACGGACCGGCGGCGGAAGGGGCATCGCCACAGCCGCCCGTGGACACCGCTTCGGAAAACAACACCATTTTCGGCGGGGTGTATTGCTGGCCGGCCTTGCGGAATTGTTCCTCCCAGACGGTCTCCGTGAACCGCAGGATGGTCGCGGTGAAGGCCCGTTGCTCCAGTTCACGCGGCGTAGGTTCCGCCCCGGAGCCCGACCCGGTCTGACCCGCTCCCTGCTGGGCCTGACTGATTTGCTGGGTGAGCTGTTTGGGGTCCACTCCCATGAGCAGGCCGATCACCAGAATGAGCAGCGCCCCGCCCCCGCCGATGGCTGCCGTTTTCCGCCCGGATCCACGCCGGTCCTCCAGATTGGTGCTCTGCTCATTGTCTTTCCATTTCATAGGGATGGTGGCTGGTTTGGATTTAATGGGTTTCCTCTGGTTGGAGGAACGCTTCGGGAGACCCGGTTTCAACCGGAAGAACCAGGGGGAATACGATGGCTTTACTCCTTTTGGTCGGCCTTGGCCAGGCAGATTTTTGTGATTCCACTTTTTACCCGAAAATCATGCTCCCCGGAATTGCCAGCGTAGGCAGCACTGGGGAGTGCAGGATCTGATCCGCAGTCACCGTGGATTTTTCCTGGTAGGCTCCTGCTGCCGGGTGCCGGTAAACTTCCACTGTCCTCGCGGAGGCATTCACGATCCAGAACTCCTGCACCCCGGCCGACGAATACAAGGAGGCCATCTCCCGGTCCTCCGCCAGGCTGCTGACGGCGATTTCCACGACGAGCGCAGCGGTTGTCGGGTGCTCATGGTAGTCATCCCGGCTGCCGGCGACGACGGATAAATCAGGTTCTGGCTCGGAGTCGGAAAACGTGAGCGGGTCTTCCTTTCTCACCCACCATTCCGGGCCGAGGGATTGTTGGAGGAGTTCCAGCAAAGCGGCGGACAATTTGGTGTGAAGGAAGGATCCCGACATTTTTTCGAGAATGACGCCGCGGATGAGTTCGCTGCGCTGCGGTGCCAGATTCGCCGCGATCAAACCATGCCACGCTTCCACGGAAAGCGGCAGGGCGCGTTTCCGGAATTCCGGGTTTTCCAAAACGGGAAGCATAAGGAAACGGTAGGCGGATTGGGCTGGGGTGCAAGGTTGGTTTGCGGAGGTTTGGAATTCAAAAAACCGGCACCCTTGCGGATGCCGGTTTTTGGGAGGGTTGCTTTGTTTGTTAACGGACAGGCGGGACGCCTGCTCTCCTGAGGCTTAGTAGCGGTAGTGGTCGGCCTTGTAGGGGCCTTCCTTCGGCACGTTGAGGTAGGCGGCCTGTTCGTCGCTCAGAACAGTGAGCTTCACGCCGATTTTCTCGAGGTGCAGGCGGGCCACCTCTTCGTCGAGTTCCTTGCTCAGGCGGTAGACGCCGGGCTTGTATTCGTTCTTTCTGCGCCAAAGGTCGAGCTGGGCGAGGGCTTGGTTGGTGAAGCTGGCGCTCATGACGAAAGCCGGGTGGCCGGTGGCGCAGCCGAGATTCATCAGGCGGCCTTCGGCGAGCATGTAGATGCTGCGGTCGCCAGGGACATCGTAGCGGTCATATTGGGGTTTGATGTTGATGCGGGTGACGCCTTTTTCCTCGTTGAGCTTGTCGACTTGGATTTCATTGTCGAAGTGACCGATGTTGGCAACGATGGCCTGGTCCTTCATGTTGAGCATGTGCTTCAACGTAATCACGTCCTTGTTGCCGGTAGTGGTGACGTAAATGTCAGCCACGCCGAGGGTGTCTTCGACGGTCTTGACTTCGAAGCCTTCCATGGCGGCCTGGAGGGCGTTGATGGGGTCGATTTCCGTAACGATAACGCGGGCTCCGAAGCCGCGGAGGGAGTGGGCGGTGCCTTTGCCGACATCGCCGTAGCCGCAGACGCAGGCGACCTTGCCGGCAATCATGACGTCGGTGGCGCGCTTCAAACCGTCAGCGCAGGATTCGCGGCAGCCGTAGAGATTGTCGAATTTGGACTTGGTAACGGAATCGTTGACGTTAATGGCTGGCACGAGGAGCTGGCCGGCTTCCATCATCTGATAGAGGCGGTGCACGCCGGTGGTGGTCTCCTCGGAAACACCCTTCCAATCCTTCACGATGGCATGGAAAATACCGGGTTCTTCGGCGTGGACTTTTTTGAGGAGGTCTTTAATGACTTGCTCTTCGTGGTTGCCGCTGGGGGTGTTCACCCAGTCGCTGCCATTTTCGAGTTCGTAGCCCTTGTGGATGAAAAGGGTGGCATCGCCACCGTCATCAATGATCAGCTGCGGTCCGGGGGCGTCGATGTGGCGGATGGCTTTCCAGGTGCAGTCCCAGTATTCTTCGAGGGACTCGCCCTTCCAGGCAAAGACAGGGATGCCGGCGGCGGCAATGGCAGCGGCGGCGTGGTCCTGGGTGGAAAAAATGTTACAGGACGCCCAGCGGACGTTGGCACCGAGTTCCACCATGGTCTCGATGAGCACGGCGGTTTCGATGGTCATGTGGAGGGAGCCGGTGACGCGGACGCCTTTGAGGGGCTTGTCGTCGCCATATTTGGCGCGAATGGCCATCAAACCGGGCATCTCATGCTCGGCGATGTCGAGAGTTTTCCGGCCCCAGGGGGCGAGGGAAATGTCGGCAACTTTATAGTCGGTGAAGGCAGCAGTAGCAGTGCTCATGGGTGTGGTTTGGGTGGAGTTCAGAAAACGTATGAACGCATCGTGATACGTTGATATGTTCGTTCATGGATGCCGGGAGTCAAAGGAGTTTTTCAGGAATCCATTGCTTCCAGACAAATCACTTGCAGTGGGAGGCAGTTCGGATGCACCATGCCGGGTGCCTGTTTTGCGTGTTCTGCTGATGTCTTTCCTCGCCCTGCGCTTGCTGGGCGGAGACTTCGCCGTGCTGCAGGTCGTGGCCTGGACGGGGATGATCGTGACCCGGACCGCTGGGCAGGGAGTCACGGCTGCTGTGGTTTCCACCTTCGATGGCCAACACCCCTGCCCCTTGTGCAAAGCCTTGGACAGCGCCAGGAGCCAGGAACAAAAAGACACGCCTCTGCCGGATGGTTTGGTGGCCAAATTGAAATTGAAGGATGTGCAGCGGACCGAAGATTTAGTGATCTCTTGTCCCGTGGCCGGAGTGCTCCAAATCGCCGGATCGCTTGCCTGCCTTGTGGCCATGCCTCATGACCGGAGCGATGCCCCGGCAGTGCCGCCTCCGGAAACCCGCTTAGCCTAAGCGGTTTTGCCAAGGCAAGGGAGGGAATCTCCCCATGCCGGAGCGGGATGGTTTGTTTTTATTTGGAGAAGGGTGGCTAGCCCTCCGCTTTCGTCCGCAGGGTGTTCCTGGCGTAAGACGGCTCCAGAAAACGTAAATCCGCCCGCAAAATCCCCACGGAAAACGGCATCCTGCGGCCATCCCCAAAGCGGTGGCCAGCTGTCCGCCTCCCCCACTGGAGGTCCTTTGTCTCTCACCTATCCAGCCCATCTGGATATCACATCCCTTTTTCAATCCCTTCTTATCAATATGAAAATTACTTCCCGTTTCACGCTCCCTTCTTCTGTATCCGCAATCTGTCTCGCTCTGGTGCTGCCCGCTGCCGCCCATCATGGACAGGATTTTTTCCTCCTCGATGATACCCGTGTCCCCGCCCAGAGCCATGGTTTGGCATTGGGCACCTTTGCCTTCGAGGATGAAGGTGAAGATGATACCCTCAGCTACTCCACCGGCGTGTTGCTGGGGGTGTTGCCCCGCACCGCCTTGAGTCTTCAGGCCGATTTCATGGAAGAAGCCGGCGCTGGCTGGGCCTACCGCTCTGTCACCCCGGGCTTTCATTTCGACCTCACCCCTCCGGATCTGAAGCTGCCCATCCGCCTGGGCCTTTCCGTTGGCTATCAATTCGCGGAAACCCCGGGGGAGGAACATCACGACTCCGCAGAGGAGGCAGAGGAGGAAGGCGGGCACCACCACGGAGACGAAGGGCACGAACACAGCGGCATCCACAATCACGACGACAGTCTTTTCCTTGGAAGATTCGTCCTGGAAGCCGACCTCACCCCGTCCACCCTTCTCGTGGCCAATCTGATCAGCGTGCTACCTGACGGGAAATCCGCCGCGTGGGGCTACGGTATCGGCCTGCGCCAGAAGCTCCGGCCTGACTTCTCCCTCGGCGTCGAAGCCATCGGTGATTTTGCCAGCCACGGCGGGCACGAAATCATCGGGGCGGCCTACTGGGAAGTGATCCCGCACCTCATCCTCAAAGCCGGTGCCGGCATCGGCCTCACCAGCGAAAGCCCGGATGCCTCCTTCCGCACCGGCTTCGTCTGGATGTTCTAACCACCGCCACCGGCTCCCCAGGCCCCTCGCTCAAGCCCTCCCGGTCAGACGATCCAGTCATCAAGGCCGTGCATGCCTTCCACCGGCCAGTTCTGCATCAGGAAACCCCCATTCACCCATGAAAACTTTCAGCCCATTCCTCCTCGCCACCCTATGCTTCCTCACTCCAGCCCACGCCCACCACGGACAGGAGTTTTTCCTGCTTTACGACGCCGGGGTCCAGCTGCCCCGGCACGGCATTCTCCAACAGAATTTCAGCTTTATTGACGAAGGCGACGATGATTCCCTCAGCCTTTCGCCCAGTCTCAGTCTCGGCATCCTGACACGCACCGCCTTCAATCTGCGCGCCGATTTCACAGACGATGCCGGCACCGGCTGGGCTTACCGCTCCATCGAGCCAGGTTTTCAGATCGACCTTACCCCGCCAAACCTGAAGCTTCCCATCCGCGTTGGGTTCGCGGCTTCCTACCAATTTGCTGAAGGCGGAAGCACCGGACATGTCCACGGAGCTTCTGATTTGTCAGAAAGTGCAGTCGCCCATGTTCATGACAGCAGCACCAGCACCGCTTCCCATGTCCACGCGGACGGCCTTACCCACGATGACACTGGAGCCGCGCCCCACGATCACAGCACGCACGATCATCCTCCGCTGGTGGAAACCCCACCCGGAGAAGACACCGGCCCTGACGGCCTCACTGCCGAAGAAATCGCCGCCATCAATGCCGCCAACGCCGCCGCCCAAGCTCAGGCCACGGCAACGGCAACGGCTCAACCCTCCGCCCCCTCCCCAAAACCCACCGCGAAAGCCAAAACTCCCACGAAAACCCCAGCTGCCTCCACTGGCCACAGCCACGCGGCAGGCAAAACCGATTCCGGGCATTCCCATGCCGGCAGCATCCATAACCACGACGACAATCTCTTCTCCGCACGCCTCATCCTCGAGGCCGACCTCACGCCGGATACCCTCCTTGTGGCCAATCTCATCAACGTCATTCCGGAAGGCGGGGATGCCGCCTGGGGCTACGCCATCGGCGTCCGCCAGCGCCTGCGTCCCGGCCTCTCTGCCGGAATGGAAGCGCTAGGCGACTTTGACAGGAACAAGCACCAGGAAGTCCTCGGGGCCTTCTTCTGGGAGCCCATGCCTCACGTCCTGCTCAAGCTGGGAGTCGGCACCGGCCTCACCTCCACCAGCCCGGACACCACCGTGCGCGCCGGAGTGCTTTGGATGTTCTAGCTTTTAAATCTCCTGTCATTTTCATCATCATCATGTTCCGCCAACACCACTCTTTTTCTGCTGGAGTCCCCATCGCCCTGCTCCTGGCTCTCGCGGTATCGGTCCCAACCGCCCTGGCCGCCGTGCCCCATCAGCACTTTGAAGGCCGCCAGACCCATCCTATCACCCTGTCACCGGACGGCACCCGCCTATTTGCCGTCAACACCCCGGATGGACGGCTGTCCGTTTTTGATATCTCCAATCCCGCCCGTTCTGCCCCCCTCCTCATCGCGGAAATTCCCGTG
>Ga0114967_10003949_pt1 | contig 12052 bp, 10 predicted proteins | sample M_130628_MF_Meta_FD_92639 | JGI IMG/M metagenome (GOLD analysis project Ga0114967, IMG submission 92639) | Freshwater microbial communities from Lake Montjoie, Canada to study carbon cycling - M_130628_MF_MetaG | ecosystem: Environmental > Aquatic > Freshwater > Lake | place: Lake Montjoie... | reverse complement strand
GCGTGACTCGAGCCGGATTTGCGATTCGAGTGGCCCCAACTTTTGTCGCATTCTGTTCCCGGAATCACCCCCCCCACCCACCCAGATCACGCTTGGAAAGTTTCTGCGCTCGAATGCATAGAAAATCTTTGCCCCCGATGGACTGGTGGAAGATTTGCTGCCGGCATGCGGGCTGGGCTGGCCCTTTCTTCTGGGCTTGGAGTTATCTTAAGCCTTTGATTTGCCCGCCATACTCTCCCGATTCAACTCCCCGCTGATCGTTTTTTTAATGAATTCTGCAACGTTTTTAGCCTGTCTTTTAACATCATAAGAAACACCGATCCTTCGGCTTTTTTTCCCCATCGCTAGCCTTAGCTTTTTATTCCCCAGTATTTTGTCGATTTTGTTGCCAAAGGCCACGCAATCATAGGGGTCGACGATAAAGCCGTTTTCCCCTTCAAGAATCAGATTTGAACTCGCGCCAGCATATTTACTGAGCAATAGCGGTAGTCCACAGCATGCCGCCTCGTGAGCCACAACTCCGTATGTATCAAACCGGCTTGGCAAAATAAAAAGATCGGCTCGCTGATATTCTTTGAGCAGGTTTACCCCATCTCGGAATCCAACAAGGTCGACTTCCCCATTATATCCGCTCTCTCGGATCTGCTTTCTTATTGCACTGATATTCTGTTTTTCAACACCTACAATTCTTAATCGCATCAAGGAGGATTTTGACACTCTTCCTAAAGCCGCCGCCAGCAGGTCTATGCCTTTGGTATAAGACGGGATCCCAACGAAAAGGACGGTGAGGCGTTTCGAGGCTTCTTTTCTTTTGGGTTTAAAAATGTCGGAGTCGACGGCATGAGGCACAAAATGAACTTTTGAACTCTGCGTCACAGCATCTTTTGTTTTCGCCAGAACTAGAGTCGAAAGTTTTTGATAAATGAATTGGTTCGCTCGCTTGTAAAGGGGAAGGCTTTTTCTTCCCCGCGGTCCCATGTCTGTCTCAAGCATCAGCGGGACTCCTTTCCAAAGACAGTAGAGCAAGGCTGGCCAACAAAAAATGGATTGCTCGACTGTGATAATGACCCGTGGCTGAGCCCTAATGATTTCAAGAATCTGCCGCAGGGTCGGAGGGGTTTGAAATATGCCTTTCCTCAATGTTTTTTCGTCCCTTTTCTGTGTCAGCACCTTTTCTTTGCTGACAGAGAGGATCGAAAGACTGTCCCGTGTGTGATTCTCTTTTCTCCACTGATAGGACGCAATCGATGGGCTTCTTTGTAAAACCAGTGTTTTGCCATATTTCTCAAGCCTTTTTGCCAAATGTCGGCAAAAGTTCAGCCGGTAAGGGGCCAGACCCAGCGTTAGGATAAGAACGATTGTTCTGGATTGTTTGCTTTGATATCGAGATGTACGCTCAGATTTCCTTTGAAAAAGCACCCGCAACTTCTCAAACAGACTCCCTTTTTCTTTTTGAAAGCCAGTTCGACTTATTGTGTTCATTTTTTTGATAAGGCGCATGCCTAAATGTTTGCGTCCCGAGACGGGCTAATATGAGCCTTTAATTCTGTTTTGCAATTTTCACCCAGTAGCAAAATAATCAGTTTGCCAGCCCAGTTTCTTGGCTAACTCGATGACGTTCAGAGAGAAGCTGAAGGCCTCGGACTGATCCAGATTCTCTTTTGGCATGCTCGAATCATGTTCTCTGTCTATCCAAATTCCATCTTTTTCCCTCTCCTCTAAAAATTAAGAATCCCTGCTCTGGAATCATCTTTCTTCCTTCATTGCCGAATCTCCATAACTTGCCTCTATGAGGCGTCTGCGGATTCTACAGATTTTTAACCGCTACCTTCAGTATGGTGGCGAGGAAGGGTCTGTTTTTCGGATTGGGGACGCCCTGCAGGATTCCCATGATGTGGAATACTTTATCGGCTCGACCCGGGATTTAATCGGAACATCCCCTTTCGATTTTTTAAGTTTTCCCTTTCGATCTTTTCATAACTTTACGGTCGCGCAGCGGTTGCGACGATACCAAGAGATCGGCCAATTCGACCTTTGGCAGATCCATAATGTCTTCCCTGGTTTATCCCCTTCGGTTTATCAGACGGCCTTGGAACTTCAGATTCCCATCGTGCATTTTCTTCATAACTATCGGATGTCGTGCACCAACGGATTCTTTATCAATCACGGAAGCCCCTGTGAGCGGTGTATTCATGGCAACTTCTGGCCCGCTTTACAAACGGCCTGCTGGCGTGACAGCCATCTGGCTAGTGGGATGACGGGTCTAATCCTCCGTCGCTTTCGGTCCATGGGACTTTTCGAAAAGGTCCAGGCATGGATTGCCCTCTCCCATGCGGCCAAGGCCAAGCACGTCCAAATGGGCATTCCAGAGGAACGGATTCATGTGGTGCCCCATTTTTATCAGCCTGTCGGCAGCCCTCCTCCCCCTTGCCCATCCGGGGATGTTTTGTTTCTGGGCCGGCTTTCCCCGGAAAAAGGTGTCGATTTTCTCCTGAGGGCCTGGGCCCAAATTGAAAGCGGGCCCCGCAAGCTGGTGATCGCTGGAACCGGCCCCGAAGAGTCCAAGCTACGGAAACTGGTTTCCAATCTTAACTTAAGAAACGTCGAATTCACGGGCTTTCTCCAACCCGAACAGCAAGAAAGATTTTGGCGTGAGAGTGCTTTTTTTGTGGCTCCCTCAATTTGGGACGAGCCGTTCGGCATGGTCGTGCTCGAAGCCTGGTCCAAGGGTCGCCCCGTTGTGGGTTTCGCCAAAGGCAGTTTTCCTGAAATGATTTCCGAAGGCCAAGACGGGACTCTGGCCCGAGAAGTCACCCCTCAGGCTCTGGCAGAAAGGATCTCCTTTCTTCTGAAGAATCCTACCCTCGTTGAGAGTTGGGGACATCAAGGCCGGGCCAAGCTGGATCATTTTGTCTCCAAAACCCGCTGGGTCTCTTCGATGGAAGCCGTGTACCAATCCTGTCCTGCTCTGCTAAACTAAAGTCATGCCCCCCAAATTAATCTCCCTTTTGAAATTTATTTTAGCCCTGGCCTTTGGATTGGGCCTGGTCGTTGGCCTGGATCGCGGCGTAGCCATTTTGTTTGGCGAACAAACCTTGGCTCCTCTCGTTTCGCTGCTGGTTCTCGCCGTTTTTTCTTTTTTTCTTACCCCGGCTCAGATCATCGTGGCCATTCCCCTGTTTGCATTCGAAAGCTTTGTGTTGATCCGTGAAGCCTCTGCCTATCCCTTGGTGCGCACTGCCACGGTTGTTTTAGGCGGAGCACTGGCTTGGGCGGTGCGGAGTGAACGGCTGAAGATTTCTGCCCAGCTTAAGGAAGTTGACACTCTCCTCGGTCAACTCCCCGTCCCTTGGCTGATGGTCGATTCTTCCGGCAACATCCTTCAGGCCAGCAAGGCGGCCGTTGCGACCCTGGGGATGAGCGAGTCTGAATTACAGGCCGTCTCTTTTCCCTATTTGTTTTCTCCGATTGAAAAAAAGGGTGATTTCATCCAGACCTTTCTCCAGGTGGTGGACCATCATCGAGGAACTTCAGGGTTAGAACTGATTTGCCGGCACTCCCGGCAGGCTTATTCCGCCTCTCTGGCCCCCCTGACCACCCCCCGCCGCACTTCCGTTTTGGTAGCGCTTAACCTGAAGAATTCCCCATGAATCTCCTATTTCTTCTTCGATGCGTGTTGCTCTTGTTTGGGGCTTGGGGGAGTTGTGTTGCCTCCCCTCCCTTGGTCATCCCCTACACGCCAGACTACGGGGGTGATTACGACCTTTTCGGAGGGGAAAACTACCTGACGAACGACGACGGCTTGATGCTTGAATCCCTCACGGCAACCCACGGGATGAGCATGCTCAAAAAAACCCAGGTTGCGATGGAGAAGCTCCGCAATCTGACTGATCCCCTTCGCCTGGCCAAACTCCGCGCCCCCGTGGAGATGCAGAAGGAACTTTATCTGACCCTCTACTGGCTGGCGGAAGCCGACATGGCCGAGGCCGATGTGCAGCAGGTTTTACAGGAAATCTCTCGTCGCGGCCGCGATCATGCCACACCAGCCGACACCACCATGGCGGAAGTCCTTCTTTATAATTTTCACCTTGCCCGACACCTTGGGATACTCGGCTTTCCTGGACTCGCTAAACTTTCCCAAGCCCTGCCCGCCGTAATCCCGGAGAACGACGGAAATGATCAGAACCGCCTCGCCTTCGCCGTTTCCATCCTCCCTCCTGAGCGATTCCCCGAAATCGCCCACCAACTCTTTAATTACGAGATCTTCGACGGCGCCCTTCCCAAGGCCCATACCCCCATCCTTGCGCCCAGCCAGATTGAATTCGCCCAAAAACTCATCTCCCGCGGTCTTCTCCCAGCTGACGCTTTAAAAAGATGAATTAGATAGGGGCGGCTCTCCGCAACCGCCCGCGACGAGTGCTACTTCACAGTCCGAAGGACACCCACCCTTACCAAGCCCGATAAGAAAATATTCCATGGGAGGTTTTCTTGTTTCATCATCCTCCCATGTCCTCTGCCCCTGAAGCCTTCCAAAAACTCCGCTCCCGCGGAAAGGAGCTCGCTCTTCTGGGTGCCACAGGGGGCCTTCTGGGCTGGGACCAAGAAACGCTTCTCCCCCCCAAAGGCCACTCTTTCCGGGCGGAACAGTCCGCCCAAATCGCCGGTCTGTCCCATCGTTTGGCCACCTCTCCTGAAATCAATCGTTGGCTGGATGTCTGCTCCTCCGCTTTCCCCGCCGACTCAGCCGAAGCCGCCTGCGTCGCCCGCTGGCGCCACGATTACCTTCGTGCGACCCGCATTCCCACAGAACTTGTGGAGGAAAATGAAATGGCCAGCGCCCTGTCCCGATCGGCGTGGGTCGAGGCCCGAAAAAAATCCGATTTTCCCTCCTTTGCCCCCCATTTGGAAAAGCTCCTCTCCCTTTCCCGGAAGATGGCCGACCTCTGGGGATACTCCGACCAACCCTACGACGCCCTTCTCGAAGGCTATGAACCCGGTTGGCGTGCCCGCGAAGTCGCGGCTTTGTTTGCAAAACTTCAACCCCGCCTGGTTTCCATTGCGGAAACGGCCATCTCCCTTCCCTCCCCTCCCTCCCGTAAAAATCTCCAAGGACACTATCCCCGGGCCAATCAGGAAGCCTTCCTACAAAAACTTCTTCCAAAAATCGGCTTCGACACTGCCGCCGGGCGTCTCGACTCCAGTACCCACCCTTTTTGCTCGGGCCTCGGACCGGGGGATACCCGGATGACAACCCGCTACGATGAGTCCGACTTCATGGTTTCCCTTTACGGGGTGCTGCATGAAGCGGGGCACGGACTGTACGATCAGGGCCTGCCTGAATCCCAACTCGGCACCCCGCTCGGGCAAGCCGCCTCTCTCGGAATCCACGAATCCCAATCCCGCCTTTGGGAGAATCGGGTGGGCCGCGATCTGTCTTTTTGGGAATCCTGGTGGCCCGATCTCATCCAAGCGTTTCCCGCCCTATCCAAACATTCCGCCGAAAGCGCCTGGCGGGCTTCGAATGCCGTCGAGCGCTCCTTCATCCGTGTGGAGGCAGACGAAGTCACATACGACCTCCACATCCTTCTCCGTTTCGAATTGGAAACCCAGCTTCTCAAAGGAGACCTTGCTGTTCGTGACCTTCCCTCCGCCTGGAACGAGCTTTTCAAAAAACTCCTCGGTCTCAAGGTCCCCGATGATGCCCGCGGTTGCCTGCAGGACATCCACTGGTCTCTGGGGGGATTCGGTTATTTCCCCACCTATACTCTGGGGAATCTCACCGCATCCCAACTTTGGCAGGCCGCCCACCGCGATCTTCCCTCCCTCCCTAATTCCATCCATAGCCGTGATTACGCCCCTCTCCTCCGTTGGCTCCGGGAAAAAGTCCACGCTCATGGTCGCCGTTACACCGCCGCAGAACTTGTGCAACGGGCGACGGGAAAAGCCCTCGACCCGGAGGCTCACCTTTCCATTCTGGAAACCAAGATCAGCGCTCTCACCTCATGATTGCCCCCCATAAAATATCCCTCGTCATCAGCACCTATAATCACGTGCGACCTCTTGAGCTTTGCCTGGATGCCCTTCGCCGCCAAACAGCACTGCCGAAAGAAATTCTGATCGCGGATGACGGATCGGGCGAAGCAACTCGTAACCTCATTCTGCAAACGACCCCCACATTGCCCTGCCCGCTTCGCCATCTGTGGCATGAAGACAAGGGCTTTCGAAAAAACATCATTCTCAACCGGGCTCTCGCTGCCGCCACAGGAGATTATCTGGTTCTCACCGACGCGGATTGCGTTCCTCATCCCAAATATATTGAAGACCACGCCTCCTTGGCCGAAGAAGGATTCTGGGTCCAAGGTCGTCGCTGCTACCTTTCCGCATCAGCTTCCGAATCTCTTCAGCCCGGACGGCCTGTTCCAAGTTTCCGTCTTCTCTTTTCTGGAAACATGACCGGCGCTGCGAAAGGCTTTCGCCTGCCCTTTCCCGTCATTCGCCGTAACACCGGCCAGCGGGGTATTATCGGTTGCAACATGTCCATGTGGCGGAACGACCTCCTGGCCGTCAACGGCTGGGACGAAGACTTTGAAGGATGGGGCCTAGGGGAGGATTCTGACGTTGGCTCTCGGCTTTATCATCTCGGCCGACCACGCAAGTTTGTCTACGGCCGTGCGATTCTTTTTCACCTGTATCACCCGATTTTAAATCGGGACCACCTTCCCCAAAGCCAGAATCGGCTGAACGAAACTCTGCGCACTAAAAGAATCCGGTGCATACGGGGTGTGGATCAGTATTTAAAATAATTCCGAGGTTGCCGAGGCCCCTTCGAGGGGTCCCTACCTTGAGAATTTCTGTCTCGCGGCCATGGCCGCTCCGACGATTCCTGCCTCATTATGCAATTTTGCCGGAACAACCTTTGCGTTCACCCCTTTCGATGCACGCGGCAGCCATTTTTCAGCCCGCTTGCTGACGCCCCCCCCGACGATGATGAGATCGGGGTTGATCAGGTGATCGACCAGTTGCAAATATTCACGCACGCGCCGCCCCCATTTTTTCCAGCTCCAATCATGCTCTGTGCGGGCTTTCGCACTGGCGATTTTTTCCGCGTCCCCTCCCTCCAGGGTCAGATGCCCCAACTCAGTGTTTGGAATCAGCACGCCTTCATAAAAAAGCGCGCTTCCGATCCCTGTTCCCAAGGTGACCATAAGAATGGTGCCTTTCTGTTTTTTGCCGGCCCCATGGTGTACCTCGGCCAATCCGGCGGCATCCGCGTCATTGATCACGCAAAAGCGACGATGGATCCCTTTTTGGAAAACGTTTTCCGCGTTCTTCCCAACCCACTGAGGGGAGAGATTTACTGCCGTACCGACCACGCCCCGTCGGATCGGCCCGGGAAATCCGGCACCTACGGGACCGGCATGCCTAAAATGTTGGACGATTTTTTTGATTGTGCGGATCAGTGCCCCCGGGGCTGCAGGATTGGGTGTGGGCAAGTGTAGGGGATCTCCTTTCATCACCCCCGCGGGAAAATCCACCAAGCCCCCCTTGACCCCGGTTCCCCCGATATCAATTCCCAGAATGGTCATGCGAACAAAGATCATGCCCTTTCCCCCTTCGGCGCAACACCCCCGTTTTTGAATCTGCTTACAACCAGTTCAATCCCCCGTGGGAACAACCTTGGGCAGTTTCTTGTGATTACGGCGATCTCTGCAATTTTCAGCTTCGAGATGGATAACCCCGCAAAACTGCAGGAGGAGTTGGAAGGCTACTGCGGACTGGGCATGTACGACGAAGCCCTTGCGCGCATCAACCGCGCCCGGCGAAAAGGCGACCACAGCCTCACTCTGTCCTTCCTGCGCACCCGAATTCTCCGGGCCGCCGGTCGTTTTCTTGAATTACGGAAGACCGCGGAAAGGCTTCGGAGACTTCGCCCGGAAGAGCCGGAAGTTTGGGTTTCACTTGCCGATGCGGTCCGCCACCACGATTCCCTCCAGCACGGTCGCTCGATCCTTTTGGAAGCGGAACGCAAATTCCCCGATAATCCCCACATCAAATTCCAATTAGGCTGTTATCACTGCCAGCTCCAGGATCTCGAAAAGGCCCGTTCGTATGTTCAGGCCGCCATCAGAATCGATCAGGCCTGGGCGGATGCGGCCAAAGAGGACGAAGATCTCGCTCCCCTCCGCCAAAAAATCTGAAATCTCCTCCCCCCGCCTCCGCTCGAGTTTCCCGTTGGTCCGTCTTCTTTTTTGCGGGGATTCTCGTTGCGGGCTGCGGCCTTATCCGTTCTTCCCACGATATGACAACCCGCGCAGGAACCCCGCTCGAGGTCCGTCTTCCGGCAAATTTTTCCACCGGATACCGCTGGGTTCTTGATCCTCCGATGCAAACCGCCCGGCTCGTGAGCGAATCTTACCTGCCGTCGTCTGAAGCCCGACCGGGCGCTCCAGGCACCCAAACTCTGCGGGTGGTTTTTCCCAGAGAGGGCCGATTCAACCTCAAACTGGCTTCGCGACGCCTTTGGGAGTCATCCTCCGTTCCTGCGGCGCAAACCACCAATTTCGTTGTTCAGGTTCTATCGAGCGGCAAAAACCCTTCGATGATGGAACAGCTCTTTCCACCCCATTCTTCGGATTCGCAAATTCCCCAACCTGAAGAGGAAGCCCCCTCGACTAATCGAATCCAGCTCCGTCGCCCTTAATATAACGGAACCAAATTTTCCGTCCGGATCCAACCCGCGTCGTGATTCGGCAATCGGATTTTACTCCAACCCAAAAAGCTTTTTTCCAAATGGGCGATCGATCCCGGGGGATAGGCCTTTTCCGCTTGGGGTTCGACTTCGGTCGGTACAGAGCGCAGGGGAGCCACATCGACAATCATCACCGAGGCTACATCTGAAAGCTTTCCATAAACACCTAGAGCGCCGCCTGCGATACTGCACTCAAACGTGCCAAGCAAAAGTACCGCAAGCCCCAAAGGCAGCCATACCTTCTTTTTTTCGGGTTGATAACCGGAAGCCAGCCCCAGCGCACAGCTTCCCAACAATGTCGTAAATCCCAGTACCAGAACGGCCTGCCAGACAAAAACTCCGCTCTTGGAGGTCAGCCAAGGACCCCATCCTTCTTCTGTAAGCCTCCTGACAGCCGGATCCTGTTGATCGGATGAGGCGGCATATATTCTCAGGTTCCACGCAACCGATTCTTTGCCGGGATCACGCAGATAGGCGGCTAGGCCGTGGGCTAAAGCTCTCTCCTTGTCCCCAGACTGAAAATAACACAAGGCGAGATTATTTTGCGCCACCACATCTCCAGATCTCATTGAGACCCTTTTTGCCCAAAAGGCGCCTGCCTCATCAAACTTTCCTGCATGATAAAGCGCAATCGGGTCGGCTGGTGATGAGTCTTTTGGAACGGGCGCTTGCTCTGCAATTAGAGCAGATTGCCCGGCAAGAATTAGCCACAGGGTTAGCCATGGCCAAACATTTTTGGGGACCAAAAGTTGGAATATGCCCGTTGGCGGGAACCTTACTTTGAGGGCAAGGGTCTTGGCCTCGTCACACCATTCCCCAATTTTAACCCCTGTATCTTTTCCATAAAGTGCATCCTCAACCGTACAATAGGACTGATGAACTTTGGCCAAATCCTCAGACGAAAGCATTCCTGGTTTGATTTTTTTAATTTCATCTGCCCGTGGGGCTGCGGTAGTGATGCTCAGAAACTTGAAAACCGCCTGTTGCCAGAGAATCAATGGCCTAACAATCTCGTCTACCTTTTTTGCATTTTCGATCTGCTGTATGCAGCCTAACCAAGCCTTAAGTGCATCTTTCCGCGCGAGGTATGGGTCTGTGATTAATGCCCTTTTTTGAATCCACCCCCACCAAACCCACAGGAATATGCCTACGGCAATACATTCCGCACCAATCCAAAAGTTCCATTCCAAAGGAGCAAATCCCCAACCACTTCCCTCCAGCGGTTCTTTGGGTAGCCCGGGCGCTCCATACTGAAGAGGGCTGGCCGGCTTGACCGCCTGCGGAAGCGGTTGCTTGGTCGTCGGGGTGGCCGTAGTCGTGCTGGTGGGAGCCGGGCTGGAAAGAGAAAGTCCGCCAGATCCCTTGGTGACGGAAATCTTCGGCGGTTTGGCTTCTATGCTCTCATAGGTTTTTTTCTTCGGATCAAAATACACGAACTTCACCGGAGGGAGCTCGAACTCCCCGGACTGAGTGGGAATCATCACCAGATCCTCAACAATCGCCCCTGTAAAAACCTCCGTTCCGTTGAAATCCCTCCGCAACTTTGGCTGAATCGTTCGGATCTGGTTGGGAACTGTCCGGGGAGGTAGCTCCACCCCCATCGGCCAGTTCCCCGTGCCACGCAGAGTGAGAGTCCAGGTCACCGGCTCTCCCTCATTGACCTGTTCCGGAACCATTTTGGATTCCATGGAAAACTGCCCCACCGCCCCCTTGAACGCCGCAGGAGCCCCGCTCGGGAGTGCCTGCACCGCCACGGGAATGGGGTCGCTCGATACCTCCACCTCCTGGCTCCCGGGTTGGGTGAAAAAGAAGGAGGCCCCACCAAATCCCGTTTCAATATCCAACTTCTGCCGGATGGGCGGAACCTCGAAAGTGCCCGCCTTGGGAATCATTGCCCGAGTGTGGAACTGCAGTCCCTTACTGCCTCCAGGCCCAATCTGCTGGCCACGGTCCCATGCCTCCGCAGTGAAATTCTGCACATCCCAAAGCGGTGTCGTTTTCACACGCCCACTCCGATTCCCCGTGATGAAAACCCGATAATTCACATCAAAGACTTCCCCGACGTAGGGATTTCTGGGTTCCATTGCCGCCTCTGCTTGGGCCACTCCTTTGATCGAGTTTCCGGCTGCAGGAGGCGGGGTACTCGTGCCGGCAGAAAACGGGAATCCGGGATTTGGCTGAGGTCGGCCTTGGCCCGAAGAAGATCGTCCTGCATTCAGTCCCAGCGCCGGCACATTCATCCGTCCTTTGTCCGTGGCCACAGTAAAGGCCGGAATTTGGATCCTTCCCTCCGCCGTAGCCCGCACGGAATAACTGAACGTGGTGGAAGTGCTCGTTTGAAAGTTGATCATCGAAAAGCTGGTCGCCCGCCCCGGCTGCCCCATAACGTCCAGTCCCCGAACCGTCGGAAGGTTGACCGACCCGGATGGCTGACAATCGGTAAAAACAAGTTCCAGTTGTGCGGGCTCGTTCGCCCCCAATGTCCCCGGATCGTTCCAAGCGACCGACTGGGCTCGTCCCAGAAAATATCCGGAAACCAAGAGAACGAAGAAGAGGCAAAGTTTTTTCATTCCGGTTACCATGGTTTCGCCGTTGAAGAGGGAGAGGGTCGTTGGTCTTTGGGTTGAAGTCTTTGTTGTAGAATGGCCGGGCTGTCGGACTGACGAACTTGTTCCAATCGGGAGTTGGCCTCAAGGGTAAACGCGCTCTCTTTCCCATCTTTTTCCTTTTTTCCGGATCCGCCGCCAACCATCCGCATCCCCTCTGGAGCTTCCTTCCCCTTTTCTTTCTTCTCCCCGCCTTGTGCCATCCCTCCCGAAGGTTTGCCCTGATCCTTCTTCTCCTGCCCCATTTCCGAAAACCCCGCTCCCTGATCCTGAATCGGGGCGACTTCATTTTCACGATCCCTCATCGTTCCCTCCTGCTCCTTGCTCGAGCTATAATCTTTCACCTGGTTGGGATCTTTGCTTTTTCCTTTTGCTTCCTGCTTTTGTTTTTCGTCGCCGCTTTTGCCGTCCTCCTCGGATCCCTGTCCCTCATTCTTTTCTCCGGGTTTTCCTTGCTGTCCCCCCTGACCCTTCTGACCCGAAGAGGGTGGGCTTTGGGAGTCTTTTTCTTCCTGCCCGGAGCCCCCTTGAGAGTTATCCGATTTTTCCCCTTGGCCTCCTTTTTGGTCTTGCGGTTCGTTTTTCCCCTTTCCGGATTTCTTATCCTGCGATTGTTTCTTATCCTGCTTTTGATCCTTGGATGATTTGGAGGAGTCAGATTTTTGGAGAGGTGGAGGCTGAAGTTTTTTCAACTCGT
>Ga0114967_10003947_pt1 | contig 12055 bp, 13 predicted proteins | sample M_130628_MF_Meta_FD_92639 | JGI IMG/M metagenome (GOLD analysis project Ga0114967, IMG submission 92639) | Freshwater microbial communities from Lake Montjoie, Canada to study carbon cycling - M_130628_MF_MetaG | ecosystem: Environmental > Aquatic > Freshwater > Lake | place: Lake Montjoie... | reverse complement strand
GGATGTTCGTAAATGCCCACAATGCAGGCTTGGTTCTTAAGACTCACGCGCCAATTCCTCAATGAACGGAAGAGCCGGGAGTCTAAAGCCTACGCGGACAAAATCGAAGGTTGAAAGTCTGAAAGCGCCTCGGCACCGGACCATCGGCGGTTTCCCGCCGACAGCCGGAGCCTGTCCGCACCACTCAGGCAGCCAATGCGGCGGGTCGCACCAGCGCCTGATTAAAGGCCAGCGTATCGGCCACCGCTTTCACCACGGCCGCGATCCGCCCGATGTCGGCAATCTGCTGGGCGCTCAAGCCCTCCTGTCGCAGCACCGCCGTGTGCGAGGTGATGCACACCGGGCAGGCGTTGACGATCGACGCCGCCAGACTGAAAACCTCGAAGCTCCGCTTCGGTACGCCACCGTGATTCACCATCACCTGCATGCGTAAACGCGGCGGAATCTGCTTCACCTCAGCGTCCTCCTGAATCCCGGCCAGTTTGTACCAGACGTTGGTCATGCCCATGATGGCCGCCGCGCTGGCGACGGCATCAATTTCCGTCGCGCTGAGGTGCTGCTGGGCTTCGAGGCTTAGGGCCCGAATCACCGTCGGTTGCTTTGCCACCAGCGCGCTCGCCAGCGCCGCGCCGTAGGTTTCCAGCGGCGGCAGCGAACTGCCGCTCAGCACGTTGCCCAGATTGATTTTGAGATCCTTCGCGTAGTCGGGGATGGCTTCGCGTAACTGTTCAATGCTCATGTGTTGCTCCTTTGGGGGCTCGCGCGGTGCGGGCCCCGGCTGTGGATGGCGTTCAGGCCGCTTTCAGGGTTGGCCCGTTGACTTGCCGATTGCAGGGGCAGAGTTCGTCGGACTGGAGGCCGTCCAGAATCCGCAGGATTTCCTCCGGACTGCGTCCCACCGACAGGTTGTTCACCGATACGTGCTGAATCACGTTATTCGGGTCGACGATGAAGGTCGCCCGCAGCGCCACGCCGGCCGTCACGTCGCGCACGCCCAGCCCATCCACCAGCGATCCGGTGCTGTCGCCGAAGGCCCAGTGGTTGAGGCGATCCAGATCGGGATGCGCGCGACGCCAGGCGAGCTTGCAGAACTCGTTGTCGGTGTTGCCACCCAATAACACCGCGTCGCGATCGGCGAACTCGGCGTTCAATTTGCCGAAGGCCACGATTTCGGTCGGGCATACGAAGGTGAAGTCTTTCGGGTAGAAATAAATGATTTTCCACTTCCCTTCGAAGCTCGCCTCGGTGAGGGTTTCGAACGCGCTCATGCCTTTTTCTTCGTGCTCGTTAAAGCCCGGCTTCACGCCCGTGACGCAGAAGGGGGAAAGTTTTTCGCCGACTGTTTTCATTGCGTTTCTCCTTGAGGATTTGCTTTGCCATTGCGCCAGTCCGTGGGGCCTGGAGCGCTTCAGAACACGGCGAGCATGAAACGACACCGGCCGGGTCTGCGTACAATGAGTTATCCCGATGGCGATGATGGAAAAAATCGATGAAGCACCTGCCGACCCTGCGCTCGCTCCAATATCTGGTGGCCCTGCACGACGAAGCCAACTTCGGCCGCGCGGCGACTGCCTGTGCGGTGAGTCAGTCCACGCTGAGTTCATCGATTCTGAATCTGGAAGAGCAGCTAGGTGGCGTGATGGTGGAACGCACCAACAAAACCCTCAGATTCACCGCGCTGGGGCTGGCGCTAGTGGAGCGCGCGCGACCGCTGCTGTTGGCGGCCGGCGAACTAACGGAGGTTGCGCACAGCTGGTCGGGAGAGCTCAAAGGCCCACTGAAACTCGGCGTCATTCCCACTATCACGCCGTTTCTGTTGCCGCGCTTACTGGCGCGGGTCGGGCAACGCTTCCCGCTGCTGGAACCGCGCATTAAGGAAGACTTCACGCATCGTCTGCTCGACGACTTACATCAGGGCGCGCTGGATATCGCGCTGATCGCGCTGCCCTGGTCGGCGCCCAATATCGCCACCGTCGCAATTGGCCGCGACCCGTTCCGCTTTGTGTGTCATCGCGACAATCCGCTGGCCAGCGCACCGCCGGCTGATGTCAGCGACATTCCCGAAGGCAAAATCCTGCTACTGGAAGAAGGCCATTGTTTGCGCCAGCACGCGATCGACGCCTGCCGGCTGCGAGAGGCTTCGCGCATCAACCAGTATTCCCTGTCGAGCCTGCACACGCTGGTGCAGATGGTGAATCTGGATTTAGGGGTGAGCTTTCTGCCGCAGCTCGCGATTGATGCCGGCATTCTGCACGGCACCGAGGTCGTGGCCAGTGATGCCGGCGCCGCCGGCGCTTACCGCGACATCGGCCTTGCGTGGCGGCGCTCCAGCATTCGTAGCAACGAGTTTCTGACGCTGGCGCGCGAGGTCGAATCGCTGCTGACGCCCTAGTGCGGCGGCACGTATTCCGCATCGCGGAGCAGTGCTTCGCAGGGCGGCGCGTGGTGACGTACCAGCACCGCGATGTTCTGCCAGTCCTGACTGATCTCTTTCATCATTTCCGCCGATGCAGTTTCCATCGCCTTGTTGCCATCCTGCGCGCCATGCAGCAGCACGGCGGCATTGAGGCTGAACTCGCCGGCGGTGTAGAAGCCATCGTAAAGCGGTGCCGGATGGCCACGCGCGGCGAGGAAAAAATACGCCGCGCATGTGCTGAACGCGGGCCGTTCCGGCGCCTCCAGCGCTTTCACCACCGACATTTCCGGCAGGCCGTTGTCATCCTGTGCAACGCTCACCATCGGTCCACATAAGCCCAGTAGCAGGGGCGCAAGACTCAGCCATTTCATTTAACGTTCTCCAGTGCCTGCAGGCGCGGCAACGCCGTGCGCAGGGAATCAAAGGCCAGCATCGCCGGCGTCACCTCAAGCGGCGGCAGCCACATCAGCGCCTGTGCTTCATCGTTCAGGGTGACTGCCGGGAGGGCGGCAAGTTCAAATTCAAAATAGGCGTCGAGCGTGCGATAGGTGACGCCGCCGTAGTCGTAGCGATTAGGCGCTGAAAAAAGATACCGGCCGTGGTCCACCCGCAGCCCGAGTTCTTCCTGCAATTCGCGGGTAATCGACGCTTCCAGATCTTCATCAGGGTCAACGAAACCGCCCGGCAAATCGAGCAACCCGAGGCCGGGCGCTTTGGCCCGCTGCAACCATAGCACTTGACCCTGATGTCGCAGCACCGCGCTCACCGCGCTCGCGACATTCAGAAACAATTCAAAGCCGCAGTGCGGGCAAGACAGACGTCGCGACTCGGCACAAAACGCAGCGGCGAATCCGCAGCGCGCACAGTGCCGAGCCCAGTCCATGCGGGGTGCCTAGCGCTTCAATTCGACTTCAATAAAAGCGAGTTCGGCGTCGCCGCCGTTAATCACGTTGTGCTCCACACCCACCGGCCGCGAGTAGGACTGACCCAGCGTGAGGACCGCCTCAATCGGGCCCGTGGGGGTCTCGAGATGCAGCACCCCATGGGTCACCGGAATCACCACGTATTCGTAACCGTGCCGATGCCAGCCCGTCTCGGCGCCAGGCGCGAAGCGCCATTCGGTCACGCGCACGGCGTCGTTATCAATTTGCACCGTAGGGACGGCAGCGGGACGTGAAGACATTGGGGATCTCCGCAGAAAGGCAGACTTTGTTTGGGAGAGATGCGCGACGGGTAACGTGCGCGGGTGCTCAGGTCAAGGCTGGGCACCCGGCGCGTGACGGCAATTGCTTAGGCTTTCGGCGCGTAAGCGTTGCACCAGCCTTTGGCCGCGACGGCCTGACCGGCGAAGATGCTGCAACCCCCGAAGGCATCGCCCGCCGCGCCCAGGTACAGCGCGCACTTGCTGCAGGCCATGCCGTCGGCGTAACGCGGATATTTGGCTTTATCGACGGTGGCGCCGTCGTGCTTGTAGCCGAGGCTCACAGCCTGCGGACCGGCTTCGTCGACATGCGGCAGGTCGGCGGCGAAAGCGATGCGATTGGCGGCCAGCTGGGCCACGGAGACGGCGGCCACGGCGGACAGACCGCGCTTGAAGAAATTACGTCTGCTGTTATCCATGATGAAGTCCTTAGCGTCTGCAGTGAAGAAAAGAGATGTCAGAGTAACCGATACGCCCGCGCGGGCGTGACCGGTTCTCGTGTGCGGAATGCTGATGATCCCGCAGTGCGTGAGCTTAATCGGCACGGGGCGCGGCGTGCTTGATTTGTTGAACGATATCCCGCAGGCGCTCGGCGTCGGCCGGGCTCGCCACCGGAATGCTGAACTCCAGACGGGTGGCAAGTCCGACGTAACGGTCGGCAATGCGCGCTGCAATGTGGTCATGGCTGGCCACGATGGCGTAGAGGTCCAGCACTTCATCGCTAATCAGCGCCGCCATCTCCGTCCAGCGCTGCGCGCGGGAGAGCGTATTCAACTCGCCGGCCAACGCTTCCAGTCCATGCGCGACGAAGGTCGCCGAGTAAGCCGGCGTGGAACCGTAAAACGCGATCCGCCCCCGAATTTCTTCCCGCTTGCGGAGCACGGTTTCCTCGTCCGGCCCCGTCGCCACCAGCGGCGCGACAGCGACCGCAAAACCTTCCAGCGAGCGACCCGCGCGCTCGGCGCCACGCTGCACGGCCGGCAGCATCACGGTGCGCAGATAATGCGGCGTGCAGACGGGATGCACGCACAGCCCGTCTGCCAGTTCGCCCGCCACCTGGCCCATGTAGGGATTAACGGCTGCCAAATGCAGTTGGGGCAGTGGATTCTCCAGCGGCAGCGGTGTGAACACCGGCACGTTGAGGTTGATTTTGTAATGCTCGCTCGCATGCGCGACCGGCGTTTCGGTCTGCCAGGCCTGCCATAAATCGCGCACCGCCCGCAGGTAATCGCGCATCCAGGGGCCGGGTGCAGACCAACGCATGCCGAAGCGGCGCTCGATATGGCCCTTCACCTGACTGCCTAGACCTAACGTGAAACGCCCTCCGGACAGACGCGCCAGACTCCAGGCGGTCATCGCGGTCACGGTCGGGCTACGCGGGAACGCAATCGCCACGGCGGTACTGACCTCAAGGCGTGTCGTGGCCTGCAAGGCGAGCGTTGAGAGAATGTAGGGGTCGTCCTTGTTGTCGCGCACGCTCAGGCCATCAAAGCCCAGACTCTCGACCAGCGCGGCGTCCTGCGCGACCTGCCGAATATCGAGCGCGCCATCGGCGGCCTTCAAGCCCGAATCCGCTTTGCCCAGCGGTAATACCGTTTCAACGAACATCAGCAACTCCTGAAGAGTGGATTAACCCGCACTGCGCCGCCGCGGCTTTGGCAGCGGCAATGCCGCTCAGCCACGCGCCGTGGACGTCGCCCATGTAAGACCGCGAGGTGGCCTCGCCGGCAAAAAAAAGTCGTTCACCCAGCGGCTCGGCCAGCCGCTGACGGGCATCTGCGGCACCGGGTTGCGCAGCAGCGACATAGCCCCGCACCCAAGGCTCGGCGTCCCAGTTCACCGCCACGCTGGTGGCTGCCGCCCGTTGAATGTCGTGACCGAACAAGCCCGTGAGCTGCGCCAGCAACACCTCCCGCATGGTCGCCGCGCCGGCCGCCGCCAGCTCGCGCCCGAACTCACCGCTAAAAATCCCTACCGCGAGTTCAGCGCCGGCCGGTCGCAGCAGGAGCTCCAGCGGCACACACGGCGCGTCGACGGGAAACCACAGGCTGGGCGGCAGCTCGCCAAAGACCGGCCGCGTGAAAGACAGCGCGAACTTATTGCTGTGGCCCATCGGTAACGCATGAATCGCGGACTCGGTCGCAGGCGGCAGCGCCGGCAAAAAGCGGATGACGCCGCTCGCGAGCACCCCGGTCGAGGCGGTCACAATCACCGCGCGGGCGCGGATTTGGCCGCGAGCGGTGTGCACGGTGACGCCATCGGCCGCGCCCCAGTCGATGGCAGTGACCGGGGTGGCGAGCTCAAGGGGCAAGCCCTGTGCCAGCAGGCTGATGAGATTGCCGTAGCCGCCGGTGACCGGCAGGTCGGCATCCCGCCACACGTAGCGCGAATAGTCGAGGCTCGAGCCTTGCGCCGGACTCACGCCCTGCTTGGCGGTGAACTCGGCCGCCACTACATCAGCCCAGCGCGCGCCGCGTTCAATGGCCAATTCGGCCGCCACGTCGAGCGCGCGCGCGCCCAGTTCGGCGATGCGGTCAAAGCCGCGCTCGACGGTCTCCGCACAGCCCAGGGCTTCGGCCGCCGACAGCGGCGCGCTGGCGCGACAGTAGTCTTCTACCAGCGGCGCCCGGGAGTACTCGAACCGCAGTTGGTCGGCGAGCGCGCGCAGCGGATTTTCTGCCGGCGAGTGAAACCAGTGCGCGCCGCGGTCGAAAGGCTGGCCGAAGCTTGAATTGTCACTGACGGCGCGGCCGCCGATGTGTGCGCTGGCCTCGAGCACCAGCGTCTGCACGCGAAGCGCCCGCAACTGGCGAGCGGCCGCGATGCCGGCCGCGCCAGCACCAACAATGACGACCGCAGGCGAACTCATCACGATTCGGCGCGCCTCCTTACCGCCGGCTCAAAGCCTCTTCGCGCAACTGTCGCTTGAGAATTTTATTGGTGCCGGACAGCGGCAGCGCCTCGAGTCGAATCTCCACGCTGCGGGGCACCTTGTAGCCCGCAATCAAGGAGCGGCAATGCGCGACCAGCACATCGGCGGTGAGCGTCACACCCTCATGCGGAACCACGATGGCATGCACGGTTTCACCCAGATCCTCGTGCGGCAAACCAATCACCGCGCACTCGCGCACGCCGGGGTGTTCGTGCAGGGCGTTTTCGACCTCGCCCGAATACACGTTTTCGCCGCCAGAAATAATCATGTCCTTGATGCGATCGACGAGATAGATAAACCCTTCGTCGTCCATATAGGCAGCGTCGCCGGTATGCATCCAGCCGCCGCGCAGGGTGTGGGCGGTGAGTTCGGGCTGCTTCCAGTAGCCCTGCATCACCATCGGCCCGCGCACCTGAATTTCGCCCACCTCACCGCGTGGCATTTCCACATCGTCGTCGTTGCCAATGCGGATTTCGGCGGTATGAATGGCTTGGCCGATGGATTTGATGCGCCCGGCGTTCGGGCCGTCGAGCACGTGATATTTGGGTTGCAGATAGGCCGCCGAGGGCGAGAGTTCGGTCATGCCGTAAGACTGCGTGAAGCGCACCTGGGGCAGCATCTCGAGCGCCTTGCGCAGGAGCGCGTCGGGGATGATCGAGGCGCCGTAGGAGATATTCGTCACGCTGCTGAAGTCGGTCTTCGCGAAGTCCGGATGATTCAGCAGGCGGTTGATGGTGGTGGGCACCATCAGCAGGTGCGTCACACGGTAGCGCGGCACGGCGTCTAGTAACGCGCCCACCTCAAACCTCGGCATGATGACGCCGGTACCGAGCGCCATCGTGGTGCTGAAAATTCGAGCGATACCGGCGGTGTGAAATACCGGCATCGAATGGAGGTACACCATGTCTTCGGTGAACTCCATGTTGGGGATTTGTGCGAGCGTATTGGCCACCAGATTGGCATGACTGGTACACACGCCCTTGGGCCGTCCGGTGGTGCCGCCGGTGTATACGAGCGCCAGCAGGTCTTCGCCGCCACGGCGGGCGTCCGCCACCGGCGGGCGCGCCGCCAGCAGGGTTTCGTAGTCCAGTTCGATCTCCGGCACCGCAATCCCGATCACCACCCGCAGTCGTGGCGCGCCGGCTTTTAGCGCGGCAACGCGATGCGCGTATTCGGGCCCGACAATCAGCAGCTCGGATTCCGCATCATTGAGGATGAAGGTGAGCTCGGCGTCCGACAGTCGCGTGTTGAGCGGCACCATCACGCCCCCGGCCCAGGGCACCGCATAGTGGTAATCGAAGTACTCGATGCCCGTGTCCGCCATGATCGATACCGCCGTGCCCTGACCCACGCCCATGTCCTGCAGCACGCCGGCGAGGCGCGCCACGCGATCGGCGAATTCTCCCCAGGTCACGCTGCGTTCGCCGCAGTGAATCGCGATGCGTTGGGATTTGAGGCGTGCGCCACGTACCGGCGCCTGTGTGAGATGAAGATGCGACATCGATAGCTCCGCTACAGCAATCAGAAGGGCGGCAGTCTACACGGCGCGTTGTTGGAAGCGGCGCATGTTTCCCCTGCGCAGGACTTTGCCTACACTCCGGCCAAGTCCTTATCAGAAACCGCCATGAAGCAGCTTTTTCGCACCCGCACTCACGGCCACGAGGCTTATGCCAATAGCGGATTAAATCGCTGCCTGTCGGCGTTTGACCTCACCCTGCTCGGCGTCGGCGCCATCATCGGCACCGGTATTTTCGTCCTTACCGGCATCGCCGCCGCCACCCAGTCGGGGCCCGCGGTGGTGCTGTCCTTCGTCATCGCCGGCGTGGCCTGCGCGTTCGCCGCGCTGGCCTATGCGGAGCTCGCGGCCAGCCTCGGCGGATGCGGTAGCGCCTACGGCTACAGCTACTCGGCCTTCGGCGAATTCATCGCCTTTCTCATTGGCTGGAATCTGCTGCTGGAATACGGAATGTCGGTGGCGGCGGTCGCCAACGGTTGGTCGGGTTACTTCGGCAATGCGCTGGCAGCCATAGGCCTCTCCCTGCCCAAGGCGCTCACCACCCAACCGAGCAACGGCGGCATCGTCAACTTGCCGGCCATGCTGGTGATTTTGCTGCTCATGGGCTTGCTGATTGCGGGCGTGAAAGAATCCGCCCGCTTAAACGCTGTCATGGTCGCGATCAAACTCATCACCATCGGCGTGTTTCTGGTGGCGGCCAGTGGCAACGTCGACACGGCCAACTGGTCGCCCTTCATGCCCTTTGGCTGGTTTACGCGCGGCGCAGACGGCCACACCGTGGGCGTGTTGGCGGGCGCCTCGATGGTGTTTTTTGCCTACATCGGGTTTGACGCGGTGACCACGGCGGCGGAAGAAGCGAAAAACCCGCAGCGCGATTTGCCGATCGGGATTCTGGGTTCGCTGGTGTTCTGCACGGTGATTTACATCGCGGTCGCCGGGGTGCTCACCGGGGTCGTCAGCTACACCAAACTCAATGTGGCATCTCCCGTCGCGCAGGCACTGCTCGAACTCGGGCATCGCTGGGCCTCCGGGCTGGTCGCGGCCGGGGTGATTGCCGGCCTGCTCACCGTGATGCTGGTGCTGTACTACGGCCTGACCCGCATTATTTTTGCGATGTCCCGCGACGGCATGTTGCCCGCGCTGTTTAGCCGGGTGAATGAGAAAACACAGACCCCGGTCACCACGATTGTGTTTGTGGGCGTGGTCTGCGCGCTGTTCGCAGGCTTCATTCCGCTCGGCAAACTGGCCGAACTGGTGAACATCGGCACGCTGTTCGCGTTTGTGATGGTTTGTCTCGGCGTGGTGGTGCTTCGGCACACGCAACCCGATTTGCCGCGCCCGTTCAAAACCCCCTGGAGCCCCTTGGTGCCTTTGCTCGGCGCCGCCTCGTGCGGCGCCTTGATGGCGTTCCTGCCGGTCGATACCTGGCTCCGCTTCGTGGTGTGGCTCGCACTGGGGGTAGCGTTTTATTTCCTGTATTCGATGAAACACAGTGCCTTGGTGCTGGAAAGCCCTACTCCATGAGCGACGTCCGGCGTATCCGGGTGACCCTCAAAGGGATCACCAGCCCGTGTCTGGAGGCCGGGTTTGGGCACGAGGGCGTGGTCTTTGTGCACGGAAACCCGGGCGCCGGCGAAGACTGGCGGAGCCTGGTTGCGGCGGCAGGTGAACTGATGTTCGCCGTGGCGCCCGACATGCCGGGCTTTGGCACGGCCGATAAACCGCACGACTTTCACTACACCATAGAAGGGTATGCGGCACATCTGCACGCGCTCATCGAGCATCTACAACTCGACCGCGTGCACTTGGTGCTCCACGACTTCGGCGGCCCCTGGGGGCTGCGCTACGCCGCGACGCACCCGGAAAAAATCGCGTCGATCACGCTGATTAACACCGGTGTGCTGGAAGGCTATCGCTGGCATGTGATGGCGCGCCTGTGGCAAATCCCGTATCTCGGCGAATGGCTGATGGCCGCCACCTCTCGCGTGGGCTTCAGGCTGATGTTGAGACGCGGCAATCCGCGCGGCCTGCCGGCCGAGTTCATTGACCGCATGTTTGAAGACTTTGATGCCGGCACCCGGCGCGCCGTGCTGAAACTGTACCGGGCGAGTGCCAATGTGGACGGCTTCTGGGCCGAGGTGCGCAATGCGCTGCTGCCCCGCAATCTGCCGGCGCTGGTGATCTGGGGCCGACGCGACGTGTATTTGCCCCTCACGATGGCATGGCGCCAGCGCGAGACCTTTCCCAACGCCGACATTGTGGTGTTGAGCGATTCTGGTCACTTCCCCTATGCCGACAACCCGGACGCCGTCGAGCCGCTGCTGATAGGTTTCCTGCGCGAACAAATGAGCGATTGAAGACACCGTCACGCCGCAGCGTCTCACCGGCGAGATGCGCCATTCTCGTCCCCCTACCGCCCCGCCTGATGATCCCGGTCGAATGACCAGAGCGCTCGCAGTACACTGCGCCGTCCGTCAAATCCGAAAACGCTAAGCAAACCTAAGGAGCAAGCTGCATGCTGCCAGTCGGCTATTTCCCCTGTACGCAAGATCCCCCGCATGGCGAGAACGTCGCCCGCATGATCGACGAAGTCATGGAACAGGCCGTGGTCTGCGAAGACGTAGGCTTCGACGGTTTTTTCTTCACCGAACACCACCAGCAGGACGACGCCTATCTGCCCAATCCGGTGCTGATGGCGGGCATGGTTGGCATGCGCACCAAGCGCATCAAGGTGGGCACCTGCGTGCTGCTCGCCCCGCTCTACCACCCGGTGCGCCTCGCTGAAGACATCGCGGTCGTCGATCAGGCCACCAAGGGCCGCTTCATCACCGCCGCCGGCATCGCCTACCAGCCGGCCGACTTCGACCAGTTCGGGGTAAACATCAAACAGCGCGTGGGTCGCACCGAAGAAGTGGTGGAAGTCCTGCGCAAGGCCGCTTCAGGCGAGCGCTTCAGCCACGCCAGCAAGTACCACAAGATTGAAAACGTGCGCGTGACTCCGCGGACCTATCAGCGCGGCGGCCCGCCGATCTGGCTGGCCGGCTGGGTGCCGGAAGGCATCGCCCGCGCCGGGCGTTTGGCCGATGGCTGGATTGCCGACCCCATCCAGTCGCTGCCGGTCATCAAGCAGTTCACCGACCAGTACCGCGAAGCCGCCCGCGAAGCCGGCCGCAAACCCTTCGTGTGCCTGATGCGCGACTGCATCATTGGCAAAGACTGGGAACATGTGGTCAGCAAGAACGGAATGACCATGCAGACCCATCGCTGGTACCACAGCTTCGGCGCCTACTATCCCGACAAGTACATGGAAGGCGTGAAGTCCTCCGATGAACTGACCTTTGAACGTGTGGCCGAAGATCGCCTGATTGCCGGCTCGCCCAAGCAGTGTCTGGAACAACTCAAGATGTGGCAGGACGTTATCCAGCCCGACTACCTGATGATTCGCATGCGCCAGATTGGCCAGCCGGATCAGCCAGAATCGCTGGAAGACATTCGCCGCTTTGGTTACGAGGTCATTCCCTACCTGTAAGTCCTGCCGCGACCCCGGCCTGCGCGCTGGGGTCGCGCCCTTATCTGTACTAAGTTTTCTGGATCAAATGCCCTATGAGTCTTTTGCCTGCTGTTGAAATCAACCCGGCTGGCACCCCGGACGCAACCGTTATCTGGTTGCACGGTCTGGGCGCCAGCGGCCACGACTTCGAACCCATCGTGCCGGAACTCGGGCTGCCTCGCGGTCACCGGGTGCGCTTTGTCTTCCCGCATGCGCCGAACATTCCGGTGACGATTAACCAGGGCATGCGGATGCCGGCCTGGTACGACATCCTCGCCATGGATCTGGAGCGCAAGGTCGACTCAGCCCAACTCATGGCCTCCGCACAGGCGGTCCACGCGCTGGTCGACGCTGAAGTCGCGAGCGGAGTTGCCGCCAATCGGATCGTGATTGCGGGCTTCTCCCAGGGTGGCGCTGTGGGCTATGAAGCCGCCCTGACT
>Ga0114967_10003946_pt1 | contig 12061 bp, 8 predicted proteins | sample M_130628_MF_Meta_FD_92639 | JGI IMG/M metagenome (GOLD analysis project Ga0114967, IMG submission 92639) | Freshwater microbial communities from Lake Montjoie, Canada to study carbon cycling - M_130628_MF_MetaG | ecosystem: Environmental > Aquatic > Freshwater > Lake | place: Lake Montjoie... | reverse complement strand
TTGTCAAAAAATGAAGGCGTAAGATTCAAAGAAACAGATGTTCGGTTAAATTTATCTCTCAACAACAATCCATTTTCCAATCTTGAACCAAACGACAAACGGTAAGGCAATTTTTTGATTCCTCCAGTGACAGAAACATTGTTGTCAGTAACGAAAGCGGCTCTGAAAACTTCTTTTTGCCAGTTTGTATTTGCAGTTCCTAAAAGCGCTTTTTGAGCAGCAGTTCCTTTTGAATTAACCAAGTCTCTGTATTCATCGCCAGTCAAAACATCTGCATATTTCGCAATGGTTGAAATCGATTGTTTCGTATCCAAAACAACGCTCAATTTGCTATTTCCGCCATCGCCTTTTTTGGTTGTGATAAGAATTACACCATTTGCACCTCTAGAACCGTAGATTGCGGTTGCAGAAGCATCTTTCAAGATTACAAAAGATGCAATGTCATTTGGATTAATCAATGAAAGCGGATTGGCCGCTCCTGAAATTCCTCCATTGTCTAAAGGCACACCATCCACAACTATTAAAGGGTCATTGCTCGCATTTATAGAAGTACCACCTCGCAATCGAATTGTACTTCCAGAACCTGGAGCACCATCGTTTGAATTTATTTTTACTCCAGCAACCTTCCCTCTGATTAATTGCTCTGGAGTTGCAACAGAACCTGCAGCAAAATCTTTCTCAGTGATAACAGTCGCAGAACCAGTCAAATCCTTTGTTCTAGTTGATCCATAACCAATGACAACTAATTCTTCCACTTCCTCCACTTCATCTTTCATGCTTGCATCAACAATCAAATCTTTGCCTGCAATGACAGTGATTTTTTGCGTAATTACAGCAAAACCTGCCGCTTTGAATACCAAATTGTATTCACCTGCTTCTACAGATTTGATTTCATAATAGCCAGTTGCATTCGAAGTTCCTCCCTTGAATTTACCTTCAAGTGTTGCCTGCGCTTGATCAATTGGCTTCCCTTCCAAATCTCTAATCATCCCTTTCACAGTGGAAGTTTGACCGAAAGTCGTTCCAACTGAAAATAGCAGTAGAGATAGCAAAAGCAAAGTATTTGTAGCTTTTCTTTTCATAGCAATTTAATTATTAAATTATGGTTTTTTAACAAATCAACTGACCAAATTTATACAAATATTATTAAACGTCAAAATGACACTAAGAAAAATCACCAATTTATTTTTAAAATGGAATTGGGTTGTTCTAAATTGGCAATGATTGTTAGTGTTTTAGATGTTTTGTCAAATTGAAATTTTATTTCTTTTTCATCTAGAATGGTATTTTTTGGTGCTGATTCTATATTGTGTAGCACCATTTCGTATCTTCTAATTGCTGCGGGTTTAATTTTTCCAAGCGATTTTTGATCGAATGAAATTGTGGAACTTTTCCCTTCCTTCTTGTATCTGAAATATTCAATTTTAGATTGATAGGACTGGTTGAATGCAGGTGTTTTTCCATCATCTGTAAAATATATTCCATTGCTCATGCCTAAGTTTTCATGGTAATAAAAATGAATCGACACTTTATTTTCATCAAAATCATCTGTGTTTTTTAATCCTTTCGACATAGGAATAAATGCACCAGCTCTTACAAATGTTGGAATGTATTCCATGTTTGTTTTGATTTCTGCGGTTGATCCTCTTTTGTGGATTTCGCCAGTATAAAAATCAAACCAATCAGCTGTTCTTGGAAAATATACTTCTTGGCTTACTTTTCCTTTTTCTAAAATAGGTGCAACTAAAATTTCATTGCCCCACAAATAATTTTCCTTGTTGGTCAATAATTTTGGATTGTTATTTTCTTCAAACATCAAAGGACGCATCAAAGGCAAACCGAATTTACTGTTGAGATAAGCCAATGTGTAGTTGTAAGGTAACAAATCATATCGTAATTGAATGGCATCTTTGACAATTCTTTTCGTGTTTTCATCTTTAAAAACAGGTTCTGAGGCAACTTGTTCTTGCGCGTGTGGTCTGAAAATCGGCTGGAAAACGCCATATTGTAGCCATCTGATATACAACTCATTGTCATCATATGTTCCTGCAAATCCTCCTAAATCTGAGTGCATGTAGCCAATTCCTTGCATTCCCATTTGAAGTGCGATTTCTGGTTGTGCTTGCAGTCCGCCCCAGGTTCTGTTCACATCTCCCGACCACGGAATAATTCCAAATCGCTGTGAACCGGAATAACCCGCACGCATCAAAATGAAAGGTCGTTCATTTGGATAGTTCTTTTGATATCCTTCTTGAATCAATTTTGCCCAATCGTGTCCATAAATATTGTGCACTTTGGTTGCTTTGCCAACTGCATGAATCAAATTTTTTGGATGCACTTCAGGTTCACCTAAATCACCCCAAAAACCTTTCACGCCTTGGTCATGCATGCCTTTGTAAATATCCCAAAACCATTCCTTGCCAGGTTTTGAATAAATATCAATCAAACCTGTATTTCCAAAATAGAAATTATAGACGAAAGGATTTCCGAGGCTGTCTTTGGCTAAAATATTTTTAGAAACTACTTCATTCCAGCGATTTGAAGTATTTAAAATAAATGGCTCCGAAATGAGTACTGTTTTGATTCCTTTTTGGTTGAAATCTGAAATCATTTTCAAAGGAGTAGGGAAGGAATCTTTGTAGAATTCTAAATTACCCATCGTTCCTTGGATTTCTTTGCCAAACCAATATAAATCCAAAATTACGGCGTCCAAAGGAATGGAATCTTCTATGAATTTATTCACTGTCTGTTCCGTCTCTTTTTGAGAATGATAACCGAAGCGCGATGAAAAATTTCCAAATGCCCACCTTGGCGGAAGTGGTTGTGAACCTGTTAATTGGGTGTAATTTAAAATGATTTCATTCCAACTGTTGCCAAAAATGATTTGATACGTTTTATTTCCACCGGTGGTTTCATAGGCAATGGTGTTGTCTTTTTTGGAATCTAAATCTAAAAATCCAGTTTCAGGATTGTCGAAATGGATCATGTATTTTTCGGATGACATCACAATTGGCATACAAAAATTCATCAATGCAGAAGTCGATTCGTAACCATAATTTGCTTTGTTGTAAAGTTCCAAACGATTTCCGCGTCGATTCATTCCCAGTGCTCTAGCGCCGCCGCCATACAAAATTTCAGTTTCATTGATGTTGAAATTAATGGCCTCATGCGTAGATGTTTTGAAGTAGCCTTTTTTCTCAGCAATCACTTTTTTTCCAGACTGAAAATATTGCACTTGAAAGGGTGTTTTTTGAATTTTAATATCGATTCTTCCAATACTCAAAATCAGAAGAGAATCACTGTCGTTGCTTTTGAATTCTTCTTTTGAAAGTGGTTGAATGACTGCATGTGATTTGCCTTCCGCTGTTTCACCTGCGGGTATAAAAGTGGTTTGAATAACAGTTGGTCGATAGTTAGAAAATAGATATTTTCCATCATTTGTTTTGACCTCAATGCCTTTATCTGTTTTTTCATAACTGACAAATTTCCGATCACTATTTTGACTAAAAAGTGATGTGAATATTACCGAGAAGCAAAGTGTTATAAATTTATTTTTCAATTTCATTATGTCATTTAATTTCAATAATCATCGAGGTTTTTGCTCCGACAATTATTTTTTCGGTTTCTAAATTAATACTGCTGCCAGAAATAAAATCTTGGCACATTTTTCCTTTGGAAATTACTTCTCTAAAACGGTTCAGATTTAAAATTTGTTCAGATTCTGAATTGTTTACAATCACCATCACCTTTTCTGATGGCAGGATTCTAAAAAACACATACACATTGTTTTCTGGAATAAATTGAATCGTTTTACCTGCTTGAACGGCTTTGTTATTCAAACGCCAATTCAATATTTTTTTGGTGAAGTTGAAATATTCTTCCTGTGTTTGATTTCTTCCAACTTGCTGGTTTTCGCCTTTTGTGCTGAATGCATTTTCTTTATCTTCTTTCCATCCGCCAGGAAAATCTTTTCTGATATCTGCATCGCCTAAATTTTTATTCCCTTTCATTCCGATTTCTGTGCCGTAATAAATTTGCGGAATTCCGCGAACAGTGGCTAAAATCGTCATGGCTAATTTATAATCTTTGATACTGGAATAAATTTCATTGAATCTTTGCGTATCGTGGTTTTCCAAAAACAGCAAAAGGTTATTTGGATTAGCATACATAAAATCGTTCACAAAATTGTCATAAACGCGCATCATTCCTTGGTCCCAATTTTGATTTTTTTCACTGAAAGCCTGACCAAAAGCGTCGTGAAGTGTAAAATCCATGACTGCCGGTAAATTGGTGTTATATGATTGAATGGCAGCGATTGGACTATTTTTTTGCCAATAAGATTGGTGCGCTTGGTCGTGCATCCAAACTTCTCCAACAATATTTGTATTGGGATATTCGTCCATGATTTTTGTCGTCCATTTTGCAATGCCATCTTTGTCATTATAGCTGTAAGTATCGACACGCAAACCATCTAAATTGGCATATTCCATCCACCAAATGGTATTTTGAATCAAATATTTTAATACCAGCGGATTGTTTTGATTCAAATCTGGCATTGATTTCACAAACCAGCCATCTGCACACATTTTTTGATCAATTTGTGCAGTATTTGGATCCATCTGGGTTGACATTCTGTAATTTGTTTGCGCGTATCCTGGAAATTGATGAAACCAAGTATAAGTTGGTAAATCATTCATCATCCAATGATTAGATCCCCAATGATTGGGCACAACGTCCTGAATTACTTTCAATTTTCTCTTGTGCGCTTCTGTCACAAGATTTTTGTATTCTTCATTCGTTCCATAACGTGGATCAACGCGGTACAAATCACTTTGACCGTAAGTATGATAGCTGTATGCTGAATCATTGTCTTCCATCATTGGCGTTGGCCAAATCGTTGTTGCACCTAATTCTTTGATATAATCTAAATGGTCAACAATTCCTTGTATGTCTCCACCGTGACGGCCGCCAGGAAGTGAACGATTCATTTTTTCCACTACCGAAGGTTCGCTGTCGTTGGCAGTTTTTCCATTCGCAAAACGGTCAGGCATCAATAAATAAAGTACATCAGAAGTATTGAAACCAATGCGCTCTTTCGAATTAGCAGTTCTCGCTTTGATTTCGTAATCAAATTGATATTTGACTTTTTTGTTATCCGATAGTTGAAATGTATATTTCCCTGGGGCTACATTTTTTGTTTCAATGGTGACAAAAATATAATTGGGATTCTCCGTTTTTTGAATTCCTAAAATTGTCAAACCTTTTGCTCCAACATTCAGGTGATTGATGTTTTTCCCATGCAACATAACTTCAACTTGATGGTGTTCCATTTCTGACCACCAATTAGGAGGTTCGATGTGCGATAAAGTTTGATTCTTTTGTGCAAATGTATTGAAAATCAACAAAGAAAAAACGACTAAGAAAATGTTTGTTTTCATTTGATATAATTAGTTTTTAGAGAATGTTTTATGGTGATTTCCAAATTGATCTTCAACAATTATCCATTGATTTGGGGTGTTAATATCAATTTCTTGACCAAGAAGATTAAATGCTTTTACAAATTCAAGTGGTGTTTCCAAACTTGCATTTTCAATTCCATTAAAACAAGGATTTTGAATGGTTGATGTCGTCGTTTGTTGGTTGGCAGAAATTTTTCTATCGTACAAAAACGACTCAATTGAAGCGGTAACATGCGCACCCCAAGCATCCGTAATTGCAGTTTGAAAATCAAAATTGTTGAATCCATAATCCAATGTTCTGTAGGTGTCTTCGTATGCTGCTTGCTCAATTAATGCTTGTTTTGCCTGAAGCGCGGTCACAATATTTGCTGGATCGTAAAACGTGGATAAATAGCTATCGATGTACAAAGAGAATTGATTTTTGTAATAGGGAACGTTTAAAATTCTGGTGTAAAGCGGACGTGCATCATTGGTGGCAGCCCAATTGTAGATATTCCGATTTGCCCAAGTTATGCCCGACCAATCGATGCCAAAAGTATTGTCCATGTCGTATTCGATAAAAACAAATTTCTGGTCTGATGGACGTTGGTAGAGATAATAATTGTTTTTGTTGAACGCATAACCATCCCAATGTCCAGACAAAATTTCAATAGCCAAAGTTTTCAAATACACGTCTACATCAAAAACGGCATTAATTTCGCAAGCAAAATCGGTTGAATTAGAGTTGTTTAAGATATCTAAAAAATGAATTAAACCGCTGTAATCATTGGCGCTTTTATTGGTGCTCAATTCATATAAATTTTCATAAGGAGATTGATTTGTCCCAGAATAAAGCATATTTGCGCCATAATTTGCTTTGTATAAATTTCCACTATCATCTAGCGGAAAACGAGATTGTATGAATTCTTCATCGATGTGTTCGGTATTTAAATACAACCCTTTGTATTCATTGTTTATATACAATTTCACGTAGCTTTTTCGAGAAACTGGTAGCTCTGCAGCTTTCAGCAAATCCAACGCGAGGTCATTTCTCAGAATGGAAACGTCGTTGTGTTGCCCGTTTAAATTCAACTTTTCCAAACCTTGCCATTTCAAACCAGAAACAAAAGAGTTAAAAGATATTTTGAAAGATTTTTTTTCGGCGTAACGAGAAGTATTTCCGCGCAATCTGAAACCAACGTTGGTGATAATGACTGTGTCAAGTGACGTTCTGTATTCAAAATCAGCTGGATATTCATGGTCCGAACTTAAATTAATCTCCAACAACATATTTGCGATGCTGTCAGCGTCAATGGTGATGTAAATGGCAGCAACTTCATCTTGCAAAAAAGCCTGATTGTCGGCAGGATGAAAAGTTTGACCCAAACAAAATTGAAAAATTCCGACAGATACGATAAAAATTAATCCTAGTTTTTTTTTCATTTCAAGTGAGTTACAACCTTAGTGTTAAAAATACACTTAGACGGTCGAAAAGTATGGATTATTTTTCATTTTTCAAAAATTAATTTTTGTTTCAAACCAAATTAAACAGCGTTTTATTTCGAATAATTGAAAAACTCCAAAATCATTTTTCTGTCAGCTTGTCAGCAATTTTCATCAGGCACGTTGTTTGAAAGTGAGTTGCAAATGAACAATAAAAATCAACATCAATTTGGAAATACTTTGGAAACAATTATGTATCCTGCTTTGCTATTGATTTTGATGTGGTCGTTTTATTTATTGGAAAGAATCACGACTTTTGATTTTTACAAATGGGGAATTTTCCCCAAGGATTTATTGGGTTTAAGAGGAATTATTTTTTCGCCTTTGCTGCATTCTCCCTCTGATTTTGGACATATTTTAAATAATTCAGGTCCAATTGCGGTGCTTTTTGGCGCTTTGATTTATTTCTACAGACAAATTGCAGCCCAGATATTTTTCTATAGTTGGTTTATCACTGGATTATTTGTTTGGATCTTTGCCATAAATACGGGTTCATATCACATCGGGATGAGCAGCGTGATTTATGCTTTGGCTGGATTTTTATTTGTCAGCGGAACAATCAGAAGATACAGGCCTTTGCAGGGAATTTCTCTTTTCGTCATTTTCGTTTATGGCAGTTTGATTTGGGGAATTTTCCCGATGCAAGCCAAAATTTCGTGGGAAGGACATTTGGCAGGATTGATAACTGGTGTCACTTTGGCTTTTTTGTATAAATCAAAAGGTCCGCAAGAACCAAAATATCAATATGAAATCGAAAAAGAAATGGGCATTGAACCGCCAGATTTAGAAGGTCAATGGTTAGAAAATATCCGTTTGGCCAACGAAAGAGCGGAGGAAATCAAGCGTCATCAAGAAGATTTTAAAATTAACTACGATTATATTTCAAGCCAAGAATCTAGTCCAAAACCAACTTCGGACGAAAAGAATCTACCAAGCGACCCAAACCTTTAGAGGTGTTTTTCCAAGCGTCAGAATCAAATTCGATGCAACAATAGCCGCAAGTTTTTAAACCGATGTATTCGGCTGTAAAGTAAGATGCTAAATCCGAAATTCCATCGTTGTGACCAATCAAAAAAATATCTTCTTTTCCTTCCAATTTCCAAATAAAATCCAAAAGAGACGTTAAATCGGCATGGTAAAGCTCTTCTATCAATCTCAAGTCGCGAAATTCAAAATTTTCCTGTAGCAGATTTGCTGTTTCCTGCGTCCTTGCACTTGTGGAACAATAAACTGTAATTTTTCTCGAAAGTTTTTCATTTAGGTAAACCGCCATTTTTTTTGACTGTTCTATTCCTTTTGGCAGTAAAACCCGGTCAAAATCTTTGTGCGAAGGAGCAAAATCTTCTGTTTTCGCGTGTCTTAAAATGTGCAGTTTCATAGTTGATATTTGGTGCTAATATCGCAATATTAAATTGAATTTTCACCAACCATTTATCGAACAGTGACGTTTAGCAATTTGAGATGAAAATCGAAATGTAATCAAGTAAAAAAAAAATTGTAACTTGCGCGAAAACGAAAACATCAGAAAGATTGGAATTAGCATGCACATAAATTCAGACATACTAAAAGCTTGTGCGAGCAACGATCGAAAAGCACAGAAACAACTTTATGAGTACTGTTTCAAGTTTTTGATGCCACTTTGTTTGCGTTATCATAATAATGATGAAGACGCAAGATCATCTCTAAATATTGCTTTTCTTAAAATTATCAAAGGCATTGATTCAATTGATGTTGAAGCAGTAAATTTTAATGCTTGGGTAAAAAAAATCACTACCAATACTTTGATTGACGAATACCGAAAGTCAAAAATTCATCTTACGCACTACCAAGGAAAAGAAACTGAACGAGAACTGGACTTTTATGCAGAAGTAATTCAAAATGATGCAGAAAGCGATTTTGGTTGTGCTGCAATTATGAAATTGTTGTCGCAAATTCCTACTGTAAGTGCCCATGTTTTTAATCTTTATGTAATTGATGGTTACAGCCACAGAGAAATTGGTGAAAAATTAAAGATTTCTGAAGGTACTTCAAAATGGCATTTATCTACAGCTAGAAAATTATTGAGAGAAAAATTAGAAAAAATGAACGCGAGTTTACCACAAGAAATGGTTATATGAACTGGACGGAAGAAGATATAGATCAATTGTTTAGAGACTCAGCAAATCAGCTGAATATTCCTTTTCAGGAATCCTATTGGACTGAAATGGAAGCTTTGTTGCCTGAAACAAAAACCAAAAAAGGATTGGGTTGGATTTTTGGTGGAACAGTTGTCTGTTTGGCGTTGATTTCAACTTTCTTTTTCCCAGAAAATATTGTTAAATTAGAAAATATCACAACGAAAGTAGCAAATAATCAAACAAAATTTATAACACCTACAAATTCAGTTTCACCAATTCAAGCTGTTGAAGCGAAAACTGTTGAGGCGAAAATTATTCATGCTGAAAATATTACTTTGAAAGCTGAAAAATCAACTAAAGCACAAAGTCGAAATCAGATAATAGACAATAACATTTTGGCTAACTCAGAGATCTCTGTTAGTTCAAATGAAACTTTTGTTCAACATGAAAATCTCAATTTAGTTGCTCAAAATCAAATTGATTTAGCTAATCAGATAGAATTACCTGAAGAAATTGAAGAACAATTTTCAATTGAAAGATTGCCATTATTGTCTTCTACAAATCAAGTAACTTCCTTGGCGACATCAAACTTCAAAAGCTTGAATTTGAAACGTAAATCAAACACTTTGTTTGTGCAAATTGGCGCTGGTTTGACAGAATCATTTATACAAACAAGTGAGCGTAATTGGATGCCAACACTCAATATTGGTGCTGGTTATCAATACAGCCCCAAAGGATTTGGTTTTACCGCTGGTATTAATTTGAATACAACTTTTTCAGATAATTTGGAAATAAATCGTAAATCTAAAGTCTATAATTTTGGATCAACTAATTACGAGCAAAATTTCAAATATAAACAAATTTACACCTTGGAATTGCCCGTAAGTGTTGACTTTAGAAAAGATAAGCAAACTTTTTCGCTGGGTATTTCACCCACTTTCATTGCGAGTTCATTGATGAGGTTTTCACAGTCTGAAAATGGAAATTTAAGTCACGATGAATTTTACATCGGACAAAAAGTCGGTTTAAACCATTTTGGATTGAAACCAAGTGTTGGTTATCAATTAGAATTAGCAAAAGGTTGGAATCTGGGAATTCAGTTACAAACGCAATTGATGAAACAAGTAGATGACTCTCAATTCATTGGCAAATTAAGAGACAATCCTTTGAGTGGACAAATTACCATTCGTAAAATGATAACAAAATTTTGAAATGATTAAAAATAGAAAAATATTGAGTTTTTCATTAGTCGCATTGATGTTCGCTTTGAACGCATGTAAGAAAAATGAAATCATTCCACCTCCCGGGTCTTCAACGCCAGTTTTTACTGTCACTGGTTCTTTTGGAAGTGAAGAAATTGACTTGCGAGCAGGCGATGAGAATGTGTTGATGACAACAGAAATTACACTATTAAATGGCGTCGATTTTTTCAAAGGAAATTTAGGAAATGAAGATTTTAATATAGAAATTGGCGTTTTTGGTGGTAATGTTGATTTTCAAAATCCACAGGTACCAGAATTTTCAAATCAATCTCCCATTTCATTTGCATATTTAGCGCAGCAACCGCCTTTATTTCAAATCAAAAAAGATTCCTTGCCCAACAGTTCATCCATCCTCAAAGTAGAATGGGAGGTAAATGGAGTGATGCAAACGATTTTGGACAACCTCGAAATTCGTGAACCAGGAAAATATCAAGTTTGCGCACATGTAACTTTCAATGATAATACAGTGCAAACGGTATGCAACGAGGTTATTGTTGGTTTTAAGCCTAATGTTGCGTTTGAGTTGCAATTTGTTTTGGGTCAAAATAACAACTTGATGGCTTGGATTGACCCCCAAATTGGTGTTGTGCAATCAGTTAAATGGTTTCAAAATGGCGAGCAAGTGAGCGATATGATTCAGTTGAACAAATACTTGGATGATGGATCTCATTTGATTCAAGCCGAAGTTCTTTTTACAAATGGAGTTAGAAGTTTGAGAAGCGTTCTTGTTGATGGTGATTTAACAGGAAAAAATATTTTTGACTTTTCAAAATTTTGTGCTCTTTCTCCTGTTGAATGGGATTTTAAAGCCAAAGTGAAAGTAATGAAAGATAACGTTGCCTACTATTCTTATTTGGCTCCAAATTCATCCAATCAAATCGTTCTTAACGATGTGCAATATTACGGATTAAACCCCCAGGGTAAAGCAGTTTACATTTTGAAAGGACATATAAATGTAAACGTAAAAAGTAATTTCTCATCCACTGTTATTCCGCTTAATCTCGATGTTTCGTTCGGAATTTCTTTGAAGTAATTGGCAATAGATTCTTTTCTGAATCAATTATATATATTTGTATCAAACTTTAAAATCGAAAATATGAAAAATTATCTACTCCTAGCTATGGTTTTCTTCTCGTTTCTGGGATTTTCTCAGATTACAATTGGTTCAGCAAACGTCCCTCAAACAAATGATACTTTAAGAGTTTCAGATGCAGTGATTGACAATACCATGGATTTCCTCGCAACAGGCGCTAATTATACTTGGGATTTTTCAAATTTACAATTCAATGGGCAAACTTTAAATGAATATAAACCCGTAAGTTCTGCCGGATTGTTTATCCAATTTGTATTCGGAAGCTCAGTTCCACAAAATTATCGGGCTTCATATTATGTGGCTACAGACGGTTTGCCATTAAATAATTCACCTGTACCGTTGCCGATAACTATTTCTGATATCAGTCAATTTTATAAATTGAGAACGGATTCCTTGACCATGGTTGGTTTGAAATTGTCAGTGAATGGGCAAGAAATTCCAGCTAAATCTGACACGATTGAAACAAAATATAGATTTCCACTTAATTATGGAAATACGCATTTTTCAAGAGGTTATACAAAACTAGATTTAAACCCGATTTATGATGGTATTTGGATTCAGCACAGAACGCGTCAAACAGATGTGGATGGCTGGGGACAAATTACAACGCCTTTTGGATCTTTCAATGCGTTGAGAATTCACCATACT
>Ga0114967_10003945_pt1 | contig 12068 bp, 11 predicted proteins | sample M_130628_MF_Meta_FD_92639 | JGI IMG/M metagenome (GOLD analysis project Ga0114967, IMG submission 92639) | Freshwater microbial communities from Lake Montjoie, Canada to study carbon cycling - M_130628_MF_MetaG | ecosystem: Environmental > Aquatic > Freshwater > Lake | place: Lake Montjoie... | reverse complement strand
ATCCCCACCTATTCGTCTTAAAATATTTTTTTCTTTTAATTTTATTAGATTTTTATCGATGGCAGTCGTACTAATGCTAATTGAATCAGCTAATTCTTTAATTGTAATAGTTGGTTTTTGGTCGATCAGGTAAACCATTTTTTTCTGGTTTTCTACCAACCCTTCTACCAACCCTTCTACCAGCTTACTATTTTTTTCAATCTCATTGGTTAATTTATCTGAAATCGGAAAAGTCATACGAACAAAGTTCTCCGAGAAACGAAAACAGGCACGAGAATAGGTTTGTAAAATTCTAGGAAACGCCCGAGCCTAACTGTTCAACCAATCTCAGATCTCTACATATCCGCATGATTTACATAATATTGCTTTGCTTGCCTATTTTTGAGTGGTAGTAATACTATAAAATGACTCCAAATTAATTGTCGTGACAGTATAACGACAATTTGAAAATGTGGCTATTCAACAGAGAACTACATCATCCTCCTTAGATTTTTCTTCGCTAATGTCTAATTCTATTTAACTAAAATATTATCCACGCACTACTCCTTCAAAAATTCATACTCATAAACCTTTGGCTTTATTTTATCTGCCAAAACAGAAAGTTTATTTCTCAATGCACCAATCAATTTAGTATATGTAGCATCTTCACTTCGTGCGTTCATTCTGCCTTGGGCGTTTGTACCTTGAAAGTATGCCCTGATGTCATAAAAACTCGCGTTTACATTGATATCAACATCATTTTGACTGTGATAATATTTCCATAACTCACGCCCTGCATCAAAAACTGCTGTTGCTTCTTCTGAGAAAACCAATGGTTTACTTTCGGCAATTGCTTCAACTTCAAATAATGTATCATTTGAGATTTCTTTTTTGATTTTGCCTTTGATGAATTCAGTCATGAAATTACTTTCAAACTTAGCTTTTGCATTGACTTCTTGTTCTGTGAATGGAATCCAATGGTTAGTGCCCTCGTTGATTGATATTCTATTTTGCCCATCAAACAAAGCAAACGCAAAACAATTGGTTTTGAATTCAGAATCAATTTGCCATCCATCGTTTGGATAAAAAAATGGATCTCGATCATTTATCCAAGTTGCATTAATACTTGATTGAACAGTTAAAAAAATGGAATCAATAATAATTGTGTCTTGTGAAATGTTTAGTCCTCTACCAGCTTCCATAGCAAAGTAACATAAACTTTTATTTTGCATGTCATTTCTTGCGACACCAACTTGACCTATAATTTCTTCAACATTATTACTTCTTTTAATTTTTTTTATCCAATTATTTATAAATCCTTTAGAAGTATCAGGAGAATTTAATTTTTTCATTCCAAGATATTCTCCTCTTTTGTTATAAATATCCGCATCGAATTCTAAAAAAAGGTCTTTTAATTCCAAATTATATATAAAAAATCCAATTGGAAAAATTCCTTTTACGTTATCAAAAGTATCAGCAGGTACAATAAATGCTCTTTCTAATTTAGCTTGAAAAAAATTACGAAAGTCTTTGAAATTTGGTGATTGCAAATTTTTCAATTTACAAAAAATACCAATTTTTGACTTTGGAATCTCTGCATAAATCCTGGTCATGAATAGAGTAAATAATTCATTACTTGCTTTGCCGATAGTTTTTTTATATTTTGAATGGGTAATATTATTATTTGTTGTATTGTCTTTATGTTCCCCTGTACCTGATATTGTATGTTTATTCCCTGCCTCCGCATATGGAGGATTAATATAAACTACTAAATTTTTTCTTTTACCCTCATTTATTACTATTTCGTAGAGACTATCAGGTAGTTTACCGCCTTTGCTAACTGGCAAGAACTCATCATTTAAAAAATCAAATTGAAAGACATTATTTTTTAATAAATTAGCCCCATGTTCAATGCGTTCGTGAATTACGTTAATATCAGCTTGATCGAGCGTGCTTGCGTAAATGTTGTATTTATTGGTTAAACCAGCTAATAGATTCCCTGTTCCTCCAGCGCAATCCCAAATGTAATAATCGTCTTGCCAGTTTTCACCTAAATAATCTGTGAGGTATTTTTGAGAAAGCTCCACCCAAATACGAGGAGTAAAAAAAGCTCCTTTACGTTCTCTAATATCCTGAGGCACTAACAAATCTCTGCGTTCGATGATGTAATCTTGAAACTCTTTTATCGGAGGGCGCTTGTAACGTTTCCAAAATTGCAAATATGTTTCTTTGTTTTTAAGGGTAATATTGGCATCAAACATTTGTTTAATATTTTCCTTTGCAATTTTATATCCTTCATTTTGAAAAACAACAAAGAGACTATCCCGTATGGAAAGATCGTCATCTAGTTGCTGTGTGTCTTTGTCATCAACGAAAAGGTCTGCCAAATAGAAATCACTGTCTAAAATATTGGCTTTATTTAATTCATCCCATTTTACATTAATTATCGGTTTCACGATTTCTAACCAGCGCAAATAAATAGGAATGAAGTTGTTTTTATCAATCTTTAATTTACTTGTTGTGCTCGCATTAGCTATGTTGTTTTTAATAAAGTGTTGTAATTCCTTTTCGTCTTTTTCATAATCATAGATAAATGTGTACTGACTTAAGATTGCCTCAATACGTTCTTTTATCAGCAAAAATTCTTTGGTTTCGTGGTTACTTGGTGTAACATTCCAATTAAAATCGTTGAGGTAAAAAATATCTTGAATATTAATGTAAGGCACAAAAGCAATTTTTTTGAAGTCAAATGCACCCAAGAAAGCAGGAGGTAATGTTTTATCAAAAGTACGAGCCTTGCCAATAGTTAGAACCAATTGAACAAACATAGTCGTTACATCAAAATTCCCCGTTTTTGCTTCAGCCCACAACAAGGGTGTTCTACCAAACAGATTATCTTGTTTAGGAAAAACAGTAAAATCTATATTTCCCAAAATTTCGGTTGTATCAAATACTTTGAACCAGTCGGCACCAACTTTATTTTTGAGTTCTTCTTCCCTGATGTTTTTGTATTTCATTTTTATACTTGATTTACATTTCAAATATCAATAATAGACTTTTGAAATAATGCCATTGTGAAAAATTATGATTGAAAGCGTAAAGATGCAAATTTTTTAGCAAATTGCTATTTATTAAAACCTTTCATAAACAGCGCAACAGGTTTTAAATTATATTCTTAAACTTTAAGAATTCATAGCTATTTTTAAGATGGTTAAGTTGAACAAATGGCGCATTTGATGGTTATAATTAATGAAGAACAAACTTATCGAAAATGAAGACTTTTTGTCTTGAGACTTTGAATATTTCTCAGAGATAAATCATCAGTCTTTTTTCAAAGTGGTTCTTTAAAATAACCGTAATTTTGATTTATTTAAATATGGAAGGCGAAACGATAATCAAAGTTGAACATTTGGCTAAACGCTTTGGTACGTTTGAAGCGGTGAAAGACGTTTCTTTCAGCGTGAATAGGGGCGATGTGTTTGGATTTCTTGGTCCGAATGGTGCTGGAAAAAGTACGACAATTCGTTGTCTTTTATCCTTGATCACGCCGGATGCTGGATCGATTGAACTGTTTGGGAAGTCATTCAAGACGGATCGGTCAGCCATTTTATCGAATATTGGCAGCATCATTGAAAAACCTGATTTTTATAAATACTTGTCGGCACAAAAAAACCTTGAAATTTTTGCAAGGGTTTCTGGAGCGGATGTTTCGAAAAAAGAAATTCAAGAAATGCTTGAATTTGTTGGTTTGGGCGATCGTGGCAAGCATAAATTGGGCGGTTTCTCTCATGGGATGAAACAACGTTTAGGCATTGCACAGACACTTTTACACAAACCAGATTTGATCATTCTAGACGAACCAACTACCGGTTTGGATCCGCAAGGAATCATTGAAATTCGTAATTTGATTTTACGACTCAAAAATGAACAAAACAAAACAATCCTTTTATCTTCTCATCAATTGTCGGAAATAGAATTGATAGCCAACAGAATGGTGATTATCAACCAAGGACGCTCAATTGTGGAAGGAAGTGTGACCGATTTGTTGAATACGCAAGAACTGCTTGTGCGTATCGAAGTGGACAATGCAGCTGCGACTGCCGAACTCTTGCAAAAAGCATATCCAGAATCGCTTTTTAAAATTAATTCTGAGCGCGAATTAGAAGTTACATTCGTAAAAGAGTTGGTTCCTGAACTCGGTCGTCTCTTGTTCAGCAACAACATAGACGTGCACGCCATCGAACCAACCCGCAAATTAGAGGATTATTTCATGAAAATCATACAAGCATAAGATGTTACTAAAAAATACATACAACGAGTTTATAAAAATACTTTCGAAACCCCGAAGTTATTTAGGAATCGGCGCTTTGACTCTACTTGTCGGAATAATCATTTTTGCTATGAAAGCAGATGGCCGGTCAATCATTTCATTTGTTACTTCCTCTTTCGAACAGACTTTGACCTTTAATGGAGATGTTTTGAATGGCAACTTAATCGCCTTCATTATTTTACAAATGTTGATTGTCCACATTCCTTTATTGGTGGCGCTGGTTACGGGCGATCTCATCTCCGGTGAAGCAGCAATGGGAACAATTCGCATGTTGGCGACAAAACCAATTTCGCGTACGCAAATCGTTTTATCGAAATTCATTGCTGGTGCGATGTACACTTTGTTTTTGACATTGTGGCTCGGCTTTTTTGCGTTGTTCGTTTCAAGGCAAATTTTTGGAACGGGCGACTTAATTGTACTCAACAGCGATGGTTTAGTCATCTTGCAAGACGCAGATATTTTGTGGCGTTTTGGACTTGGTTTCTGTGTGGCATTTTTGGCACTTTTAACCGTTTCCACTCTTTCCATCGCGTTGTCTGCATTTGCAGAAAACTCCATCGGACCAATTGTTTCCACGATGGCCATCATTATTTTGTTTACCATTATTGGTAGTTTGGATGTGACCGTATTCGACAACATTAAGCCCTTTCTTTTCACCACACACATGGCATCATGGCGCAGTTTCTTTGAAGATCCTGTTCCTTTTTCTGCGATTATGAAATCAATTGTCATTCTGGTAGTTCACAATATTTTACTCGCAGCCATTGCTGTTTACAAATTCAATAAAAAAGACATTACATCCTGATGAAAAAGTTCCTTACCCTTTTAATCATCGCAATTCAATTTGGCGTTTTAGCGCAAGATGCGAATGATATTATAAGCAAAGTTGTAACGAAGCTGAACACAGTGAACGATTACACGGTGGTTGCCAATGTGAAAGCAAACATTCCGATGATTAAAATATTGCCTTCGAAAGCGACAATCTATTTCAAGCAAAAAGATAAGTTCAAAGTCGTTTCGAAGGGAATTGTCATTCTTCCCAAACAAGGATTCACGGAAATCAACGGCTTCTTGGCCAACAAGAATTCCTACTTGGCTGTTGCCGGCGACTCGACCAAAATTGGGGGCGTCATGACCAAATTGATCAACGTCGTTCCCACTGGCGAAAACAGTGAAATCGTACTTGCAAAGTTATGGATTGACACAAAACGCTCGCTCATTATTAAATCGCAAATCACCACCAAAACGAACGGTTCCGTCACCACGACCTATACCTATGGCGACAAAGCGGCTTTTGGTTTACCGAGTCAACTTGTTTTCGAGATTGACGTGAAAGCCTTCAAACTTCCAAAAAGTGTTGCTGCTGATATCAATAAAACAACTGCGGAAAAGAAAACCAAACCTGGCAAAAAAGGGGTAATTACAGTAACTCTGACGGATTACAAAGTGAATACTGGCTTGAGTGATGCGATTTTTTCGAAGAAGAAGTAGGAATGATTAAACTCATTATTCCGCTTGTTATTTGATATGGTGGTTTCACTTGATAGTATCATTTGATACTATCGCAGATAAGGTTTTTTACTTCCCAATACGGAAATTGATAAGAAAAAATAAACGTTGAAACCCATGATAATGCTATATTTCGCAATTTTCACGAGCTGCTAATGAGCAAATACGCATCAAATTTCGACTTTTTTGAGGTACATGTGAGCAACAAGAATGAACGACAAAACAAAGATGAAATTGAGATGATTGGTAGTTGTTGCATGAATTTTTCCATTTTTTGCATGCAATTCTAAAAATATCTGTACTTTTGTATCAAAGAAATGAATTTGCTCCGTCAACATATCAAGCAGGGTGAGGTATATCGCCGTTCTGACCTGGAATTTTATTCCACGGCCATAGATAGGCATTTGGCTCAATTAACCAAAGACGGAACATTGGTAAAATTAAACCAAGGATTGTATTACGCGCCTAAACAATCAAAATTTGGGGCTGTTCCTCCGGATGACCGCCAAGTAGTAGAAAGTTTTCTGAAGGACGAAGATTTTCTTTTGGTATCCCCAAATAGTTTTAATTCATTAGGACTAGGCCTAACACAACTTTACAATTCCACATGGGTATATAACCATAAGCGCAAAGGCGAATTTCAACTGAATGGAAAGACATTTGAATTCAAATTAAAGTCCTCTTTCCCTAAAAATATCTCAAGAGAATATTTGCTCGTTGATTTATTAAACAATTTGGATAACCTAGCAGAAGACCAAACACAAGCCATAGCTAAATTGCCAAATAATGTACGTAGTTTTAATACGGCTGCTTTGATGAAAGCTACTCAACAATATGGAACAGGCAAAACAAAGCGCACTTTAAAATCAATAGTTAGAAACGTACTCCAGCATGCTTGATTTCATACATAACGACCCTGAATTCAAAGAGCTTCTCTCCATTGTATCTAGCAAAAAAGGTATTGACATTACATTGGTTGAGAAGGATTATTGGATCATGCATGCATTGTAAAAGCCAACGAAGACAAACTGTTTACCGCTTGGTTAGCAGACCGTATTCAAGAACTTGTCCAGGATGAAAAAGTAGCAAAAGACAGCATTAAAGCGGTGGCGATAAAAATGGTAATGAAAGTAAAATAATAAAACCTGTTTCAAAAAGAAACAGCAAGATAATTTGAGAAAAATACGATGGAAAAATCAACCATAATAAAACTGAATAAATCCTTCGAGGATTCAGCATATGAGCAAGATGGTGTAGAATACTGGTTAGCAAGAGAACTCCAAGAGCTACTTGGTTATTCAGATTGGCGAAACTTCCTCAATGCAGTTGAAAAAGGAAAAGAAAGCTGCAAAACCACAGGGGAAGCGGTTTTAGACCATTTCGTTGACGTCACCAAAATGGTCAAAATCGGTTCGGGAGCAGAGCGTAAACAAGATGATATCATGCTAACTCGTTATGCTTGTTACCTAATTGCACAAAATGGTGATCCAAAGAAAGAACAAATTGCTTTTGCACAAAGTTACTTTGCAATTCAAACTAGAAAACAAGAGTTACTAGAGGAAAGAATTCAACTTAATGAACGATTACAGGCTAGAGAAAAACTTGCTGCTACCGAAACGGAGCTTTCAAAAAACATTTATGAAAGAGGAGTTGACAATAAAGGTTTTGCAAATATTCGAAGCAAAGGAGATTGGGCATTATTTGGAGGAATAACAACTAGCAACATGAAAAAGAAGCTAGGTGTACCAGAAAATAGACCTTTAGCGGATTTTCTCCCAACCATTACAATTACGGCAAAACAATTGGCAACAGAAATTACCAATTTCAATGTAAAACAACACAACCTAAAGGGGGAAACAAGAATTACCGATGAACATGTAAAAAACAATACAGATGTTCGTGGACTACTAGGCAAAAGTGGAATAAAACCTGAACAACTGCCAGCCGAAGAAGACATCAAAAAACTTGAACGCAGAGTAAAAGATGCCGACAAAGGAATTGAAAAGAAAAAACTCAAAGGAAAAAATAAATAATGCGGAGAGAGTGAGGATTATGAACCCTCCGGAGAAAAAATAATATAATAATGGCCACACATAAACTATCACTTCCCGATACAAAATTTACTAAAAATATTCCCCAACAAATCATCCGTAGAAATATCCCCAGTAATACTTCCCAGATGAAACATTGCTTGACGAATATCCATGGCGATGAAATCTCCTGTCACATTTGTCTCCAAGCCTGTTTGTGCTTGATTGAGTGAAAAAGCGGCTTTTTCTAACGCTTCGACATGGCGCACATTGGTGACAATCGTTTCTTGACTGCTGTCGAAACCGGATTGGATTTGTGTGACCAGCCAATTTTTGAGTTCTTCAATCCCTAATCCTGTTTTCGCTGAAATGGCTTGAATTTCGATGTCTGAATTGGTTTCGATGTCTGAATTTTCGCTTCGAATGTCTAATTTATTTGCCAAAACCAAGAATTTTTTGGTCGGAAATGCTGCTTGCAATTCGCTAGCCCAACGTATTGTTTCGTCAGTTGTCATGGTGTTGTGACCTTCAGATTCTGAGCCATTTGCGGAATAATCGCTCATCAACAAGACCAATTGTGCTTGGGCGATTTTTTCGTGTGATTTTTCTATTCCAATCGCCTCAATGCGGTCGCTGTCGGATTCGTTCAAACCTTCGCGGATTCCTGCGGTGTCTATCAAACGGAATAAAATCCCAGCGATGTTCAAAGTTTCTTCAATCACATCGCGCGTGGTTCCAGCGATGTTGCTCACGATTGCTCTATTTTCGCCTACTAATTGGTTGAGCAAGGTACTTTTTCCTGTGTTTGGTGCGCCCACAATCGCCACGGGAACGCCATTTTTAAGGGCATTTCCAAGTTCAAACGATTTCAGTAAACGGTGAATGTAGTTTAAGACTTCCGCAACCAAGGATTTCAATTGGGAACGGTCGGCAAATTCTACATCTTCTTCTGCAAAATCGAGTTCCAATTCTACCAAACTGGCGAAGTGAATCAATTTTTCGCGCAATTCTTTCAATTCCGACGAAAAACCGCCACGCATTTGGTTCATGGCCACTTCATGCGCTTTTTGCGATTGAGAAGCAATCAAATCTGCCACTGCTTCCGCTTGCGACAAATCCATTTTTCCGTTCAAAAAAGCACGCATCGTAAATTCTCCCGGTTCCGCCATGCGACAGCCGTTTTGAATCAATAATTGCAAAATTTGTTGTTGAATGTAGATTGAACCATGACAAGCAATTTCCACTGTAGCTTCACCCGTAAAACTTTTTCCTTCGTGCAAAACAGTCAAAAGCACTTCGTCAATTACGTTTCCTTCAATCGTTTTTATTCTACCGAAAAGGGCAGTGTGCGATGCTGATTCCGCCAGGTTTTTAGTAAAAATTTGACTGCAAATTGGAAATGCATTCGGTCCAGAAATTCGAATTACGGCAATGGCGCCTATTCCATTTGCTGTTGATAAAGCGCAGATTGTATCGTTAAAATGATTCATGCTATAAAGGTAGAAAAATGGAACCTTAAAAGCAGAAAATTTCAGTAGATTCCGAGAAATTTCTCTCCTTTGGTGTCGATGCTGCCTCTAAACATTCCTGTGGTATTGAACTGAAAAGTAATTCGACCTTGACGATCAATCGCAATTAAACCACCTCGTCCGCCAATGCCAGTTAATTCTTTTTGAATGACTATTTCGGCCGCTTTTTCAACGCTTTTATGCTTGAAAAACATGTATGCATGCACTTGATGCGCAGCCACCAATCTGATAAAATCTTCGCCATGTCCAGTGCAAGAAACAGCGCATGATTCATTATTGGCGTAAGTTCCTGCCCCAATTAAGGGAGAATCTCCAATTCGGTTGAATTTTTTATTGGTAATTCCGCCAGTAGAAGTGCCTGCAGCAATATTTCCAAAACCGTCCAAAACGACGCATCCCACTGTGCCAAATTTGTTGATGCTATCTAAATTATCAATTGCCCCTTTTGGACCTTCATTGTCTAATTGGGTTTTGGAGGAATCCCTAATTTTCAGCATTTCATTCCAGCGTTTTTGTACAAAAAAGTAGGACGTATCGACCATTTCGATTCCTTGTAACTTTGCAAACTTCTCAGCGCCTTCGCCATTTAAGAATACAAATTGTGAATGATCCATAATTTCCTTGGCCAAAGAAATTGGATTTTTCACCACGCGAAGATTGGTTACAGCGCCGCATTTTAAATTTTTACCATTCATGATGGCCGCATCCATTTCATTTCTGCCTTCATTGGAAAAAACAGCGCCTTTTCCAGCATTAAATAGCGGAGAATCTTCCATTACTTTGATTACTGCTTCCACAACATTGGTTGCAGTTTCTCCTTTTTGAAGCATTGAATATCCCAAAATCAAAGCTTCATCCATCACTTTTTTATAGGCTTCTTCGTCAGTTGGCGTGAATTTTCTCTTAACCATATTTCCTGCACCGCCGTGCAATGCAAGGGCAAACTTACTTGTCATGACTGGCGTTTTTAGTGAATCCATATTTGATTGTCCGAAACTGGAGAAAGAGAAAATGAGAAATAAAAAATGAAATTTAAGCTTCATATTCATAGGTTAAATTTAGAATTTAATACTGTATGTGACACCAAAAATAAAATCAATTCTGGGCGTTTTGGTATTTACAAGAAATTGATTCATGTAATAAAAATCTAATCTATTTCTCTTGTCTATTTTATAAGTTAAACCTACATCAAATCGATAAGCTTGGGTTTTATTGATTTGGTTCAGTCTCAAAAATTGCTCCGCGCTTGCATGTAAACTGTAAATTCCATTCAGATTATACCTAACAATCAATTTGTTCCGATTAAAATTTTTGTCCACTCGGTAAGTGTCAAACAAGTTCAAACCATACATTTGACCTTGAAGCCTGGACCTCAATTGAAAATAAAATTTATTGTATCCTTTTGAAAAAGTAATATCTCCATAAAAACGCTGTACATCGTTGTAGAAATTATCTAAATTTCTTGCTTTCACAAATCGATAATTCCCTGCAATGGCTATGTTTTTATTGATTTTATAGCTCAATCCAACATCGCCGAAAGTAGAGCCTAATTCTCTCATATTTTGATTGAAAGAATTTTGATTGAAAAAAGTGCCTGACAATCGTTTGTTGAATTTTTTCTCGACATTGAATGAAAGCCAAAAAACGGCATCTTTTTGCACTTGCGCAGCAGATTTAAACCCGAAGCACAAGATAAAAATAAATGCTATTTTAAGTCCAATTTTCATCTTCAATTGTAAAAGTAAGTGTACTTTCTGCTGTAAATTAACTTTTGATTTTCGTCAAAAATGCTCCTTTCAATCAACGAACCTTTTCGGTCATATTTAAAAACTATTTTTTCTTTTAAAACACCTTCTTTGTTGTATGAATTCTCTTCAGTTTTCTGACCAAAATGATCGTAAACAAATTCTACTTTTTCTTGCAATTCGTTGTTTGCATTGTAAATCAATTCTTCCTTTTTGTCATCCAAATTGTCATATTTAGAAGTTGTTTTTTGAGTCATTTTTCCAAATTTGTCAAAAGTAGTGTGTTCAATTTCATTGTTGTTTCTATCAAAAATGTAGGTCTCGAAAGTTTTGAAAGTGCTGTCGCTATTGTATTCAATTTCCTTGATGAGGTTTCCGTGATTATCGTATTCAGAGACGGCATTGCGCACTTGTTCAAATTTATCTTTTTTCAATTCATGCTGTTGAATTTCCACTTTTAGAATCTTCATTTCTCTGATCGTTCTTCTACTTTGGGCAAAAGTAAAATGAGTAACAAATAGGAACAATATTGGGAGGCTTAGAAGTCTCATTTGAATACATTTAAGGTTCCTAAATTCATTATTTCTTTTCTTTTTTGAATGGAAAAATCCACTAAAACAGCAGTGTCGGCAATAGGTAGTTCACCATTTACCATCGCTACAGAATCCAAAGAATAGGTGTAAATTTTGTAATTTCCTTTGTACAAATATTTGAATTCAAATTCGCCTTTGTAGTTTGTTTTGAGGCGCTGACCATAATTAACATTATCGCCATAAATGATGTAAACATAAGTATCAGGCAAATAATTTTGACTGATTAAATTAGTAAAAGTTGAGTTATAGTGTTTGTAATAAACCGTCCCATTCACGGAGGCTTCTCCACAAACACCAGCTTGTTTTTTACATCATAAAATGGTAATTAGAAACACAAATATCAAAGCTAAATT
>Ga0114967_10003941_pt1 | contig 12079 bp, 12 predicted proteins | sample M_130628_MF_Meta_FD_92639 | JGI IMG/M metagenome (GOLD analysis project Ga0114967, IMG submission 92639) | Freshwater microbial communities from Lake Montjoie, Canada to study carbon cycling - M_130628_MF_MetaG | ecosystem: Environmental > Aquatic > Freshwater > Lake | place: Lake Montjoie... | reverse complement strand
GTGGTGATTCAAGGGGGTGGTCCGGTTGGGCTTGCTTGCGCAGCCTGGTTATTGCAAAAGAACTCCGGCTTATCACTCCTACTCCTGGATCGCAATCCCGCAGATGACCAAGCCATGAAAGCAGGAGATGGGCGTGGCATTGCCCTATCGCATGGCAGCAAACTCCTCTTGGACACGATTCATGCATGGCCCGATCACTGCCCCGCCATTCATCAAATCCATGTATCGCAAGTTGGGCGTTTTGGTCGCGCCCTAATGACTCGAGAAGAACTCAAGCAAGAAGCCTTGGGCCACATTAGCCGCTATACCGATATTCATGTATCGCTTAGAAAGGCTTTGCGGTCTATCCAAAAGCATGCCCCTCATTTTGAGTGGCAGCATGATGTTGGCGATTCTGTACTCCCCTTTGAGACAGATTGTTTGGTCCACGCCGAAGGCGGTTTGTTCAAAGACCAAGATTGGACTGAATCGGGTCGCGATTATGAGCAGGCTGCTCTAGTTGCGACTGTTGAAGTAGAAAAGGTAATCCCCCATCAGGCCTGGGAGCGTTTTACCAATGAAGGTCCTTTAGCCCTTCTTCCAAGTCATCTAGGGCCTAATACCCTCAATTTAGTGTGGTGCGCCACTCCTCATGCTAGTCAAAAACGTTTAGATCTCAATGACACCGAATTCTTAAACGAACTACAAAATGCCTTTGGTCATCGCTTGGGTTCATTTAAGGTAATAGCAAATCGTCGTCTCTATAACTTAGGCTTGAACTATCGCAAACATGTTTCTGAGGGTCATGAGGTTTGGATTGGTAATGCTGCCCAAACTCTTCATCCTGTTGCTGGCCAAGGTCTTAATCTTGGCCTGCGTGATGCGTATCTTCTGGCCGAAAAACTTGCTGAATTATTTAAAGCAAACAATCAATCGCTAAATCGAGCACTAAATAAAATACAAACTCATCGCGCATCTGAAGAAACAATCGGTGCAGTACAAAATGCACTGCAAGAATATGCAAAGAGTCGGGAGATTGATCGGCGTGCAACGATTGGCATTACGGATTTCTTGGCAAGAGTCTTCACCTCACCCATCCTGCCAGTGCAACTTTCACGTGGTTTGGCCTTAACCGCCTTGCAATGGATGCCGCCTTTAAAAACAGCACTGGCTAGACAAATGATGTTTGGGCGACGCTAACACCCTACTTGTATTTGCTTAAAAATTAAGCAGCGCAGGCGTGCCTGTGATAAAGTATTGAGTCTATTCCAAGAAAAAATTCCACACGCATGCAAATCGGTCATCACAAATTAGCCAATGCGCTTTTTGTCGCACCAATGGCTGGGGTTACAGACCGACCATTTCGGCAGCTTTGCAAGAAATTAGGGGCTGGGTATGCTGTCTCAGAGATGATTGCCTCCAATGCCATCCTCTGGAATAGTGAAAAAACCCAACGGCGTGCTAACCATACAGGTGAGTTCAAACCTATTGCGGTTCAGATTGCTGGGGCCGATCCCGACATGATGGCTGCCGCTGCCAAACTCAATGTTGATCGAGGCGCTCAAATCATTGATATCAATATGGGCTGCCCAGCTAAAAAGGTTTGTAATGTTGCTGCCGGCTCAGCCTTACTCAAGGACCAACCCCTGGTTCAACAAATTGTTGAGGCAGTAGTTAATGCCGTTGGCGTTGGCCCCGATGCAGTTCCTGTCACTCTCAAAATACGTACAGGTTGGGATCGAGAACATAAAAATGCTCTCTCAATTGCGAAAATTGCCCAAGAGGCCGGTATCAGCATGCTCACGATTCATGGGCGAACACGTGCTGATTTGTACCATTGTGAAGCGGAGTACGACACCATAGCGGCTGTAAAGGAATCAGTCTGCATACCTGTCGTTGCCAATGGTGACATCAACACCCCCGAAAAGGCAAAATGGGTTCTTACGTATACCGGTGTTGATGCCCTGATGATTGGTCGTGCTGCTCAAGGAAGACCATGGATTTTTCGGGAAGTGGATCATTACTTGCTCACCGGAAACAAATTACCTAATCCTCAAATTGCAGAGATCCAAGCCATCATGAACGAACATTTGCTCGATCATTACGCATTTTATGGAGAATATACGGGCTTACGAACAGCGCGTAAGCATATTGGCTGGTATTGCAAGGGTTTACGTAACTCACATTCCTTCCGGCATCTCATGAATACAGCGGATGACTGCAAAACCCAATTGCAAATGGTCAATGACTATTTTGATGAAATGAAGCTCCACTCCGATCAACTCCTTTTTTTAGAAGCAGCTTAAGTTTTATAGCTATGCCAAACAATAAACATCCCGTCACCGAATCTATTGAGCTTAATCTTCAGCGTTACCTTGATGATCTCAAGGGCACCCCCCCAAGCGATATCTATCAAATGGTTTTGAGTGTAGTAGAAAAACCCATGCTGGAGCTCGTGATGGCTCATGCCAAACAAAATCAATCCCTCGCTGCTGCTTACTTAGGAATTAATCGTAATACCTTGCGCAAAAAACTTCTTGAACATCGACTGATCTAAATTATGATTCGGACCGCCCTACTTTCTGTTTCTGATAAGAATGGCATTGTGGAATTTGCCCAAGCCCTTCATCAACTCGGTGTGAAGTTAATCTCTACAGGCGGTACGGCAAAATTACTTGCTGATAAAGGTCTTCCTGTCACCGAGGTCTCTGCGTTGACGGGCTTTCCTGAGATGCTTGATGGTCGTGTTAAGACCCTTCACCCGAAGGTACACGGGGGACTATTGGCACGTCGCAACTCTAAAGAACATATGGCAGCAATACAGGAGCATGGCATCGATACTATTGATCTCTTGGTGATCAATCTGTACCCGTTTACTGAAACGATTTCTAAGTCTGAGTGTAGTTTTGATGAGGCGGTTGAGAATATTGATATTGGTGGTCCGGCTATGCTGCGTGCTGCTGCTAAAAATCATCAAGACGTCACCGTCCTTGTATCACCGGATGACTACTCTTCCGTTCTAGAGGAAATGCGTCGCAATCAAAACGCTGTGTCATACACCACCAATCTTGCTTTAGCCAAGAAGGTATTTGCCCATACCGCTCAATATGATGGTGCGATTGCTAATTACCTATCTTCCCTCAATGAACTGCACGAGCATGCCAAGCACAGTCCTTATCCACAAACACTTCACCTAGCATTTGAACGAGTCCAAGAAATGCGCTATGGCGAGAATCCGCATCAATCAGCCGCCTTCTATCGGGATATCGAAGCGCCGACGGGTAGTCTTGCTCATTACAAGCAGTTACAAGGCAAAGAGCTGTCATTTAACAACATTGCTGATGCAGATGCTGCCTGGGAGTGTGTGAAGAGTATTAGTGATAGCGAAGCTGCTTGCGTCATTATTAAACACGCCAACCCTTGTGGTGTTGCTATTGCTAGTACGGCTCTTGAGTCTTATCTAAAGGCTCTTCAGACCGATCCGACCTCTGCATTTGGGGGCATTATTGCCCTTAATCGTGAATGTGACGAGGCCTGTGCGCAAGCAATTGCCAAGCAATTTGTTGAGGTCTTAATTGCGCCCCACTTTAGCGAGTCTGCAAAAGCTATTTTTGCAAGTAAACAGAATGTTCGTCTACTCGAAATCCCACTGGGTGAAAGCGTATCAAGCCTTGCACAATATGATCTGAAGCGCGTTGGCGGTGGTCTTTTGGTGCAATCGAGTGACTCTAAAAATGTTCTTCCCAGTGAGTTAAAGGTTGTTACAAAACGTCAACCTACTCCCACAGAGCTTACAGATCTGATGTTTGCATGGCGTGTGGCTAAATTTGTTAAATCGAATGCGATTGTCTACTGCGCCAATGGCATGACCTTAGGAGTTGGTGCCGGCCAAATGAGTCGCATTGATTCTGCGCAGATTGCCAGCATTAAGGCTGAGCATGCTGGTCTTAGCCTGAAAGGCTCTGCTGTTGCGAGTGATGCCTTCTTTCCATTTCGGGATGGTCTGGATGTAGTGGTTGCAGCAGGCGCCAAAAGTGTAATCCAGCCTGGAGGCAGTATGCGCGATGAGGAAGTGATTGCTGCTGCAAACGAACATGGTATTGCTATGGTCTTCACTAGCACTCGCCATTTCAGGCACTGATGCCGTCCATGCGCTGGCTAGGTATCGATCCAGGTTTGCGCACCACTGGCTTTGGTGTAATTGAACTTGAAGGTCAGCACTTACGCTATATAAGCTCTGGCATTATTCAAAGTGGTGAGGTAGAGCAAGGTTTGCCAAAACGTCTTGGTATTTTATACAGCGGTGTTAAAGAGGTCTTGTTGACCTATCAACCCGATGCAGCTGCGATTGAAGAAATCTTCCTTAATGTCAACCCACGCTCGACCTTGATGCTAGGGCAAGCGCGAGGTGCCGTGATTGCAGCCTTGGTCTCAACGGGTTTACCCGTTTCAGAATACAGTGCACGAGGTGTTAAGCAGGCCATAGTAGGTACTGGTCGAGCAAGCAAACTTCAAATGCAAGAAATGGTCAAACGTCTACTCAAACTCAAAAAGAGTCCCTCTCCAGATGCGGCTGATGCCCTAGGGGTTGCCATTTGTGCGGCCCATCATCACCAAGTACATAACAGTCATGCGAAGCGTTAAGATAGAGACATGATTGGACGTATTCAAGGCACCTTAATTAGCATCAACGCCCCCAAATTACTCATTGATTGCAATGGGCTTGGTTACGAGGTCGATGTGCCAATGAGCACACTGTATCAACTCCCCCCGATTGGACAAAAGCTCACATTGCTGATTCATTTTCATGTACGCGAGGATCTACAACAATTATTTGGCTTTGCAACGGATGCCGAACGTGATGCCTTTCGATCTCTAATTAAAATTAGTGGTGTAGGTGCGCGAACTGCTTTAGCAGTCTTATCTGGGATGAGCGTTAACGAACTGGTCCAAGCGATTACCATTCAGGAGCCTGGGGCGCTTACTCGGATCCCTGGGATTGGCAAGAAAACAGCTGAGCGCCTCCTGCTTGAGCTAAAAGGGAAGCTCGCCCCCGACTTAGGTCATGGCCAAAACAAATCTAGCAAACCAGATGTCGCCTCTGAAATTACTCAAGCATTACTGGCGCTTGGGTATTCTGATAAAGAAGCTCATCTCGCGGTTCGTCAAATTCCGGCTGATGTGAATGTGTCTGAAGGTATTAAGCTAGCACTTAAATCACTTTCTAAGGGCTGATCACATATGGCAATTCATACAGATGATCTTGATATCGATGACGGCAATGATCGTATTGTTAGTCCAGGTGCTGGTAATGCAGAAGCGGTCATTGAACGTGCCCTGAGACCTAAGCAGCTCGATGAGTACGTAGGCCAAAGCAAAGCCCGCGCCCAGCTCGAGATTTTTATTAATGCCACCCGAAATCGTAAAGAGGCGCTAGACCACGTTCTGCTTTTTGGTCCGCCAGGTCTTGGTAAAACGACCTTGGCTCATATTATTGCTAAAGAACTTGGTGTCAATCTTCGCCAAACGAGCGGCCCGGTCTTAGATCGCCCTGGTGATCTTGCCGCCCTCTTAACTAACCTCGAAGAGAATGATGTCCTCTTCATTGATGAGATTCATCGTTTATCACCCGTGGTTGAAGAAATTTTATATCCCGCTCTCGAAGATTACTCCCTCGATATCATGATTGGTGAGGGTCCTGCTGCACGTAGTGTGAAATTAGATCTCAAACCATTTACCCTAATTGGCGCCACAACACGGGCTGGCATGCTCACCAATCCTCTACGTGATCGTTTTGGTATTGTCGCCCGCCTTGAGTTTTACTCCACCCCAGAACTAACGCAAATTATTGAGCGATCTGCCAAGTTACTCAATGCGCAAATTGATCCTCAGGGCTCTGTCGAGATTGCGAAGCGTGCTCGCGGAACCCCTAGAATCGCTAATCGTCTCTTACGTCGGGTCAGAGATTATGCAGAGGTCAAAGGTAGTGGCATGATCACTAAAGAAATGGCAGATGCTGCGCTGGCTATGCTTGATGTTGATCCGATGGGCTTTGACATCATGGACCGTAAATTACTAGAGGCGATCCTTCATAAGTTCAATGGCGGTCCTGTTGGTATTGATAATTTAGCCGCTGCTATTGGTGAAGAACGCGATACGATTGAAGATGTGCTTGAGCCCTTCTTGATCCAACAGGGCTATTTACAACGGACCTCACGCGGTCGAATTGCAACCCGCCAAAGCTATGAACACTTTGGCCTAAAACCACCCAGTAACTCCGCTAATCTAGATTTGCTGGATTAATACTGTTTTAATTACTGTGCCGTTTAGTCAGTCAGGGTTACTTTTGCAAAGCGGCGCTTACCGACTTGCACTACATAAGTACCAGCATTGAGCTTTAGGGTCTTGTCAGTAATTACTGTGCCATCAACTCGCACTCCACTTTGATCGATATTGCGATTTGCCTCCGAGCTTGAGGGAACTAAATTAGCAGCCTTTAATAAAGCAGCAATGCCAAGTGGGGCGCCACTTAGTTGAAGCTCAGGAATATCGTCGGGGATGCCGCCCTTGGCTCGATGATTAAAGTCTTCTAGGGCTTTCTCTGCTGCGCCATCTGTATGAAAGCGAGCCACAATCTCTTGCCCCAAAAGGACCTTGCAGTCTCTAGGATTGCGGCCTGCCGCCACTTCTTGCTTCATTAGATCAATTTCTGCTAATGGCCTAAACGAGAGTAAGGTGAAATAATTCCACATCAAATCATCGGAGATGCTCATGAGCTTTCCAAACATCTCATTGGCGGGCTCATTTATACCAATGTAGTTGCTCTTGGACTTACTCATCTTCTCGACACCATCCAAACCTACCAAGAGTGGCATTGTCAAAATACATTGAGGCTCTTGGTCATATTCTTTCTGTAACTCACGACCAACTAGTAAGTTAAATTTTTGATCGGTTCCACCAAGCTCTAAATCACTATGTAAGGCAACCGAGTCATAGCCCTGCATGAGTGGGTATAAGAACTCATGGACAGAGATAGGGATGCCACCGCGATAGCGTTTAGTAAAGTCATCGCGCTCTAACATACGGGCAACCGTATATTTTGCTGCTAGCTGAATCATGCCTCTTGCACCTAGCGGATCGCACCACTCACTGTTGTACCGAATCTCGGTCTTACTAGGATCCAAAATAGCGCTAGCTTGCTGATAATAGGTTTTAGCGTTTACCGCAATCTCTTCGGCAGTGAGGGGGGGTCTAGTATTGTTTCGGCCAGAGGGGTCACCGATCATGCTGGTAAAGTCGCCGATTAAGAAGATCACGGTGTGACCAAGATCTTGAAGCTGGCGCAACTTATTTAATACAACCGTATGTCCCAAATGAATATCTGGCGCTGTAGGATCTAGTCCCAGCTTGATACGCAGGGGCTTGCTGGTGGCTTCACTACGGGCTAATTTTTGTAACCAATCCGTTTCGACCAATAGCTCCTCACAGCCACGTTTAGTTACTTCCATGGCATGCAAAACAGATGGGGTTATCGGATAAGGTTTAGACGTCATACTATGTTCTAGATTCGGTTAAATTAAGGGTCTAAATATTGTTAAAGTGTCATTGTCGCATTGTCGAGAACCTGAGCACCCGCCCTTGAATTCTGCTAATTCATCCCTGTCAAGTAATCTGTATATCGGACTAATGTCTGGTACCAGCTTAGATGGTATCGATGCGGTCTTGGCTGAAATAAATACCTCAGGTAAAACAAAGCTTTTGCAAGCAATTAGCCTCCCATTTGATTTAGCTCTAAAACAAGAATTTTTTGCCCTTCAGCAGGAAACTTCCAATGAGCTCCATCGTGAGCATTTGGCTGCAAATAGCTTGGCAGCTGCTTATGCACAAGCCTGTGCAAAACTCTTACGAATTCAGGGTATTGAGGCTAACCATATTTGTGCTATTGGCGCTCACGGACAAACCCTCAGACACCAACCGCATAGAGAGGTCTTACAGAGCTATACCCACCAAAGCCTTAACCCCACCCTTCTCGCAGAATTAACTGGTATTGATGTAATTGCTAATTTTCGTTTACGGGATATGGCGGCAGGGGGTCAAGGCGCTCCCTTAGTTCCGGTATTTCATCAGGAACAATTTTTTTCACCCAAGGAAAATCGTGCAGTTCTTAATTTGGGTGGAATAGCCAACCTTACACTCTTATCTAAGGATGGCGGGGTTAGTGGCTTTGATTGCGGCCCGGGGAATATTCTCCTAGATGCCTGGATTCAGAGAGAGCGAGGCAAGGATTTTGATCAGGATGGTCAATGGGCAAGCTCTGGTCGTCCTGACGACGCTCTTTTGCTCAGAATGATGAGCGATGCCTTTTTCTCAAAACTTCCTCCAAAAAGTACCGGACGGGATTACTTCAATCTAAATTGGATTCTAAGTCACCTCCAGCATGCCTCTTATTCATCAGAAGATATTCAGGCTACCTTATTGCAATTAACGATTCAGAGCACTCTAAATAGTTTGCAAGCTCATGCCAAAGATACTCAACGCCTAATTGTGTGTGGCGGTGGCAGTAAAAATATTACCTTAATCGAACTTCTCAAAATTTATGCCCATCAACAACTTCCTGGACTACTGATTGAGTCTTCTGCGCAGCATGGTGTTGACCCTCAGCTGGTAGAGGGTTTGGCTTTTGCCTGGCTAGCTTGGGCGCACCAAAGAAAACGGCCAGCAAATATGCCAGCCGTTACGGGTGCAAAAGGTTTGCGCGTACTTGGTGCGCATTACCCAGCTACTTAAGCAGAGAAAGAAGATCCGCAACCGCAGGTTGTGGTTGCGTTGGGATTCTTAATCACAAATTGTGAGCCATTGATATCTTCTTTGTAATCAATCTCAGCGCCTACTAAATACTGAAAGCTCATGGAGTCCACTAACAAAGTAACACCATTCTTTTCAAAAGTAGTGTCATCTTCATTGACCGCTTCATCAAAAGTAAAGCCATACTGAAATCCAGAACAGCCTCCGCCTTGCACAAAGACTCGCAACTTCAGATCTGTATTACCCTCTTCGGCAATCAGATCAGCAACTTTGGCTGCTGCACTATCGGTAAAGATTAAAGGGGTTGGTGGCTCAGCAAGAGCTGTACTTTGATCGACTGCTGCATTGGTTTGGCTCATTTGCTACTCCTGTCAAAATTTCTGATGTAGATCCATTTTAGGCTTTAATTCCCCTGTTTGCACAGGGTGCATAGAAGCATCTAGGGCAAGAGGGCAATCTGCTCCAAACCCATGTTCTCAGGAAAACCAAACATCAGATTCATGCACTGGACCCCCTGCCCTGAGGCCCCTTTTACGAGATTGTCCTCTACCACTAGGATTACTAGGGTATCTCCGCCTCCTGGGCGATGAATCGCTATTTTCATACCGTTACTTCCCCGCACGGAGCGAGTTTCTGGATGGCTACCAGGGGGTAGAACATCTATAAATGGCTCATTGGCATAGAACTGTTCATAAAGGGCCTGGAAATCTATTGAACGCCCCTCCGGCAGAATCCGTGCATACAGGGTCGAGTGGATCCCCCGAATCATTGGTGTTAGGTGGGGCACGAAGGTCATTGCAAGGTCGTCATGACCGGCGATCGCCTTTAGGCCTTGCATAATTTCTGGTAAATGACGGTGCCCTTTAACGCCATAGGCCTTGAAGTTATCACTAGCCTCTGAAAGTAATGTGGGGATCTCGGCCTTACGTCCTGCGCCAGATGTTCCTGATTTACAGTCTGCGATCAAATTTTGAGATTCAACCAATGGATGATTCAAACCATTTTTGGATGAGAGCAGTGGTGCAAAACCTAATTGCACAGAAGTTGGATAACAACCTGCTAAACCCACCAGACGTGCCTTTTTAATGGCTTCCCGATTTACTTCTGGTAAACCATACACCGCTTCTTTCAAGATCTCGGGGCAGGCATGTGGCATACCGTACCATTTCTCAAAGACAGCGGTATCTTGCAAACGAAAATCTGCAGCCAAATCCAGTATCTTTACATTTGCAGCTAATAATTCTTTAGCTTGCGCCATTGCCACGCCATGCGGTGTAGCAAAAAAGACCGCATCACATTCGTGTAGATTAGCTTTATCCGGCGTTGTAAATTGCAAATGAACCCGACCACGTAATGAAGAAAACATCTCGGCGACCGGCGTGCCCGCTTCTGTGCGCGAGGTAATTGAATGTAATTGCACCTTAGGGTGCTGAGCCAAAAGACGGAGTAGCTCAACACCGGTATAGCCTGTACCTCCAACAATGCCGACCTTAATCATGCTCTTCTCCATTTATTAACGGCGATATAGATTGATTGTATAAAAAATAAGGGCCGCGTAAGCGGCCCCAGGATGCAATTTGGCTTGCTTAACGCTTACTAAATTGTTTACGACGGCGAGCACCGTGTAAGCCAACTTTCTTACGTTCAACTTCACGGGCGTCACGAGTTACCAAGCCAGCCTTTGAAAGGGTTGGCTTTAAGGCTGCATCATAGTCAATCAATGCTCGTGTTACGCCATGACGAACTGCACCAGCTTGACCAGTTTCACCGCCACCACTAACGTTAACTTGAATATCAAAGGTAGTGAGATTACTTGTCAAAGCGAGTGGCTGACGTGCGATCATGCGGGAGGTCTCACGGGCAAAGTAAGCATCAATTGGCTTACCATTGACAGTAATTTCACCTTTACCGGATTTAATAAAGACGCGTGCAACTGAACTCTTGCGACGGCCTGTTCCATAGTTCCAATTTCCGTACATATCGCTTCCTTAGATCTCTAAAGGTTTTGGCTGTTGAGCCGTATGTGGATGATCTGCATCGCCATAAACCTTCAGCTTTTTGATCATGGCATAGCCCAGTGGGCCTTTTGGCAACATCCCCTTCACTGCTTTCTCTAAAGCACGTGTTGGAAAACGGGCTTGCATCTTGTCAAAATTTGTTGAGCTGATGCCGCCTGGATAACCACTATGACGGTAATAAATCTTATTCAATCCCTTAGTGCCCGTTACGCGGAGCTTGGATGAATTGATGACGACAATGAAATCGCCAGTATCAACGTGTGGGGTAAATTCGGGTTTGTGCTTGCCGCGTAGACGGAGTGCCACTTCACTGGCGACACGACCGAGGACTTTGTCCGTAGCGTCAATCACGAACCACTCGCGCTTTACCTCATGCGGTTTTGCGGAAAAGGTCTTCATGATTACTTTCAAATTGTTATAGTCACACACACTCCAAATCGTTATCGCACTTTGGCTCCGCTTATGTTTGCAGGCTCGCAGATCAGATATCGCATTTGGTAAAACAATTACCGTTGACTAATCGATAATTCAGTAAAGCCTTGAATTGTAACCTAAAAAAAACCCGGGAATCAATCCCGGGTTGAAATCCACCTATGTTTGGGTGGAGGAGACATCAGTAGAATGCAAGCTTGTAAAACGGCCTTTTAAGCCTCAAATCAAACAAACTTGGTATCAATGTGGTTATTTTAAACATCTTGATTGTGCATTGCAAGAAAAAATTTGGGTTTACCCTAGATGTTATATAAGACCTAAAGGCTCTACAAAATCATAACTTATTGATTTATATATTAATATTGTTTTTTAAGGAATAATAATGGAATGTAAAATTAATTGGCTAGCCTCCTCGGGAATGGCCTTTATGGCAGAGACAGGTACCGGGCATATTCTGAATATGGACGGGGCCCCAGAGGCTGGAGGCCGCAATCTAGCACCGCGCCCAATGGAATTAATGCTGGCGGGGGCTGGGGGCTGTACAGCCTTCGATGTGGTTTTAATCCTACAGCGCTCCCGCCAGAACATCAGCGCCTGTGAGGTGTCCTTGCAAGCCGAGCGAGCAGAAACCGACCCCAAGGTATTCACCAAAATTAATCTACATTTCACGGTTAAGGGAAAAGATTTGGACCCCAGCAAAGTTGAGCGCGCCATTAATCTATCGCATGACAAATACTGCTCTGCCACAGCCATGTTAGGGAAGACTGCTGAGATCACTCATAGCTTTGAAATAGTGCAGAGTTAACCGATAAGCCGGATTCTGTCGCCCTGATTTGCATCAAGGG
>Ga0114967_10003940_pt1 | contig 12081 bp, 12 predicted proteins | sample M_130628_MF_Meta_FD_92639 | JGI IMG/M metagenome (GOLD analysis project Ga0114967, IMG submission 92639) | Freshwater microbial communities from Lake Montjoie, Canada to study carbon cycling - M_130628_MF_MetaG | ecosystem: Environmental > Aquatic > Freshwater > Lake | place: Lake Montjoie... | reverse complement strand
GCGTGATGGTCTGTCTGTCGGGCGGAAAAGATTCTTTTACGATGCTTTCTATTTTAAAATTACTACAAGCCCGATCGAAACATGCCTTTGAATTGTTTTCTTTCACCCTCGATCAAGCCCAACCCGGATGGGACGACACCGCCTTAAAAGCATTTTTAGAAAACTTGAAAGTGCCTTATGAAATCTTAACCAGAGATACCTATTCGATTGTAAAAGAAAAAATACCTGAAGGACAAACCTATTGTTCCCTGTGTTCACGCTTAAGACGCGGTATTATCTATCGCTATGCCGAAGAAAAAGGTTTTAACAAGATTGCCTTGGGGCATCATCGTGATGATTTAATTACCACGCTTTTAATGTCTATTTTTTATAATGGTGAAATTAGATCCATGCCCCCTAAACTCTTGAGTGATAACAAAAAACATGTAGTGATTCGCCCGCTTGCGTACTGCCAAGAAGCCGATATACGCACCTATGCAGAGCAAAGAAAATTTCCTATTATTCCTTGTAATTTATGTGGCGCACAGGAAAATTTGGCGCGTGTTCGCGTGAAAAAATTAATACAAGAATTGGCACTGCAGAACCCTAAAATACCTAGTAATATGCTACATGCACTGCAGGCTGTAAAACCGAGTCAACTGATGGATAAAGGACTGTGGGATTTTAAAAATCTTGATGTGCCCACATAACGATTGAATCTATTAATGCGACGATAAAATCTCTTTAAATCCAACTCTATTATCATCCAAATGCACTTTAAGTTTTGCATGATGCGTCGATTTTGATTCTTTTTTTGAGGAAAATAAATTTAAAGCTCTAGCGCTAGTATCAATGATGACTGATACTGAATTAATGTCATAATTTCTGCATTTTTTGAGAAATTTCTCAGTTCCACTGCTAACGTTATTTTTTAACATTATATTATAGGACGGTGAAAAATATTTTATTAGGCAACATTCCGCAATGTTAGCCGTTTCTTTTCTTGAAAGCTTATCATTAAAAATATGATTCCTTATGGAATCAATGTTGTTTATCTCTGAATCATCGGAAAATTTATGATCGGCAATGCCGAATAATGCAGGCTTGTCTAACGTGACCATTAAAATAAACACCTCATTATATGGCTCATTCTCACCAAGATCAGACAAAATTTTCTGCAGCTTTTCATGTTTTTGGATTCTCTTGTAAGCATTGGATGGCATTTTATTGCCTGTGCTTTGGCCAATATACAAAACCTCATAATCTAACACTTCACAATCTAAGAAAGAGCTAAATGTACACACGGCATCAAACAAATAGAAAATATCTTCTATTACATGGGTACGAGAAGCATTATTTGGATAGGTAACAACCAATTTTGATTTTCGCCCTGTATGTACTGAAAAAGAAATAGCTTTTGGAAAGAATGCTTGAGAATTATGTAAAACACCCAACTCTCTTTTTAAGCCTTTTTTTGTTGTTAACTCAAACCCCAATTGTAGTATGTGATTATTATAAAACAAAGATTCTTCAATAAATCGCATTCTTGGTTTCTTGCAAATAAAATAGATATTCGTTTCGTTAATAATATCTTGCACTTCAGGAAATAATCCATCAAAAAAATCAGAATCGTCACTGGGTCTTATTAAAACAAATTCTTTAGAGCTTAATAGCAAGTAGGGCTCGAGCAAGTATTGTTGTTTAGAGTCTTGCATTTTAATGCCCACCATGCGCACCACTTTAAATATATCTACAACTTTCTATACAAAAGATTCTACTGTAAGCATAGCCTTCTTGTGTGAAGAACGTTTCTTTATATTATTTTCTATGTCTTTGATCAACAAATACAGGCGAAATTCATCTGACGGGAATCCAATAAATCCATAGTGCTCATAAAAGGATTTTGCCAGCTGATTTTTAGCTTGCACTAAAACGGCTCTCAGACCTGCGATTTCAGACGATTTTAGTGCTTTTAATAGCGCCTGTTTTAGTAATGCCTTGCCTAATCCTTTGCTTTGTTCCCGTATATCAACCGCTAAGCGTGCCAGTACTAGAATCGGGATAGGATACAAGCCAAGTCCCTGCTTAATGCGTGGTGGAGCATCCTCAACACTCACCGCCCCATAAGCTAAGGTGAAATATCCAACCACGTTTTCATTGCGCATCACAACATAGGTTCGTGCACCACGTCCTGTTTGGCTTTGCCAGGCATATTTTTTCAAATAATCATTGAGCGCTGGAATACCACAATCAAAAGTTTCTGTAAAATGCTCTTTTTGTAGTAAACAAGGACCCTTTAGTAAACTACGCATCGAGCAGCGTGGACTCCGTAAGCAGGCTATTTAAAACTGGAATAACGCGTGGTGGCCGGTCTAATGCTTCACAAAATTGGTTCCACTGATCACTTAACAAATGAAACTCTGTTTGTGTAGATAATGCCTCGCGTGCAGCTTGGTCTGAATTCTCTAAGACAAACTGAGAAAGCGTTACTTTCCGAAGTTTGGCAGCTTTAGAGAACAAAGCTTTCTGTTTGAGTGGAATTCTCAATTGTAAGGTTGTTTTCTTACTTTTTTCTGCTGCATGCGCCATATTAAAACCCTCCTAAAGCTAGGTCTCACTATAACAGATGTCATTACAATGTCAATACAATAAACCTCTTTGCAGTAGGAGATGACCCTAAAGAGCCTGTTTTTAGGCAAGTTCAGGATATTTATGTGGCTTGGCTAAATAATAATTTACATCTTGGATATCCACAGTAGTCTTTGCTTCAAGAACCTCGTTGGCTTCTTCTAAAAGCTTGTCTTTTAGACGTGCAAGATATTCATCCTGTTCTAAAACGCGCTAAAGCTTATGAATACTGGGGTTCAGAGGGAAGTTTGGTAATTTTAAAAATGACGCCCAAAAAATTCGAGCGCTATTAACTGGCGGAGAGAGAGGGATTCGAACCCTCGATGAAGTTTTAGCCCCATACTCCCTTAGCAGGGGAGCGCCTTCAGCCACTCGGCCATCTCTCCGCTCTTGGCGCACTCTACCACAGCTACTCGTCGTTATCTACGTAGGCACTGGTATCGTGGTCGTTTTCTGTGGGGTCTAATCCACCGTTTTTCTCGCGCTGAATGCGCTGATAGATTTCTTCCCGATGCACGGAAACGGTTTTAGGGGCATTCACACCAATACGCACCTGATTCCCTTTGACGCCTAATACAGTGAGTGTGACATCGTCCCCCACCACTAAGCTTTCACCCACACGCCTCGTTAAAATTAACATTGTCTTTCTCCTCTTCCTTATGACTATTATGATTTTCCATGGTCTGGACTGAACTAAAAAAAGCCTGTTCTAATAAGCGCACACCCAAGCTTAAAAAAGCGCGATCAATTAATACACACAATCTCATTTCCGAAGCACAAAGCCATAGCACAGGAATAGAGGCCTCGGCTAAAACCTGGAGCATCGTGGCTAATACTTGTAGATCGGATCGTACACCAACCCCCACAACTGCTAATTTGGCAATCTCGCTATCGACACGAATTGTGCCTGCACCGAGACGCGTAGCAACCTCTTGTATCATCGTAAGCGTTTGCTGCATATCACGTTGATGCACACTAAAGCTTAGATCGATCTGATGATCGTGCAGCGATTGCACCATCATATCGATCTCGATATGGGCTTCACTTAAAGGCAAAAGTAACTGTGCAAGGCCTTCTGATCCTTGTGGGATCCCCCTTATTAAGAAGTGTGCTTCGTCCCGACTAAAGGCAATACCAGATACTACCGGATGTTCGGGCAGCTTTCCCTGCGTCAGAATAACCGTACCCGATCCCTCATGAAAGGTAGACAATACACGCAAAGGTACCTGATGCCTACCTGCCCATTCTAAGGCACGATTTTGCATGACTTTGGCACCACTACTAGCCATTTCCAAGATTGGGGAAAGACCGATTTCGCTCATAGGCGTGGCTGTAGGTACGATGCGCGGATCAACCGTATAGATCCCTTCGACATCGGTATAAATCTGACATTCATCTGCCTCTAGCGCTGCGGCCAAAGCAACGGCGGTGGTATCAGATCCCCCTCGACCAAGCGTTGTAAGTGTGCCCTCGCTATCCACACCTTGAAAACCCGCGACAACCACAACATAACCTGCTGCTAGATCGGCATGAATACGATGGGTATCGATACCTAAGATATTCGCTCTGTTATACGCACTATCCGTTAAGATGGGTAGTTGTGCCCCCGTATAAGCACGCGTTGCACAACCCTTTGCGGCTAAGGCTATATTTAAAAGTGCAATACTTTTTTGTTCGCCTGTCGATAAAAGAATGGCTAAGGCCCGGGGCTCAGGATCGACCATGAATGATTTGGCTAAATCGAGCAAGCGATCGGTCTCACCCACCATGGCAGAAACAACCACTACCAACTTATGGCCCGCTTGCTGTGCGAGGATAATCTTGTCCGCGACCAGATGGATCTGATCGATCCCACCCACGGAAGTCCCACCATATTTTTGTACGATTAAAGCCATAGTCCTTTATTAAATCTAAATAGAGAGAAGGAACCTATTCTGGCATACTACCTAAGGATTTTTCAACAAAGTTATAAACTGAACCCAATATTAAATTTAAGTTTTCTGACTTATTTCCAGCACCCTGGGCTAGATCGGCTCGCCCACCACCCTGTCCACCCAGCTGTTCCACCACATGCTTCAGCAAGGTATTGGCCTGCAAGGGTGGGGTACAGGCCTTTGCTACCAGCACAACGACTTGTACTTTAGGTGCATCTTCACTGTCCATGCCTGCAACAACTACCACACTTAAATCCCATTGGTCTTTTAAATGTTCAGCATATTCCTTCAGCGTTTTTGGATCGCCTACGGCTATTTTAACAGCCAACACTTTTTTTCCTTGAATGAGATGAACATCGGGTGGGCTTGCATCGCTCCCCCCCGAACCCTGTGTGGCTAAGCGTGTTTTAGCCTGTTGCAATTCTTTTTCTAAGGATTTATTTTTTGCTAAAAGCTCGGTAATTTTCTCAGGTAATGTATCGCGTGTAGCACGCATACGTTCTGCCGCATCAGATAATTGCTTTTCCAAGGTATTGCAATAGGCTAATGCAGCCTCAGCCGTGACTGCTTCTATACGGCGCACACCCGAGGCTATACCCGATTCGCTGATAATCTTACAACACCCAATATCGCCCGTACGTTGTGCATGGGTACCCCCACAAAGCTCTACGGAAAAGTGATCGCCCATGGATAAAACCCTTACTTCTTCGGTGTATTTTTCACCAAACAAAGCCATGGCACCCTGCTTTAAGGCTTCTTCTACGGGTAGGATTTTCGTTTCAACCAAAGTATTTTCAAGTATTTTCTGATTCACCTGCTGCTCAATGGCTGCAAGTTGTACCGCACTTAATGCTTGTCCGTGTGAAAAATCAAAACGTAATCGCTGGGCGTCGACCAAGGAACCTTTTTGTTGTACATGATCGCCCAATACTTTGCGCAACACCGCATGCACAAGATGTGTTGCTGAATGATTGCGCGCAGTCGCAGCACGGGCGACTTTATCCACCTTTGCCTCAACTTTGTCCCCAAGACCTAAGGATCCACTTTTTACAAGTCCATGATGAATATAGGCAGTGCCAACTTTACGCGTACTTCGAACGACAAAAGAACCCTTCGAGCCTTCTGAAACCCAAGTGAATGTACCGCTATCACCCACTTGCCCCCCTGCTTCTGCATAAAAAGGCGTGTGATCTAATATAACTTCACCCTGTTCTCCCGCCAACAATCTTTCTCCCTCAGCGAGCGGGGCGACCGCAGATTGATGAGGATCCATTGGGCTCCTCAATAAATGCTCAACAACCGCAGGAGTTTTTGTTTCCAAATCCTCGTATCCAATAAAACCAGTCACATGATTACCCGTACTAAAACCCGCCAGGGCACTCAGCTGAGGATTGCCTGTAAAACCACTATGATCCCGCGATCGTGTTCGTTGTTCCTCCATGGCTTCTTCAAAGCCTACGGTATCGAGTGTGATTCCGCGTTCTCTAGCAATATCATTGGTTAAATCGACCGGAAAACCATAGGTATCATAGAGTTTAAAAATAACAGCCCCGGGTAGAAGCCCACCAGAAGATGCTAAGGCCTCTTCTAAGATTTTTAAGCCCTTATCTAAAGTGTGTGCGAATTGCAATTCTTCTTGATAGAGCGCTTTTTTAATCCGTTCAGCACCTGCTGCAAGCACAGGATAATCATCACCCATTTGCGCTACTAAGGCATCGACCAAATGATAAAAAAACGGTTCTTTGAAACCAATGGCATGACCATGACGCACTGCGCGACGGATAATACGTCTTAACACATAGCCTCTACTCTCGTTCGAAGGCAAGACACCATCCGCAATGAGAAAAGCACAGGAACGAATATGATCGGCCACCACTCTGAGCGAATGTACAGGTGCCATCGGGTTGATAGCTGCACCGATAAGATCTTTAATACTCTGAATAAGATTAGCAAAAATATCGATATCATAATTATTATGAACCCCTTGCATGACGGCAGCAATACGCTCTAATCCCATACCGGTATCGACAGCGGGTTTTGGCAAAGGATTGAGCGTGCCTGATGCATCGCGGTTATATTGCATAAAGACCAGATTCCAGATCTCCACATAGCGATCGCCTTCTGCGTCTACAGAACCTGGCGGCCCCCCTGGAATATCAGAACCATGATCATAGTAAATTTCGCTGCAAGGGCCACAGGGACCGGTGTCGCCCATAGACCAGAAATTATCGGTTGTGCCGCAGCGCGATAGACGCGCTGGATCAATACCCATGGTGTTGATCCATAAATCTTCGGCTTCCTGGTCTTCTTCGAAAACGGTGATCCACAAACGCTCGACAGGGATCTTTAAAACCTCGGTAAGAAAGTGAAAGGCATACTGAATGGCCTCTTTTTTAAAATAGGAGCCAAAACTAAAATTACCCAACATTTCAAAGAAGGTATGATGCCGGGCTGTATAACCCACATTTTCCAAATCGTTATGCTTACCGCCTGCACGCATACAACGCTGACTGGAAGTAACTTGTATGGCGGGGGGTTGCTCCAGACCTAAAAAGGCATTTTTAAAGGGTACCATCCCAGCATTGGTCAATAGCAAGCTGGGATCATTATGAGGAACCAATGAACTACTGGGCACAATCAGATGCGATTGTGATTGAAAGTAGTCCAAAAAAGCACGACGTAAATCTTTTGTTTTCATAAACTATTCCAAAGCGTCCCCCCGCGAAGCGGGGGGTGAGGAGAGAAGGATCTTAGTCTACTCCGTTAATGCAAGTTCTGCCTCGCTGGGCGCAGTTTTATTAGCACCACCCGCTGCAACCGCAATGGATTGTGCACGAATAGCAGCTTCTAAGGCTTCTGCCACCTTTGGATTGTCTGTTAAATATTGACGTACATTTTCCTTGCCCTGCCCTATACGCAATCCATTGTAGCTATACCAAGCCCCCGCTTTATCAATCAGGTTCAATTTGGAACCAAGCTCCACAATTTCACCTAAACGACAAATACCCTGGCCATAATAAATTTCAAATTCTGCTTGTTTAAAGGGCGGTGCCACTTTGTTTTTTACCACTTTGACACGGGTTTCATTGCCTAAAATTTCGTCGCCCTTCTTGATAGAACCGGTCCGACGTATATCTAAGCGTACAGAAGCATAGAATTTCAAGGCATTACCACCGGTCGTGGTTTCGGGGCTGCCGAACATCACGCCAATTTTCATACGGATTTGGTTAATAAAAATAACCAAAGTATTGGAACGCTTGATATTGGCAGTGAGCTTGCGCAGTGCTTGCGACATTAAACGTGCTTGTAAACCCATATGTTGATCGCCCATATCGCCTTCGATTTCGGCTTTGGGTGTGAGGGCTGCCACTGAATCGATAACGACCACATCCACGGCATTGGAACGTACTAACATATCGGTAATTTCTAAAGCTTGCTCGCCTGTATCGGGCTGAGAAACTAGCAATTCCTTGACGTTCACGTGTAATTTTTCTGCATAGCCCAGATCTAAAGCATGTTCTGCATCCACAAAGGCTGCGGTGCCGCCCATTTTCTGGCATTCGGCAATCACTTGCAGGGTTAAAGTGGTTTTACCAGAGGATTCAGGCCCAAAAATTTCGACCACACGACCCTTAGGCAAACCGCCAATACCTAAGGCAATATCTAAGCCCAAAGAACCCGTCGAAATAGCCTCGATGTTTGCAATGGCCGCATCGTCGCCCAGCAACATGACAGAGCCCTTACCAAATTGACGTTCAATTTGTGCTAAAGCCGCCGTCAAAGCCTTTCTCTTATTGTCGTCCATCTGCAATCATCCTCTTTTATCATAAAACGATTGCAGGATTATCCCATAAGTCTTAGCCTACCGATAGTAGGATAAACAACCGGGCTGATGGCACATTATTCAGACCGAGAACTCACACAGCTGCGTAAAAAACCTAATTCAGACAGTAAGCGTGCATAACGCTCATCGCCTAATTGATGCACAATGTGATCTTGCGCGGCTTTCCACAAAGATACGCCCTTCTCAATTGTGATGCGCCCTTGATCGCTGAGCACATAACCTTTGGTACGCTTATCAGGCAAGGGGACTGTCATAATAAACCCTGCTTTCTCCAGCGGCTTAAGATTACGTGTAAGGGTTGTTCTATCCATCACCAAGCCCTGCGCCATCTCGGTGAGGGTTTTACCCTGAGAAGAGGTAAGCGTTAAAAGCAAGGTAAATTGGGTAGCCCGTATACCAGCCGGCTCTAAATGCCGATCAAAACTTTGTGTAACTGCACGGGTGACTTTACGTAGATTAAAGCAGCAACAAATGGCATTAATCTTTTGGTAGGGTCCTAGTTCATTCATGTTAGTGTACCTCCTAACAAAAGTTTAGGCACAATAGGATGAATTGCAAGGAAGTTAGCTAAAAAATTTTACAGGCATTTTGTGGGTTTATGTATTTGTAGATAGGTCTACTGGACATCATGCTTATAAAAAGTCACGCGCCATGTGCAGCATGTCACACGTCATTCGCGGGGATGACAGAAGGCGCTTATGACTTCAAAGCTTTTCGAGATTATCCCTTGTTCTCTAAGGTTGCATGATTAAGCTTGGCGTTCTGTTCGATAAAGTGAATAATTTGCTCTGCAACATCGACACCACTAATAGCTTCGATACCTTTCAGGCCGGGTGAGGAATTGACTTCTAACACGAGGGGCCCATGGTTGGAACGCATCATATCGACACCTGCTACATTCAAACCCATAATTTTAACCGCGCGCACCGCAATCATGCGTTCTTCGGGGGTTATTTTAACAACTTCACTCGTACCACCCTGATGCAAATTGGATCGAAATTCGCCAGCCTTGGCTTGACGCTTCATGGCAGCGACCACTTTGCCACCAATCACAAAACAACGAATATCGCTACAATCAGCCTCTTTGATAAATTCTTGTACTAAGATATTCGCTTTAAGACCGGCAAAAGCATCGATGACACTTTCAGCGGCTTGGGGTGTTTCGGCTAAAACAACACCCATACCTTGCGCGCCTTCTAAGAGTTTAATGACCAGGGGACTGCCCCCCATCATACGCACAAGACCTTGGGTATCGCCTGGGGAATGCGCAAAACCGGTGACGGGTAACCCAATACCTTTACGCGCGAGCAATTGCAAAGAACGTAATTTATCCCGCGAACGAGAAATAGCAATGGATTGATTGACGGAAAACATACCCATCATTTCGCATTGCCTTAAAACAGCTGTACCATAAAAAGTAATGGATGCACCAATTCTTGGGATGACCGCATCGAAAGGCTCCAGACGATGGCCCTTGTAATGAATAGAAGGTTTATGGGACGCAATATTCATATAGCAACGCAGGGTATCGATAACCTGCACTTCATGCCCACGTGCTTGTGCTGCACACACCAATCTATGTGTAGAATATAATTTGCTACGCCTAGACAAAATGGCGATCCGCATTTATTTTTTACTCCCAAAATAACCACCAATCACAAAAGATGCGATGGGTAAAAGACCCGTTTTACAGGTATCGAACAATGCTTTCCCGTAGGATTCTTCATATAAGCACATAAGGATACTCAATACAAAAAAACAAGCAATCCCCCTTAAAACCCATTTGGCAAATTGTAATCGATCCTGGGGTGATAAATCACCCACACGGGCATTCAAAACATTGGGGTCGTCCCCCCTATTCTGAATAATAGACTTTCTTTTGCTAACCATGTTTCACCTTCCTGTGTATTTAGCCTCATAAACGTCCTCGTACGATTGGCTAAATGATGCTGTTTAAACATGGTATGGCCCTCCTTTCTTTATGATTGACAACCCAGTCTAGGACAGGCCTTGTATCCTAGCAAGATCATACAGGATGTTGTGCCACACTGCATTCAATAGTAGGATACCGCGATGAATCGTAGCACTTATATACCCTGTTGCCTTGCTGTACTCAGCGGTGCGCTGCTGCCCTTGGCCTTTGCGCCCTACCATATCTGGCCACTTGCCATGGTGTCGCCGGCCCTATTACTCTGGTTATGGCAAAAAACAGCGAATCCTAAAAGCGCCTGTGCAGTGGGCTTTTGCTTTGGCCTTGGCTTTTTTGGTGTAGGCGTTTCTTGGGTCTTTGTGAGCATTCACCACTATGGCAACACATCCCTTCCGCTAGCAGTACTGATTACGGCCTTGTTTGTGATGCTGCTTGCGCTATTTATTGCCCTACAGGGTTATGTAAGCAAACGTTTTTTTGATCCGCAATGGCAACCTTTTCAATACCTCGCTTTTCCTGGCCTATGGATAGGCTTTGAATGGTTACGCAGTGTTATTTTAAGTGGTTTTCCTTGGCTTTATTTGGGCTATGCAGGGCTTGATACACCGCTTGAAGGCTATGCCCCCCTGGGCAGTGTGTATGCGATTTCTTGGATCTTTGCCCTACACAGTGTGGCTCTATGTATACTCTGCAGCGGGTCGCGTCAACGTAAAATCGCTTCTGGCTTATTGATACTCTTGCTATGGGTTGGCGGCGCCTATCTACAAAAAAACCCCTTTGTCAAAGCCTTAGCCAAAAGCTATCGACTAAGCTTGGTGCAGGGTAACGTGAAACCCTTTGATAAATTTACCCATGAAGACCCCATTGGTTCCACGGAAAAAATCTACGGGACACTCACACACGCGCACTGGGGTGATGATCTGATCATCTGGCCTGAGGGTGCAATTCCCCTACCTTTGCCTTATGCTGATGCTTATCTAAAGCATCTTGATGAACAAGCACGCCAGCATGGTTCAACCTTGATCACTGGCATTCAAGTGATCGACGAAGCGGGATCTGATTACAATGCACTCATTGCATTAGGCATGGGTCAAGGGCTTTATTACAAAGTACATTTGGTACCCTTTGGCGATTTTTTACCTTTTGATGCTTGGCTTCGGGGATTGATAGGTTTTTTTGATCTGCCTATGTCGAGTTTCAAAGCCGGACCGAAAAAGCAGCCACTCATTCATACACCCACCTTGCTTTTAAACCCTCTGATTTGCTATGAAATTGCCTTTCCCGAACAAGTACGCCATACGCTACAAAAAGCCGATGCTATTATCAATGTGAGCGAAGATGGCTGGTTTGGCCGATCTTTAGGGCCACATCAACATTTGCAAATCGCACGCATGCGCGCCCTAGAAACCGGTCGCACCGTATTGCGAGCCACCACCTCTGGCTTGACGGCGATTATTGATCCCTTTGGACATATTGTTGCACAAGCCCCACCCTTTGAAGCTACAGTGTTATCTGGCACCTTTCAAGCCATGCAGGGCACAACCCCATGGATAAGATGGGGTTTGTGGCCTTTAGTTTTGATAGTAGGTTTAGGCCTTGTTTTGTCAAAAGCATTGTTGGATTGGAGGGGCTTTGTTATGCTGCGGGGATAAAGATTATTCACCCACCCATGGTAAGGTTTATGGAATCGCAGTATAACCCACAAGAAATAGAACAGACCGCACAACAATACTGGCAGGCGCATCAGAGCTTCAAAGCGGTGATCG
>Ga0114967_10003935_pt1 | contig 12084 bp, 13 predicted proteins | sample M_130628_MF_Meta_FD_92639 | JGI IMG/M metagenome (GOLD analysis project Ga0114967, IMG submission 92639) | Freshwater microbial communities from Lake Montjoie, Canada to study carbon cycling - M_130628_MF_MetaG | ecosystem: Environmental > Aquatic > Freshwater > Lake | place: Lake Montjoie... | reverse complement strand
GCGCTGTTATCTTATCCTTGCCGGGATTGCCGAGTGCGTGATTGACGAATTGCGGCCCTAGTGCCGACCCCCCGATGCCGATGACCAACATCTTTGTGAACTGACCCCCTTGTCCCCGGATTTTGCCGCCATGCACGCCGCGCGCAAAGGCTTTGATACTTTTAAGTGCCGTCTCGATCTCACTGCGAATCAGTGCCGTTGGCGACAATGCCGCATTTCTCAACCAATAATGTCCCACCATCCGACCCTCATCTGGATTCGCGATCGCGCCGCCCTCCAATGCCTTCATAGATGCGAAAGCCTTTTGCATCGGTTTTTCCATCTTGTGGAAGAACGCCTCACTCACACCGATGCGGCTTAAATCCATCGCGAGTTCGATGCTTGGAAATTCTTTGTAAAACTTTTTGAAGTGTTCCCAGGAATGGTTCGATGAAGTTTTCATTGGAGTCGGGTTTTCCGGTCGGGGTTAATGTCCGAACCTTGACGACTCAATCTATTACGCCAGACAACCGTTTTGGGCGTGGCCGTGAATCGCGAGTCTAGGTTTAGATGAATCCCACTCCTTTGTCTATGAAACACTGGCGCGCATAGGGCGACCACCCCAGATCAAAGGCCCGTGGGATGATCCAAGAAACTCCACGGCAAACGAAACTTCGCGGCGAGATGTGCCGACAACGCCTTCACGCCGAAGGTTTCCGTAGCGTAATGCCCGCCGTAAAACACATTTAACCCCAACTCCTCCGCCAACGCATACGTCCAATGCGGCCCTTCGCCTGTGATGAAGGTATCCACGCCTTCAGCAGCGGCGGTCTTCAGATCACCACCCGCGCCACCCGTCACCACGCCGATCCGGCCGCAAGTTTTCGGACCGCCCGCAATCACGCGAGGTTGTGAGCCAGTGGCACGGGCCAAACGGATCGCGAGTTCATCACGCGAAACACTCGTGAGTGTTTGAAGCCCAATCAATTGACCGTGGCTTGGGAAAAAAGGACTCAGCTTCTTCAAACCCAGCGCCGCACATAGTAACGCGTTGTTTCCCAACTTCGGATGCGCGTCCAAAGGCAAGTGCGAGCTATACACGGCTATATTGTTCTCGATCAACAACCGCACCAGCTCATACTTCTTTCCCGTCCATGGATGCGATGGCGACCAAAACAAACCATGATGCACAATCATCAAATCCGCCTTCGCCTCGATCGCCAGCTTCACCGTGGCAAGACTCGCATCCACCGCGGCGGCGATGCGTACGACCTGCCCGGAGTTCTCCACCTGCAACCCATTCGCAGCGCCACCATAATCCCCGATGTCAGCAGTCTTGAGCAATTTATCCGCGTAAGAAACAAGTGCAGTGAGAGATGTCATCGGCATGAGCGGTAGGGAATCAAATGCTAATGACTTAGGAAAGCGGGAAGTCAGGCATGGTGCTCGAAGTATTCGAGATGCACACGACGAGACGTTGATTTTAAGACACGCCACGATTCACTGATCACGTCCGACCGTAAAAGTTTTTTCGTCACGCTTGTTGATTTATCTGCACAGCTTTTTATAGTGCGTCCGGCTTGAAGCAAATTAGATGAGCAATTCTACCGAAGCGAAGGCGCATTGGGACACCGATGCGGCGCGCAACCTCTACAACATCCATCGCTGGGGAGCGAAATATTTCGACATCAATGACGCGGGCGAAGTCATCGCTACGCCGCTGCAAGATGCGGGCACGTCAGTAGAAATATCAGACGTGATCGAGGAGGCGCGCGGGCGCGGGTTGAAGTTCCCGCTGCTCATCCGGTTCCAGGACATCCTGCGCCATCGTGTCCAGTCCATAAACTTGGCATTCCGCAATTCCATCACGGAATTCAATTATCAAGGCAAGTATCGAGGGGTGTTTCCTATAAAGGTGAACCAGCTCCGCGAAGTGGTGGAAGAAATCTTGGATGCGGGAAAGCAATTCGATTTCGGCCTCGAAGTCGGCAGCAAGCCGGAACTCTTTGCCGGACTCGCACTTCAAAACCAAATGGGCAGCCTCATCATCTGCAACGGCTATAAGGATGTTGAGTTCATCAAGATGGCGTTGCTTGGCACCAAGCTTGGCAAGAAGGTCATCATGGTCGTCGAGAAGCTTGAGGAGTTAAGGCAGATCATCGCGGTGTCGAAACAACTCGGCGTTGAACCCCTTGTCGGCATCCGCGCGCGTTTGTTGAGCAAGGGCGCGGGGAAGTGGGCAGAAAGCGGGGGCGAAAACGCGAAATTTGGATTGAGCACAGCGGAGATTCTCGCGGCAACGGAATTGTTGCAGGCGGAAAGTCTCAGCCATTGTCTGAAGCTGATCCATTTCCACATCGGCTCGCAGGTGCCGGACATTTTAACGGTGAAGAAAGCAGTGCAGGAAGCGACGCGCTTTTACTGCAAGATCCGCAAGATGGGTTTCGACATCGAATACCTCGACGTGGGGGGTGGTTTGGGTGTGGATTACGACGGCAGCCGGTCAGCCTTCGATAGTTCGACGAATTATTCTCTTCAAGAATATACGAACGACATCGTTTATTACGTCGCGGATGTCTGCAATCAGGAGAAAGTCCCGCACCCGGACATCATCAGCGAAAGCGGACGGGCCATCGTGGCCCACCATAGCGTGCTCGTGGTGGAAGTCTTCGGGGCGATCGGTAAGACGCATCCGGACATCAACTTCAGTTACGGCGAAAACGAGCAGCCAATCGTGCGCGAGCTGCTCGACATCAAAAAGAACCTCGCCAAGCTCAACAAGCTCGAGGCGTATCACGACGCACAGGAGCGGCGTGATGACGCGCAACACATGTTCACACTGGGCATGATGGATCTGCCGGACAAGGCCAAGATCGAAAATCTCTACTGGGAGATAGGCGGGGCGGTCGTAGACAGCTTCACAGGACAGGCTTATGTCCCGGAAGAAATCCGCAAACTCGAAGACAGCCTGGGCGATCAATACCTCTGTAACTTCTCCGTCTTTCAATCCTTGCTCGACCACTGGGCGCTCGGGCAATTATTTCCGATCATGCCCGTGAGCCGGTTGAATGAGCGCCCGACACGCGAGGCGACGCTCGTCGATATCACCTGCGATTCCGACGGACAGATCAACAAGTTCATAGACCTGCGCGATGTGCGCGACACGTTGCCGCTGCACAAGCTAAACTACAACCAAGACGGAAAGCAGGCTCCTTACTACATAGGCTTCTTCCTGATGGGCGCATATCAGGACATCATGGGTGATCTGCACAATCTTTTCGGTCGTGTCAACGAAGTGCATGTGTTCCTAGACCCCGACGAGCCCACCGGCTATTACGTCGAAGAAGTGATCGAGGGCAGCACGATCATCCAATGTCTTTCATCGGTGCAGTACGACGAATACGAATTGAAGCGTCGAATGAAGCAGCAGATGGACGAGGCGATAAAATCCGATCGAATGAAGCCCAGCGATGCGATGCGGCTGCTGGACGATTACGAGCGGGGCTTGAAGTCATACACGTATCTGGCGTTCTGAAGTATGAATGGAGAATGTTGAATGTTGAAAACCAGGGCCTGATGCGCGCTTGTTTCTCCATTCGTAATTCATAATTCTTCATTCCTAGATGTCTGACACCCCGCCCAATCCCGAACTGCTCCGCGCGCTCTGCAAACTCGTGCGAGGACTCTCGGCGTTGTTCTGGGGTCTGCCGGCTGCTCTAATCGTCTGCGCCGGCACGGCAGTGGGGGGATGGTTCCGCGCCTTCAGCATCGCTCCAGCCATGCTCACGACAGGCTTGATTCTCTATGGACTCTGGCAGATCGGGGCGTTTCAAAAGCAGGAATATCCATGGCGGGTGGCGTTGGATCGGGCGCGGCTCGTCGCTTTGGTGAACTTCGGACTCAGCCCGTTTCTCTATTGGTGGAATCGGATGCCGGATAATCCATTCTTCACTACGGTGGTGGGATTGCTGGCCGTCACCTCGCTGTTATTCCTGTTCAACTTGAACCACGTCATAGCGCGGCTTGGCGAAATGATTCCAGACGAAATGTTACGTCAGGAAACGCGTCAATTCACCATGATCAACCGGTCTCTCCTCGTGTTGTTATTGGTGATCGCATCGGGGTATGTGTTCCTGTTGCAGATGCCGAATCTCCCTGGCGGCTTGATCCACATTCTCATCCGCCTTCAACACATCGGACAACCTGTGGTCATGCTGCTCGTGTTGCTGCCGTTGTCTCTGACCATGTCGCTTCTGTGGAAAACTAAGGAGGTCATCATGGACAGTTTGTTCACTCACCGGTAATACGGCGGTTGGGGATCAAAACCCTTTTGGCTTGGCGTCCGTTGCGTGCGTCTCTACTTTTCTGCGATGAAATACATTCTTTCACTCGCGCTGGGACTCGCCGCTGCTTCGGCTTTTGCAACCGATGATGAAGCGGGCTTCAAATCTCTCATGGACGGGAAAACCTTCGCCGGCTGGAAGATGGCGAGTGAAAACACCAACACCTTCCGTATTGTAGATGGCGCATTTGTGGCCAACGGAAACCGCTGCCATCTCTTTTACGTCGGCGACGAAAAGCCGTTTGTTAATTTCCATCTCAAGGTGGACGTAAAGACCGATAAAACCTCAAACGGCGGAATTTATTTCCACACGAAATACCAAGCTGAGGGTTGGCCCAAAGGTGGCTTCGAGTGTCAGGTCAACAACACGCAGGGCGATTGGATCAAGACCGGCAGCCTCTACGGAATCATCAATGTCAGCCAGTCACTTGCCACCGACGACCAATGGTGGACGCAGGAAGTCATCGTGGAAGGCAGCAAAATCAAGGTGATCGTGAATGGCAAAATCGTGCTGCAATACTTCGAGCCGCCGGGCGCAGTTGCAGGAAAAGATTTTGAACACAAACTTGGCGAAGGAACGTTCGCTCTTCAAGGCCACGACCCAAAAAGCGTCGTCCGTTACAAGAACATCCGCGTTAAGCGGCTGTGATCGGGCAGCCCAGCATTGCTTGGCCAGCAGATAATACTATCGCCCATTTGGCAGAATTCGATTCGCCTCTATATTGCCTACATGTTGGCGTCGCCGGAAATCAGCCTCGAAGCAGCTCAATCCTCCCGCATCCGGGAATTGCTTCCGCGTTGGCGCAAAATCCCGCTCTATCGGGAGATGCTCGCGCGTCAGGATTTTGATCTGCGCGACCTTCCCATCATCACTAAACGCGAGATGCGGGTAGGTTTCCCGGAAAACTTTCTGCACTCCGGTCGCACGCTGGAGGGACTGCTTGCCGAACAACTGGTAGAATTGGAACACACCTCCGGGACTTCAGAAGATCGCCTGCCAGTGATCTTTGGTGTGGGTTGGTGGAATGAACAAGAAAAGCGCGCGCTGCGACTGAATAAGTTCGTCGCGCGCGTGCTGGATGAAACCCCCAATGCCCGACGCGCCACGCTTACTTCTCCCGCTTGCAATGGTTTGACCTGCCCGACGGTGTGGATGTCTCAAGCCCAACGCACTCTGGGCGATGCTCTCTTCATCAACCTCGCGCGCATCCCATTCGTCTTGAGCGATGCGGAATTGCAACGGATGGCGGATGAAATCACCGAATGGTCGCCGCAATTTCTCGATCTCGATCCCGTGCATGGCTCGTGGTTCGCGCTTTATTGCGAACGGAACAATATCCGGTTCCCCTCGCTGCAATTTACCCTTTGCAGTTACGAATTTGTCAGCGTGGTTCATCGCCGCATTATTCAACGTGTCTTCGGTGTGCCCGTGTTCAATCTCTATGGCTCCACTGAGACCGGGCATTTGCTCATGGAGAATGAGACAGGAGAGATGAAGCCGAGTTACGACACGGCGGCGTTGGAAATCCTGGAAACCGATGCAGCGGGAATCGGTACGTTGTTGGTCACCACGCTTTCAAACGATTACATGCCGTTACTTCGTTATCGCATCGGCGATCTCTCACAGCGAAGAGAGCAAGCTTACGGAACGGACTATTTGGTGCACGGCCGTATCCGCGACGCACTCACATCCGCCAGCGGAAATCTTGTGACGACGTGGCAAGTGGATCAATGCTTCGTCGGTGCGAGCGGCATCGCACATTATCAATTGCGAGAGATGCGCGAAGGAAACTTCCACCTCCGCTACGTGCCGGAGCCGAACGGCGGTGTGAATGGGCTGAGTTCCGTCATTGCACGCCTAGAATCCTTGCTCCAATCCACCGTGATGACCGAGCCTGTTCCCACTTTGCTGCCCGAAGGTTCGGGAAAATTCCGGCTCACCTGTAAAAAGGTGGAATGATCACTCTGCTCTTGCGTGTGCCCCGGTCTGTGCCAAAACTTTCTTAAGGACGCGCGATCCAAAGGTTGCGTCACGAATGCAGAACGAATCCGTCCATCAGGAGAAACATTCCTGGTTGCGAACCATCGCCATCGGTCGCAACCCCAAAGTCACGCTCATCCGCGTGGCCGTTCTCGTCGTCGTCTGCACCATCTTGTTCAAGTATGTATTGCTCCCGGTTCGCGTGGACGGCCCGAGCATGTTGCCAACCTACAAAGACAATTCTGTCAACCTCATCAATCGCCTCGCTTATCGGAACGCCGATCCTCAGCGGGGAGACATCGTGGCCGTGCGTTACTCTGGCACCAGCATGATGCTGATGAAGCGCGTCGTCGCGTTGCCTGGTGAAACGATCGAGTTCGTAAATGGACGCGTTCTGATTGACGGAAGATATCTCGAAGAACCTTATCTAAAGAACCCGTGCGATTGGAACGTGAAGCCTAATCACAGCACCATGCGCGCGGACGAGTATTACGTAGTGGGGGACAACCGTTCGATGCCATATCAACTTCATGATAAAGGCGGTGCGAAACGCGAGCGCATCCTCGGCAAAGTCATGTTATGAAACTCGCGATCCGACTCAGTCTCCTCGCCATAACCAGCGGTCTTTTGGTCTGGGTTTGGATTTGTCTGCATCCCACTCCGCAGGACGCTGTCCGTCGTCAGCTCATCGCGCTGGCAAAGACTGCGACGTTGGAAAACCGAGAGGGCAACATCGCAGCGGGACTACGCGCCAATGAATTCTCCGAGTTCTTCGGACGCGAGGTAGCGTTGAACATGGAGCCGCACGCCTTGTTTCCGGATTCTATAGAACGCTCTGAGATTGCGCGCGTCATGTTGACCATCCGCACCACTTACCGCTCGCTAGACGTGAAGATTCTTGATCCTGTCATCACGATTGGCGCGGATCAAAAGAGCGCCATCGTCGAACTCACTGTGAATGTCGCGGGCGACGGCGACCGACACCTGCTCGTTCAGGAAATGAAATTCACGATGAAGGAAGTCGACGGTAAGTGGCAAATCATCCGCGTGGAAACCGTGAAGACGCTCAATAGCGCACCGAGTTTAACTCCTCCCGAAACCTTGCCTGTAGCGTGAACAATTGCGCTGCCGAACATCTGTTGCGTGCTGACAAAAAGCTCGCAGCATTAATCAAACAAGTAGGTGCGTGTTCACTTAAACCACGTCGTGGAGTACAACCCTGGCAAGCACTTGTCCGCTCTGTTGCCTTTCAACAACTCAATGGCAATGCCGCTGAGACGATCTTCAACCGCTTCCTGGCCCTGTTTCCCGAAACAAAGTTTCCAACGCCTCAACAGATCGTTCGGGCTAGCGACGAACAGCTGCGCAGCGCAGGATTGTCCGGCGCCAAGGCCGCCGCGATCAAAGATATCGCCACCAAGACGCTCGCTGGCGTTGTCCCGGATCGTCGCGCTATCGCCAAACTTTCGGACGCGGAGATCGTAGAGCGACTTACCGCCATTCGCGGAGTTGGCCCGTGGACGGTGGAGATGCTGCTCATGTTCACGCTTGGCAGGCCAGACGTTTTGCCTGTAACGGATTACGGGGTGCGCAATGGATTTGCGCTCATCCATGGATTGAAAGAATTTCCGCTACCGAAAGAGCTGCTCGCATACGGCGAACGCTGGCGGCCTTATCGAAGCGCAGCGGCATGGTATCTCTGGCGCGCGGTCGACCTAGCGAGGAAAAAAGCGACATGATTGCGTCGCTCGCAGCCAGCATTCTGTTCGCGACCTCGATCACATGCGGGCATCGCGCCACAAAGCTCATCGGCGGCGCGAGCGCGAATTTCTGGCGGCTCGTGATCGCCACGATTCTCCTGGGCGTCTGGTCTTTTGGTTTCGGCATCGGCTTTGGCGGTTCTGGTTTCGCGTTTTTCTTCGTGAGCGGTCTGATGGGATTTGGGGTCGGCGACGTCGCGCTGTATCAGGCGTTGCCACGACTCGGCTCGCGGCTGGCAATGTTGTTCACGCAATGTCTGGCCGCGCCCTTCGCCGTCATCGTCGAACGCGTCTGGCTCGGCACTCAGCTCTCATGGCTGCAAATCCTCTGCATCAGCGTGATTCTCGGCGGCGTGGCTCTCGCTCTCGCCCCGCATGAATCTGTGAAACGTGATGTGCGCGAGTGGCGGGTCGGCGCGCTGTTTGGCGTGTTGTCTGGTTTGGGTGGTGCGCTAGGCGCGGTGTTCAGTCGTCGCGCCTTTGCTGCCACAGCGGTAGCGCACGAGACGATTGATGGAGCGAACGCTGCATTCCAACGCATCATCGGTGGCGTTCTCGTGGCGGGAGTTTTTCTCGCCATCGTTCGTTGGCAAAAATCGCGCACGCTTGCGCACGCTGCGGGAGAAAGTGGTTTCACCAAAGATGCACACGAGAAAAAGCGTGTTTGGACTTGGGTGCTTTGCAACGCGCTTGCTGGGCCGACCTTCGGCGTGAGTTGTATGCAGTGGGCACTCCGTAATAACCCCACAGGCGTCGTGCTAGCAATTGTGGCCATGACTCCGCTCGCGGTGATTCCGCTGGCCCGGATATTTGAAGGAGAGAGGCCGACGATGCATTCGTTGCTCGGCAGCGTTGTCGCCGTGGCCGGTGCCGGGGGATTGATTCTGTCGAAGTGATCAGTCCAAAAAGTCCAAGCCCACGTCCACTGCTCTCGCAGAGTGAGTGATAGCACCTACGGAGATAAAATTCACTCCTGTCTTCGCGATAGCGCGTACGGTTTTCAAAGTCACCCCGCCGCTGGCCTCCGTTTCTGATCTTGTCCTTACCAGCTTCACAGCGTTGCGCAGCTCGCTAAGGCTCATGTTGTCTAGCATGACGATGTCTGCCCGTGCTTCCACAGCTTGCTTCACTTGCGCGAGCGTATCGGCTTCCACCTCAACTTTGAGCTTCGGAAACTTCTTGCGCGCGCTCAGCACGGCAGCAGCCACGGCATTCGGCTTGGCATCCCGCAACGCCGCGAGATGGTTGTCCTTGATCAACACCCTGTCGAACAATCCAACACGATGATTGCGTCCACCACCGCAGGTGACGGCGTATTTCTCAAATCGCCGCCAGCCCGGCGTGGTCTTGCGTGTGTCGAGAATCTTTGCGCGTGTTCCGCGCACCTCGGTCACGTAATGACTCGTCAGCGTCGCCACGCCAGAGAGGCGTTGGACAAAATTCAACGCAACACGCTCGGCAGAAAGGATCGCCCGCGCCGAACCTGCCACCCGGAGAATCGTTGCGCCCGCCTTCAGCTGCTGACCATCCACGACAAGGAGCTTTATTTTCAAATCGCGCGAAAGCTGGCGGAAGGCCGACTCGGCAAAAGCAATCCCCGCCACGACCATCGGCTCACGAGCACGCATGACAACGGAGAACTGCGCGGAAGCAGGAATGGTCGAAAGCGAGGTCACGTCGCCGCTGCCGACATCTTCGGCCAGCGCAGTGCGCACGGCGCGTTGGATTTCCAACGATGAAAGTTTCACGCAGTCAGGATGAATCGGGCAGAGATTGTGAAAAAGAAAATTGTGAGTCTTATCCATCGTGGCAATCAACCGACAACTCGACTTCAAAGCTTGCCTTGTTAATCTGGTCGCGTGAGTTTTGTCACCGAATTCAATTCCCTGCCGCTCGATGTACTCGTGAAGCGTTCGCTCGAAACGAGCAGCACCGCCGCTCGCCAGTTGTTGACTAAAGATAAACTCTCGCTGGCCGATTTCGCCGCACTCATCTCTCCAGCCGCAGCCGGATTGCTCGAGCCTCTCAGCCGCCGCTCGCAACAGGTCACCCAGCAACGCTTCGGCAAAGTCATCCGGCTGTTCGCGCCGCTTTACCTTTCCAACGAGTGCATCAACAACTGCAAGTATTGCGGCTTCTCACGCGACAACGCGATTCTTCGTGTGACGCTTTCTGTGGAGGAAGTTCGTCGAGAAGCGCGCGCATTGGCGGCACAAGGCTTCCGCAACATCCTCCTCGTGGCGGGCGAGCATCCCAAGTTTGTCTCCAACGGTTACATGGCGGAATGCGTCGCCGCATTGCACGAGGAGGTTCCCAGCGTGTCGCTTGAAGTCGGGCCGATGGAAACGGAGGAGTATCGTCCGATGGTGGCGGCGGGGGCGGACGGCTTGGTGGTTTATCAGGAAACTTACGACCGTGCGATCTACGACGACATGCACACCGCTGGGCCCAAGAAAAACTTCGATTGGCGGCTCGAAACGCCCGAGCGCGCTTACGACGCAGGTTTTCGTCGGCTGGGCATCGGAGCGCTGTTTGGTTTGGCGGATTGGCGTTACGAAGCATTGAGCGTGGCGGCTCATGCGGACTATCTGCTGAAGAATTGTTGGAAAGCGCAAGTCACCCTCTCCTTGCCACGCCTCCGTCCGTGCGCTGGCGAGTTCGAGCCGCTCACGCATCTGAGTGACCGCGAATTGGTGCAACTCGTCTGTGCGTTCCGCCTGATGTTCCCGGACGTCGGCCTTGTTCTCTCCACGCGCGAGCCTGCGAAGTTGCGCGATGGACTTTTTCCGCTCGGCATCACGCTCATCAGTGCCGGCAGTCACACTGAACCTGGCGGCTACACGGGTGCAGGCAAAGAAAACATCCATCAAACAGTGCGCGGCAGAATCATCGAAGCGGGTTCGAGCGAATGGGCGGTGGGCCGAGAGTCCTCCCAGGATGGCTCATCAGTAGCCTCGCCCCAGCAGACAAAGAACACGACTGCCACGGGCCAATTCAACATCGCAGACGACCGCTCACCCGAAGAGGTAGCGAAGCTGATCCAAAGCCTCGGCTACGAGCCGGTGTGGAAAGACTGGGACGCCGCGCTGACGACCTAACGCGAAAAGTCCGTCCTCAAAGCTAAGACGATTCCGTTCAACCACGAATGGACACGAATCCACACGAATCGGAACAGGAGGATTGTTTGATTTCAACGCAACTTTCCGTATCCACCGAACGACAGCTCAGACCACTGAACGACATTTCTTTTCTGGCCTGTCTTGATTCATGTTCAAGTTGTCCAGTCGTGGTTTCCTTTGGATAAGTGTTCACTTATTATTTGGGGCTGCTCAGAATTGGAACGACAGGCGGGCATAAATTACCCGACACAATTTGCCGCGTTATTCAAAAACACCCCAAATCGCAGGCGAAACACGGATTCCAAAAACAATTCCCATCGTGGCATGGCACTGGCTGTAAGTCTGCATGTCCTGGAGAGGACACTTAACACGACTATGCAGACATTGAATAAAAAAACGATTGGACTGTTGGTGTGCGGCCTTGTTTTGGGTTTCGCGCACGCTGCCACCGCAGCGACAGATGAACCGAACTACCGTCCCCTCACGATCAGCGCCGAAGGCGGCACGACGGGTCTTGGCGGCTCCGCGAGCTGGCGTTTCTCGGACAACTTCGGCTTCCGTGGCGGCGTGAACTATTTTTCGTATGACACGGACCTGTTCACCTATTCTACTCGGGCACCTCTGGAAACCTCTGATACTGAACAGAAATTCAAAACTACCGTACGATTGCTGTCTGAGCCACTTGCGCTGGATTATTACCCCTCTGCCAAAAGTTCTTTTCACGTCAGCCTAGGAGTATTGATCAATCAAAATCGTTTTCAAGCCAACGTCAAGGGCGATGGTGTCCCGGGATCAAATTTTGAAATCAACGGGACTCAATATTTTCAAAGTGCGGTGAATGAGCTGGACCTTGAGGTGAAGCAACAAACTCTTTCGCCATAGTTGAGCATCGGCGGGAGCATT
>Ga0114967_10003934_pt1 | contig 12086 bp, 13 predicted proteins | sample M_130628_MF_Meta_FD_92639 | JGI IMG/M metagenome (GOLD analysis project Ga0114967, IMG submission 92639) | Freshwater microbial communities from Lake Montjoie, Canada to study carbon cycling - M_130628_MF_MetaG | ecosystem: Environmental > Aquatic > Freshwater > Lake | place: Lake Montjoie... | reverse complement strand
GTTTGTCGGCTCCACCAGAGCTGGAAAGTTGACGAAGTCCTTGGGTCACGACCCGTGAAGAGAGATCGATGACCTCAGCGGCGGTCTGCAAGTCGGGGGTGACAGAAGGTGAGCTCATTTGTGAAACGCTACCCATCTGCGGGATATATGCGGGAAGTCGGAGGTCCCTCAAATCTGAGTCCCGTCATGGTCAAGCGTCACCCCCTGTTGAGCCCATCCCAGTTACCCCTTGATGTGTCAGGCTTGTGACATGGCAACGCAGGCAATGGGTCGCAATATCGGCGTTTATTGCGGTTCCAGTTCTGGTTTAACCCCAGAGTTTGCTGCCGAGGCTGTGGCTCTGGGTTCGGCATTAGTGACCGGAGGACATGGCTTGGTCTACGGAGGCGGTCGAATTGGGCTGATGGGTCTGATCGCCGACTCGGTACTCGACAGCGGCGGCCAAGTGCATGGTGTGATACCCGAGCATCTGGTCAAGGCTGAAACCGCCCATCAAGGACTCACGACATTAGAGATTGTGAACTCGATGCACGAACGCAAGGCGCGCATGGAGGAACTCTCAGTTGGATTCATAGTTTTGCCAGGGGGATTCGGCACATTTGATGAAGTCTTCGAAATCCTCACTTGGAATCAACTAGGGCTGATCACTAAGCCAGTTGTCTTTCTAGATGGAACCGGTTATTACGCGCGGCTCTTCGAAGCCTTTGAGCACATGATTTCAACTGGCTTTGTCAAGGAGAACTATCGAGCGATGATGAACCGTGCGACTTCTGTCGAGGAGGCCGTGCGCATCGCCTCGAGTCCAGCACCCAAAGTTGACGGCAAGTTGCGCAATCTCGATGTCACTTCAACGCGCAACGATTCTTCATCCAAGGATTTTTTATGAGCGCACTATTTCCATTTCCACCGCAACCGCCAGGTGTTAGTTGGCCAACTCAGGAGTGGATCATCGGGGACCTCGGCCCAAGGGTCAAAGATGGCGAGATCAGTAGTGCACTTGGCGAATTGTTTGATCACGGAGTAAATCCACCAGTAGGTAAAGGCATTTCACTAGCAACGGTGATCATTCATCGCGGGAAATTAGTTCTTGAGCGTTATGGCACTCAACCTGACACTGCATTTGGCGCAGGTGGTCCTGTCAATCGCGATACAACATTGATTTCTTGGAGTATGGCTAAGAGCATCACTCAAACCGTATTGGCGATACTCCTTGACGAGATGGGCATTGATGTTGATTCACCAGTAGCGATTCCTGAATGGTCGGGTGATCAACGCAGCACGATTACTTGGCGCCATCTTTTAGAAATGCGTGACGGTCTAGATTTTGTCGAAGAGTATGTCGTCGATGAATCGGGTCAGAGTAAATCTGATGTCCTAGAAATGCTCTTTGGTAGTGGCTCGGGCGATGTTGCCAAATACGCCAGGTCTCGGCCACTTAAACATGAGCCAGGAAGTGTTTGGTCGTACTCATCAGGTTCAACCAATATTCTCTGTGGACTGATTAAGGATTTGTTGGGTTCAACAAGTCTTGAGGACTTCTTGAATCAGCGAATATTTACACCGCTAGGGATGCTTTCTGCGACTGCCAAATTTGATGAGGTAGGAACTTTTATCGGGTCCTCTTATGTTTATGCCACCGCCCTTGACTTTGCCCGTTTCGGATATTTGTATCTACGTGGTGGAGAGTTCGAAAGCGGCCAGATGTTGTCGCGAGATCGGGTTGATGCTGCGCGACGGCAGCATGCCGTTGATATTGAAAGTGGCCATGGCTACGGACAGCATTGGTGGATTTGGAAATCGCTGGCGGGGGCCATGTCTGCTCAGGGGTATGAGGGTCAGCGAACGATTGTCGTGCCTCAATACGATCTTGTCGTCGTGCATTTGGGGAAATGGGTCGCTGAAACACAGCCTTATCTTGATGCGCAATTAGACCGAGTCGTGGGGGCTTTCGCCCCCTGACGAGTATGGGATTCCCATTGTGGGACTCGGTAAACTGCTAGACCATAGGTATGTCCAGTGAATTTGGTGGGGAGCAAGTGGTGCCTCCGCAAATGTCAGGGACCGATGAAGGCAAGCGGGGTTTGCGGCGATCTCGCCCAAGCGCAACGATCAAAGTCCTCAAGGCTCTTGCCACCTTGCTCGTTGTCTATTTTTTAATTCTCAATATTCCGGGATTACGTAATGCCATGGATCAACTGAGCGATGTCCGTCCAGAACTCCTAGTGCTTGGGCTCGGTCTTGAAATAGTCGCCCTGTTCTGTTATTCGGTGATGACTCGCGCTGCGCTCGGACCAGTTGGGCACCACCTCTCGGTGTTGCACCTGTTTCGTATTCAGTTGTCGACGCGCGCCTTATCAAGTTTGGTGCCCGGAGGCAGCGCTGCTGGTTCGGCGCTCGGCTTCCGTCTGATGGTGGCCTCGGGCGTGCCTGGTCCAGATGCTGGATTTGCATTGGCCACAGCAGGCTTGGCTTCGGCAGTGGTTCTGAATTTTATTTTGTGGGGCGGATTAATCGTTTCAATCCCATTGCGCGGAGTGAACCCCGTCTATGGAACAGCTGCCATCGCAGGCATTGTTTTAATGGGCATCGCCGTGGCAATCATCTTTGGGTTGATTGAAGGTCAAGAACGGTCAGAAAAACTACTCCGCTCCATTGCACGTCGACTGCGCTTCAACGAAGAGCGCGCAGGAGAAGCGGTGCGTCATATCGGTGGACGAATGAAAGAATTGGCGGGGGACAAGGCAATGTTGCGACGCCTCGTTGGGTGGGCGGCTGCTAACTGGCTGATTGATGCAGCCGCACTGTGGGTTTTTCTGCGCGCTTTTGGTGGATCGCTGACTTTTGATGCATTGATCGTCGCTTTTGGTTTGGCCAATGTGCTGGCTGCCATTCCTCTCACACCGGGGGGACTGGGTGTGGTCGAAGGTATCTACGTTCCAGTCTTGGTTGGATTTGGCCTCACTAGGGCGACAGCGGTGGTCGGAGTCGTCTCCTATCGAGTGGCTCAATTTTGGCTCCCGATATTGATTGGTGGTCTGACGTATTTGTCTTTGCGGATCGGTCCATGGGCCATTGACCGCAACCGACTCGAGCCATTGCGAAATGTCGTGGCGACGGCGGGTTCGGATGATGAGCGGATATTGGACTTCTCCGAACGCTTCCCAGGTAAGGAAAGAACTGGTCAAATTCGGACCCCATCTGAAGAAGAGATTCGTTCTGCCGAAAACTTTCGGCGTCAGCAGGACTAGTTTCTAGGTATGACTATTCATGAGCGCCCATTTGGCCGTTGCCTAGAAGATTTTGTGATTGGCGATGTGTACCGCCATTGGCCAGGAAAAACTATTACTGAATATGACGACCATTTGTTTTGCATGATCACCATGAACCACCATCCATTACATACCAATGATTGGTTTGCTGGCAAGAGTGTTCAGGGTCGCAATGTGGTCGTTGGTAACTTGGTCTACTCCCTGGTGCTCGGCATGAGTGTGCCTGATGTTAGTGGAGCGGCAATCGCCAATCTTGAAGTCGAAACTTTGCAACATAAGTTCCCGACCTTTCATGGGGACACGATTCACGCGGAAACTCGGGTACTTGATAAGCAAGAGAGCAAGTCAAAGAATGATCGTGGCATCGTCACCGTTGAAACTAAAGGCTTTAATCAAGATGGCAAAGAAGTGTGTTACTTCCGTCGTCGGGTGATGGTTTGGAAGCGAGAGTTTGCTCCAAGTCGTGAGCGTCCCTACAACGGGGATGCCGCATGGGGCGAAGCCTGAAAGTTGCTTTTTCTGTGAGCGACCACACTGGTCTTCACGAATCGATATTTTCGTGGATCACTCCGCGATTGCGGCAATTACCTTGGCGTGATACACGAGCTCCTTGGCACGTTCTTGTCAGCGAAGTGATGCTGCAACAAACTGGGGTCAATCGCGTGCTACCGAAATGGCAGATGTTTGTTGATGCATTTGCCACACCTGCCGATTGTGCTGGGGCGCCCTTGGGCGATGTTCTGCGTCTGTGGCAGGGTCTCGGTTATCCGCGTCGCGCGCGAAATCTGCAGGCTGCCGCGAAAGTCATTGTGGAGCAACATGATGGTCTCACGCCGAGCACACTTGATGAACTACTTGCTTTGCCCGGTATCGGACCGTATACAGCGCGCGCAGTTTTGGCATTTGCGTTTGAAAGCGATGTGGCAGTCGTTGATACAAATATTGCGCGAGTGTTAGCCCGTTTCCACGGCAGAAAACTAAAACTGCGTGAAGCTCAACAACTGGCCGATGATTGGATTCCTGCAGGTGAATCTTGGTTATGGAATCAAGCACTCATGGATTTGGGTGCAACTGTTTGTAAACCGCAGCCACTGTGTGATGAGTGCCCCTTGCTGGATCGCTGCTCGTGGCGTGGAACTGGCGATGACCCAAGCATTGGTTCGGCAGGGGTGAGCGTCGCTCAGGCTCGCTTTGAAGGTTCAGATCGCCAGGCTCGTGGTCGACTCATCAAACAACTCGGAGAATGTGCAGTGCCCATTCATGCGGTGGCAGAGATTATGGATCGCCCACCTGCAACAGCAGAGCGATTGGTTGCGAATCTCGTCGATGAAGGTTTGGTGATTCGTCAAAATGGCGAACTCTTATTGCCGTGATCAACTCTTTATTAGTTGCGCGTAATTGCAGCCACAATTTCTTCAAGGGCGGCATCGGCGTAGGCCCGCATTTCGTCGTCAGTGCGATCTTGAATGGGGTGAGGTGTGAAGACTCTTGCCACATCGGGAAAACCCAAAGATCTTGACTGAGCATCGGCAGCTGAAATGAATTCAGAAGACGCTACAAATACGCCGGGAATACCCCGACGCTCTAGATCCACAATGTCGTGCACACTGCACGACGTACAACTGCCTCAATCGGCAAGGGCTTCGATGACCACTTGGCAGTTGATGAAAATTTCGTGGCGGAGGTCGACAGGTGCGGGCTTTGTGAAGGTCGGCTTTTTGTAACGCTTGACGTCGGCACCCATCTCTGACAAACGTTCTTCAAGACGATCAATGAAAACATCGCCTCGCGCCTTGGAGATATCTAGCAATCCAACGGTGAGACCTTTGAGTGACGTTGGCCGGCCAACGCGCTCCATAGTTGAGGCTCGGCGTTCATTGGTTGGATCAAGAACGAACCTATTCGTTGATGTCGTCATGCTCGCACCTCTCTAGTGACTGGTTGGCTTCCGATATCTCCGTTGGCCCAACCCCCAATGATGGCAGAAAAAAGGCCCGCGCCTCCGCCAGCGTGCACAAGTAGAAGCCCGCCAGGCCTGAACTTTGGCAACGTCATCCCGCTGAGGTGGGTCGGCACCCCTTCGGCGATCCCATTGGCACCTCGGATCAATTCTGATCCAGGAATCTGCAAGCGAGCATGGATCTCACTCAGCACGCGATCGCGGTCCCAGTCGGCATCGGCGTATACGCGGGCGTGCTCTGGACCCATGACGACGATTGCGTCAAAAGCTAAAACCGATTTGGGATTGTGCAGGGTCCGTAGGCAAGCGGCAAAAGTATTTGTCAGACTCTCGGGGTCGCGTGCCAGTTGATCAACAACACAACGCGGACCTTCGCCTGGGAAAACGGTGACTGCATCAGTGGTGCGCGATATGCCGCGACTCTCACTCAGTGTTGTCCATGGTGTACCAAGTTCATCCTCGGCGAAACAGAAGGAAAGTTTTCCAGGATTGCCATGAGTGGCACGATCAACTTCACCAGGACGTCCACCGCCGATATTGCGAATGATCAATTGCACGGCGCGGCCAATTGTCAGGTTGGCGCGATTTCCTTGACCGAAAACATTCATCCCGCTGTTCATTCCAATGGCGCGAGTCCCTGGACCGTTGCACACGATGACTGGACCAACCGGCATCGTTGTGGCAAGCACACCATGAATATTAAATGTGTCGTTGCAGACGGCTTCAAGTGCGGCAATCACCCATGGCAAATACTCTGGTTTGCAACCAGCCATGACAGCGTTAATCGCAACTTTTTCAACGGTGATTTCCACGAGGTCTGGTGGAACGATGGCAACAACATCTGTCGGTTGACGAGTCGTTCCGGTGAGCATGCGCATGACACGTTGTTCGGTAGGTGGCACGACAGGAAGTCCATCAGTCCAACCACGATCAAACATCGCCTCAAACTCGTCCTCTGCGTCGGCAACCTCGACACGGCGTGCCGTAAGAGTACTTACCCCAAAGCGAACGCGTAATTCATCAACCAAATCAGGGTCAACGCTCAATGAACCGCAACCAGGTCGAAAATCTGGGAGTTCCGCTCCTAGCGAACTGAGCCCAGTTATTTTGAGCCATTCGTCACGAACCCAACCCACGGTTCGAGCTACTTCAACTCCGTTTTCAATACGCAAAACCGTAGGCACAGTTTCAAGGTCGTAATGCCAACTCACAGACAGGTCTGCATCGTGAATGCGTGCAAGTGATTCAGGGAATGTTGGATCATCCTGTACATAAACAGTGACTGGCAGCGACCCAATGATGAGTTGTTCAATGACTGGCACAACCATCACGCAAGTGGCGCATTCGCGTTTGACGACAATGACGAGACCATCGGGCAGTTTTGGACGGTTCACGATGTGCTACTCGGCGAGGAACGACAAGATGATGTCGTTGACTTCGGCAGGCTTTTCAAGATGCATGAAGTGGCCGGCACCATCGATGAATTTTGCTCGGGCATTCGGCGTGAGTTCGGCTGCGGCAAACTCAGCAACTTCGCTGCCCATGCAGCCGTCGGCACGTCCGTGGACATACAGCAGGGGTTGTGGTGGAATTGTCGAGGACATATCTTGCGCGGTTTGTAATGCCGGATCGTTGTAGCCGGCACCAAGCGTGGCACGGTAGAAACCGAGCGCGGCGGCGAGGTTCGCTGGATCACGAAGACTTGGCTTGAGGAGCGCTAACTCCTCGGTGGCGTCAAAACCTGGAGACCAGTCATCCCACAACATGTCGATGTACGCGAGATCGTTTGCGCCAACAACAAAGTCTGCAAAAGGATGTTGAAAAAAGAACATGTACCAACTGCGCTTAATCTGTGCCAGGTTTGACAAGAAGGCAACTCCCACGGCGTTGCCAGGAGGCACCGCCATCGTCACAACCTTGGCGAAAGCGTCCGGTCGGTAATTGGCGGCGATGTGGGTAATAATCGCGCCCCAGTCGTGACCAATGATGACCGAATCAGGGCCGCCACCGAGTGCATCTCGAAGTGCGAGGGCGTCCATTGCCGAGGCCGCGGTCTGAAAGCGGCCATCGCTTGGCACCTCCGTGGGGGCGTAACCGCGCAAGAACGGTGCCACAGCGCGATAGCCAGCATCGGCCAGTCGGGGGAGCAAATGGCGCCAGGTATGAGCTGAATCGGGAAATCCATGTAGGCAGATCGCTAACGGACCAGTGTTGTCAAGACCAGCCGCGAGGTAGGTGATGTTCAGATCGTTGACCCGAATGGAGTGCTGAGTAATCGTGCCCATGGCCAAACGGTACTCCTATGAGGCTGGCGAGGCATACCTCAACTGCGACGAAGGTCACCTACTCTGCCCATTTCATTTACCCCCTATTGTCACTTAGCGTTCAGGGTTATCGGGGAAGATCAAAATATTGAGGTCACATTCTTTGGCGTGCGCGGTTCCACGCCTTGCCATGATGATGACACGAGGCGTTATGGCGGCAACACATCTTGTGTTGGTTTGAGCGCGCCTGATCAGGCACCCTTGGTTTTTGATCTTGGAACAGGTTTGCGTTACTGCGGAGACAGAGTTCCAGCGACGGGTCCCTTTCAGGGAAACTGTCTACTGACTCACATGCACTGGGATCATGTGCAAGGCCTTCCATTTTTTGTTCCGACATTGCGCGATGGAGCGCAATTTGATATCTACGGGCCGACCCAAGATGATGGTCGCACAGTGCGCGAAGTTTTTGAGTCAATCATCAAGCCTCCGATGTTTCCAGTGAGTGTCACTTCGTTACCTGGGAAATTTGAATTTCACGATGTTGATGACAGTGATTTCGTGATCGGTGATCTGCAGATCAAGAGTCGTCTTGTACCACACGTCGGAAAAACTCTTGGCTTTCGCGTCACGTATGACTTAACAAGTGTTACGTATATTTCTGATCATCAGATGCCTGCAGATGGATCTATGGGAATCACGGCGGGTGCACGTGAACTTTGTCAAGATGCCGATCTACTGATTCACGATGCGCAGTACACGACAGATGAGTTTGCGGACAAGAGTGATTGGGGCCATTGCACGGTTGATTACGCAGTGTGGGTGGCAATTGAATGTGGCGTCAAAAAATTGGCGCTCTTTCACCATGATCCAACTCGTAGCGATACCGCCGTTGATGAGTTATTAGCAGCAGCTCGTCGGCGTGGTGAGAAGCACGGCGTTGAAGTATTCGCAGCCTCCGAGAATCTTGTTGTCTCCCTACCCACCAGTTCCACTAAGGGTTAGCGCACGGCGATGAGGGGATCGGCGACGATGTGACTCGTCGTCCCATTCGGTCCCACGGTATTTCCACCACGAATAGTCACCCTGCGCATGCGCCGGTCCGCATCTCCGAAATCGTCAATGGCATAATGCATTGTCGCTCGGTTATCCCACAGCACGACATCGCCATCGCGCCATTGATGACGCATCACAAATTCCGGCTGAGTTGTATGCTCGAACAACAACTTCAAAAGGTTGGCGCTCTCAATCCGTGAATACCCAACAATGTGGCTAGTGAAACCAGGATTGACGAACAGAGATCGGCGACCCGTGCTCGGATGTATACGCACCACTGGGTGAATGACTGGCGGAACTCGAGCTGCATCGTCGTACAACTTTTGCGCGTCGTCACGCGACATGGCCGAGTCAAATGGTTCGCCCCAATAGGCAAGCGGTGAAATCCGGTGTACCGCTTCGAGCCCGTCGACTAGATCACGAAGGCTGGGGCTGAGGCGTTCATATGCCGTGCGCATGTCAGCCCATAAAGTGTCGCCACCTGATTCGGGTAAAACATCGGCGACCAAAACCGAGCCAGCTGGCGGAGTGGCAACGAAGGTGACATCGGTGTGCCATTGAGCGTTTTTGCCCCCTCGGGCGGCGTCAAGTTCGAGAATTTCTGGATACTGCGGGTGACCAGGGACCACTGGGTGAGCGGGTGTTGGCTCTCCGAGGGTACGGGCTAACGCCACTTGCTCGCTGTGGTCCAAAAATTGGTCGCGTAAAACGACGACGAGATTCTTCTCCAAGATGTCCAGTAATTGACCGGGGGCCATATCCGAGCGCACGTCACCAGTCGATAATTCAGCACCGAAGGAGCCAGTGATGGCTTTGATCTTCCAAGTATCGGCGAGGGCGGGAGGGGTCATTGTGGGCACCAGTATGAGGTTTTTAGCGAGTCTACATCCGTATAAATGATAATTGCCACAAATATGACAGGATTAGTCAGGTATTAGATACTATGTGGGCAATGAGCACGCAGAGCAGTCCCATGCCCAACGAGATCGACGAGACCGATGCGGCTGCCACGGTCGCTTGGGCTCACCGCGAATTCGGTAATGGACTCGTGCTCACCGCCAGTTTTGAGGATCCAGTACTGGTCCATTTGGTCGCCACCCACGCGCCAGGTGTACCCATTGTGTTACTCGACACTCAGTACCTCTTTGCCGAGACTCGTTGGTTAGTGGAAAACCTTCAGCAGCGTTTGAAGTTTCCACTTGAGATCATTCGCCCACTTGATGATGTGCGTCCCGACGATCAATGGCAATTTGATGTCGAAGGATGTTGTGCGCGCCGCAAAGTTGAGCCGCTGAACCGCGCCTTGCAGGGACGTAGTGGTTGGATCACCGGTATTCGTCGTGTCGATGGTCCGACACGCGCCGACACGCCAGTCGTTCAGTACGACGAAGTGCGTGGCCTCACAAAGATCAATCCTCTCGTGGCTTGGAGCGATGACGATGTTGAGTCCTACATCGTGAACAACGACCTCCCGCGTAACCCTCTTGTGGAGCGCGGTTATCCGTCGATCGGATGCTGGCCATGCACACGTTCAGTTGCTCCAGGTGAAGATAAGCGTGCTGGACGCTGGTCCGGCCAAAACAAAACCGAATGTGGATTACACGTAACGACGAAAGTAACGACAACGTCTGAAGGACAGTCATGACAATGATCGATAGTGGAACACAAGCAACACCTGCCGAAATCAAGCAAAGCGTGGCTGAACTTGAAGATGAAGCAATCACGATTATCCGAGAAGTCGCCGCTGAATGTCGCAATCCGGTTTTGTTGTTTTCGGGCGGAAAAGATTCAGCTGTTCTTTTGCACTTAGCAGCAAAAGCCTTTCGGCCAGGAAGTTTGCCTTTCCCAGTGATGCATGTCGACACTGGCCACAACTTTGAAGAAGTGATCACGTATCGCGACATGTTGGTTGAGCAATACGGAGTGAAGCTGATCGTGGCCAGCGTTCAGGAATCAATTGACTCGGGGCGCGCCGTAGAAGAAACGGGTCCCCGCCCAAGTCGCAATCGCCTGCAATCAGTCACTTTGTTGGACGCAATCGCTGAACATAAATTCGATGCAGCCTTCGGTGGCGGGCGTCGCGACGAAGATAAGGCCCGTGCCAAAGAACGCATCTTGTCCTTCCGTGATCACTTCGGTCAATGGGAACCACGTGCGCAGCGTCCCGAGCCCTGGAACATGTTGAATGCCAAGATCCGTCCGGGCGAACACCTGCGTGCCTTCCCGCTTTCAAACTGGACCGAACTCGATATTTGGCGTTATATCGGTATTGAAAATGTGGCATTGCCATCGATCTATTTCTCGCACCGTCGTACCGTGGTTGAGCGCAATGGAATGTTGCTGAGCGTGGGCGGACCTGTCATTCTCGAAGCAGGCGAAACACCGTTTGAGGAAACAGTTCGCTATCGCACCGTTGGCGATGCAAGTTGCACTGGTGCAGTGCGCTCAACGGCCAGCAATGTTGATGAAGTTCTTGTCGAAGTTGCGGCCGCGCGTATCACTGAACGTGGTGCTACTCGTGCCGATGACAACTTCTCCGATTCAGCGATGGAAGATCGCAAGCGCGAAGGATATTTCTGATGGTTTTGCGTATCGCTACCGCAGGCTCGGTTGACGACGGCAAATCCACATTGATTGGTCGTTTGTTGCACGACACAAAAACTGTTTTTGAAGATCAGTTGTCAGCCGTTGAAAAAGCGAGCACCCGTTATGGCGACGGATCCTTGAACCTAGCTTTGCTGACTGATGGTTTGCGTGCCGAACGTGAACAAGGCATCACCATCGACGTTGCGTATCGCTATTTCGCGACACCCAAGCGCACATTCGTTGTTGCTGACACTCCGGGTCATGCGCAGTACACGCGCAACATGGTCACTGGTGCTTCAGCCTCAGATGTCGCAATCGTTTTGGTCGATGCACGTAACGGATTGACCGAACAAACTCGCCGGCACCTGTTTGTTGCTTCACTGCTCGGAGTGAAGCTCGTGATCTTGGCCGTGAATAAAATGGATCTCGTCGATTTTGATGAGGCTACATATCACCGCATCGTTGCTGAAGCGACTGCTCATGCTGACGCCTTACCAGCGCCAGTGGTTCTGAATCCGTTACCGATCTCGGCGCTACTAGGTGACAATGTTGTTGATGCTTCGACAAACATGCCGTGGTTTAAAGGTCTGCCACTACTCGACCTTTTAGAAACGATCGAAGTGCCGGGTGATCACAATGTCGGTGCTCGACTCGCGGTGCAGTGGGTCATTCGTCCGTACTCAACTGAACATCACGACTATCGCGGATTTGCGGGTCGGCTCACGGGTGGATCTTTGGCAATTGGTGACTTGATTCGCGTGCTGCCTGGTGGACAGCAATCAACGGTGATCGGGATTGATCGTGGTGGAGTTCCGCAAGAAACTGCTCAACCTGGTGAGGCAATCAGCATTCAGTTGGCCGATGACATTGATATCGGGCGGGGTGATGTATTGGTCGCCGCCGTCGCAAGTGAGGCTCCGATTGTTACTGACCGAATTATCGCGGACATTTCGT
>Ga0114967_10003933_pt1 | contig 12088 bp, 13 predicted proteins | sample M_130628_MF_Meta_FD_92639 | JGI IMG/M metagenome (GOLD analysis project Ga0114967, IMG submission 92639) | Freshwater microbial communities from Lake Montjoie, Canada to study carbon cycling - M_130628_MF_MetaG | ecosystem: Environmental > Aquatic > Freshwater > Lake | place: Lake Montjoie... | reverse complement strand
TTTAATTTCTACTAAGATAGGTCCATTACGAAACTTATCAATATCAAATGTCCATGTTTCAACAGCGTATTCATCTTCATAAACACGAGTAAATTTACGTGGAGCTTCTTCTTGTATTATTGCGGCTGGTCTACCTCTTCTTTCTTCCATACCGTGAATATATAATTTTTATTCTGCCTAAGTTCTAGTTCCTGTAGCTCTTGCTTCTGCTGTTTTATGGAATGGAATGCCTTTTAAACCTTCTTTATCTTTTTTGAAAATTTTAATATAATCGTCAATAAATCCGATTATTCCCATCCAAATTGTAGTAACAATTAATAGAATTATATAGATATTATTTAATTTTGTTAATAATAAAACAGGAATTAATGTGGCAAAAATTATAATTAATCCACCCATTGTTGGCGTTCCTGCTTTTTGTGCTTGTCCTTCAAGTCCAAGTTCTCTTACGGTTTCTCCAACTTGTTGCTTTCTTAAGAAATTAATAATTCTCTTACCAAAAATGGTAGAAATCAACAACGATAATATTAATGCTAATGCGGATCTAAACGTAATATATTGAAATACACCAGTTCCAGGAATGTTTAAAGCTTTGTGCAGGTATTCAAATAAATAGTATAACATAGTTTCGTTTATTTGGTAATTCGGTTATTCGATTCTCTTATTGTCTTTATTTTCCTAATTGGTCTAACATTTCTTTTACCATTTTCATATCATCAAAATCATGGCGAACCCCATTAATTTCTTGATAAGTTTCATGGCCTTTACCTGCAATTAGTATGATATCATTGGCTTGAGCCAATTGACAAGCCGTTTTTATCGCCTGTTTTCTATCGATGATAGAAACTGTTTTTTTATAATTTTGAGGAGCAACACCAAGCTCCATTTCTTCAATAATGGTTTCCGGATTTTCGGTTCTAGGATTATCAGATGTAATAATAATTTTATCGCTTAAATCAGACGCTATGTCTGCCATTATTGGTCTTTTCGTTTTATCTCTGTCTCCACCACAACCTACTACGGTAATTAATTGTTCATTTTTAGTGCGAATATCGTTGATGGTTTTTAATACGTTTTCTAGAGCATCTGGGGTGTGCGCATAATCAACAATGGCAGTGATTTTTCCATTTGAAACCACATATTGAAATCTACCTGACACGCTTTCTAACTCCGATAATAATCGAAGAACTTCTAAAGATTCGATTCCCAATTCAACTGCCGTTCCATAAATAGCAAGCAAATTATAGGCATTAAAAGTCCCTATTAAACGCACCCAAACTTCATTATCGTTTATTTTCAGCAACAACCCCGACAATTGATTTTCTAAAATTTGAGCTTTATAATCAGCATAGGTTTTTAATGCATAGGTCCTTTTTTTGGCATTGGTGTTTTGCATCATTACCGAACCGTTTTTATCATCGATATTTGATAATGCAAAAGCAGTTTTTGGTAAATGATCGAAAAATGATTTTTTAACATCTCTGTATTCTGAAAACGTAGCGTGATAATCTAAATGGTCGTGCGACAAATTCGTAAAAACCCCTCCCGAAAAATGCAAGCCTTCCGTTCGTTTTTGATGAATTCCATGCGAACTGACTTCCATAAAACAGTAGTCAACACCTGCATTTACCATTTCATTTAAATAATAATTTATTGAAATAGAATCAGGTGTAGTATGGGTTGCCTTAAATTCATTTGTATCAACAACAATTTTAACTGTTGAAAGTAAGCCTGTTTTATACCCTGCTTTTTGAAATAATTGGAACAATAAAGAGGCAATTGTAGTTTTACCATTGGTTCCTGTAATCCCGATTAATTTTAATTTTTGGGATGGATTATTAAAGTAATTTGCAGCCATAAAAGCCATTGCATTGTTCGTGTCATTAACTTTGATATAGGTAACTCCTGTAACAATAATTTCAGGAAAAACATCACAAATAATTGTTATTGCTCCTTTATTTATAGCCGTTTCTATGAATTCATGTCCATCAGATATAGAACCGCGAATAGCAATAAAGACATCATTCTCAGAAACTTTTCGAGAATCAAATTCCATTTTTTCAATAGCAACATCCGTTGAACCATGAACTGCCTCAATAGCTACCTTCCAAAGTATGTCTTTTAAATTAATCAAGATAATTCTAATGTTATAATTGTATCACTTTTTATTGCTTCGCCTGGGTTTATAGATTGTTTTTTTACTTTTCCAACCCCAATAACTTTTACTTTTACTTTTAAATTGCCTAATAAAGCCACTGCATCCATTCCAGACATTCCTTTTAAATTTGGAATTACATTCTTTTTATCTTGATTTTTAGTATAGTATTCAGAATAATTTTTTTCTTGATTTGAATTTTTTAGATTCAAATTTTTAACTTCATTTTTTGTAGGAGAATCCGTAAATATTTTTTGAGCAATTCTTGTAAATACCGGTCCAGCTACATCAGCTCCATAATATTGATTTGTTGAAGTATCTGGTTTGTGTACCACTACAATACAGGAATATTTTGGATTTTCAGCAGGAAAATAACCTACAAATGAGGATATATAATGTTTGTCAGCACCGTTATTTGATGAATAATTTGCTTGTGCAGTTCCCGTTTTTCCGGCAAATGAGAAATCTTTCGAATAAAGATCTTTTGCCGTTCCACGTTTTACCACATTTTCCAATACGGCTCTCAATTTTAAAATAGTAGCATTGGAACATATCTTGGGATTCATAACTATTTTATCGAATTTTTTAATAGTTTTATTCCATTCTTTAATTTCAGAAACAAATTGTGGTTTTACCATTTCCCCATTATTTGCAACCGAATTATAGAACGTTAATGTTTGCAATGGAGTGATAGAAACTTCATACCCAAAAGCCATTGATGGCAATGACATTGGCGACCAATGTTTGTCTGTAGGCTGAGGAACTCTAGGAATTCCTTCCCCTTGAATAGACAATCCTAACGGCTTATTTAATCCATAAGAATTTAAATGGTTGACAAACTCTGCAGGATTGTTTTTATAATTATTATAAACTGCTTGAACCATTACGGTATTGGATGATTTTTCAAATCCTTTGGCTAATGAAATGATTCCGTAACCGCCATCATGTGAATCTTTTACCCTTCTTCCTCCAATTATCATTAGCCCTCCATTGGTATTAAAAACGGTACTTGTATCTACTTTTTTGTCTTCCAATAGCGCCATCATATCTGCTAACTTATAGGTAGAACCAGGTTCGTGGGATTCTTGAATAGCATAATTGGTAGTTTCAGCATAAGTGTTATCAGCAATCCTTCCTAAATTTGAAATTGCTTTTACATATCCTGTTTTGGTTTCCATAACTACGACACATCCGTGTTCTGCTTTAAATTTGAGGAGTTGTTCCATCAATGCATGATGCGCAATGTCTTGAATATAAACATCTAAGGTGGAAATAACATCATATCCATCTTGTGGCTCTACTTCATTCACATCACGAATAGGTTTCCATTGTCCTTTGGCAATTTTCTGTTTTAAAACTTTACCGTCTTTACCATTTAAATATTTTCTGAAAGCCCACTCAATTCCTTTTCCATCAGGTAATCCTTCAGGCGTAATGCGTTCATAACCAATTGTTCTAGAAGCAATTTCGCCAATAGGATGCTTTCTAACTACCTCTTGTTCAACAATTATTCCACCTCTATAAATTCCCAATTTAAAAAGTGGAAATTCCTTGATTTTAATGTATTGCGTGTAACTTAAATCTTTGGCTAACAAATAAAATCGATTGCCACTAGCTCTGGCTCTTGTTAATTCTAGTTGGAAAAAATTACTTGGTTTATTGAATAATACAGCTAAAGAATCGGATAATGGCTTGATGAATTTATGAAAATCTTTATCGTTAGGAGCCTTTGCATCAAAACGAATGTTGTAATTTGGGATTGACGTCGCTAGCAAGCTACCATCTGCAGAATAAATATTTCCCTTATTAGCAGGAATAACAAAGTTTTTAATCGAATGTTTGTTGGCTAATTTGCGCAAAGAATCTCCTTCTACCCATTGGATATTAGTCATTTTTACTACAATAGCAACCGCCATGAAAAAGATGACCACTGCAACTATATAAATTCGTAAGATGATATTTTTATTATCTTCTACCATAATTTTTCGAAAAATCCTTTTTCTTCTTTTTTCTTCTTAATTACCACTTTAACTGGCGGAACAGAGGCCGGCACTATTCCTTTTACAGCCATTTTTTCAGTTACCGTCGATTCCATTTTTAATTTCATTAATTCTGATCTTCGATCTACAAATTCGGAACGCAACTCTTTAACTTCCCCCGTTAATTTAATTATTTTAAATACTTTCTGATCTACGTTATTATTGTTTGCTATCATGATTATAGCCAGTAAAATCAGAAATACGATGAAACGCCAATTTTTAGTCGCATTTGCTTCTTCGTTGATTAAGAATCTTGCTTTTAATATGCTATAAACTCCGTTTTTCATTTTTTACTTCTTTTCAGCAATCCTTAATTTTGCACTTCTAGCTCTATTGTTGCTTTTTATTTCCTGAAAATCTGGGACAATTAATTTGCCAATAGTTTTAAAAGGAACTGAAAAATTTCCGAAGAAATCACGTTCAGGCTCCCCTTCAAACATTCCGTTTTTCATTATTCTTTTTACCAATCTGTCTTCCAATGAATGATAGGAAATCACACTTAATCTGCCTCTGGGTTTCAAAATTTCTAAAGATTGCTCTAAAAATTCTTTTAAAACTTCCATTTCTTGGTTGACTTCGATTCGAATGGCTTGATACATTTGAGCTAAGATTTTATGGCTTTTATGTGCTGGTAAAAAACGACCTAAAACTACTTTTAGCTGTTCTGTATTTTTAATTGGTTCCAACTCACGAGCTTCAATTATTACTCGGGCAATTACTGGAGCATTTTTTAATTCTCCATAATCCAGAAACACCCTTCTTAAATTATCTTCGTCATATTCGTTGACCACTTTATAGGCATTTAAGTCCTGTTTTTGACTCATTCTCATGTCTAATTCGCCTTCAAAACGAGTAGAAAAACCGCGTTCAGCTACATCAAATTGATGAGACGAAACACCTAAATCAGCTAAAATTCCATCAACGCTTTTAATATTGTGAAATCGTAAAAATCTTTTTATAAATCGAAAATTCTCGTTTATTAATACAAATCGTTCATCATCAATAGAATTTGCAAGTGCGTCTTCATCCTGATCGAAAGCATACAATCTGCCTTTTGAACCTAACCTGCTTAAGATTTCTCTTGAATGACCTCCGCCTCCAAAAGTCACATCTACATAAATACCGTCAGGTTGAATATCTAGTCCGTCTACAGATTCTTTTAATAAAACGGGGTTATGATATTCCATTTTCATCATCATTTACATTACCCATAACTTCTTCGGCTAAATCTGCAAAGTCACCCTCATCGTTAGAAATGAAGTTTTCATATAAATCTTTATCCCAAATTTCAACTATATTAACCGCTGAAGAAAGCACCAAATCTTTGGAAATTGATGCAAAGGCAACCAAATCTTTAGGTACTAATAATCTACCTAAAGCGTCTATTTCTACTACTTTAACACCAGCAGTAAAACGACGGATAAAATCATTATTCTTTTTCACAAATCGGTTCAACTTGTTGATTTTATTCATCATCAAGTTCCATTCTGCCATTGGATACAATTCTAAACAAGGTTGAAAAACCGAACGCTTCAAGACAAAACCATCAAGAAGTCCGGCTGACAATTGCTTTTTCAAAGGCGCAGGTAAAAGCAGCCTTCCTTTAGCATCAACTTTGCATTCATATGTTCCAATAATTGAATTCAATTTTACTTGTTTTTAAATGATACTGACAAAAATAAAAAAAAATTACCACAATTTACCACAAAATACCACTTTGTTAATAAGTTTTACCACTTCTTATAAAAAAACAGAAAAAAAAGATAATTTATTTTATAAATCACTCTAAAACAATCCTTTAAAAATCGAATAAAAATGAAGAATTTATAGATTAAACTGCTTTAGAAAATATTTAATGTAGATTTTATTTTTAGGAAACCTAAAATTAACTTTGATTTAATTTTTATATAAATAATTTTACGATTTAATTATTTTTTGATTTTTTATTCAAAAAACAATCCATTTTAATACTATATTTGTCTAAATAGAAAAGTAATAATTCTGATGGAACAAGTCTTAAAAAAAGAAGGTCGATATACCTATTTTGAAGCTGGCGAAGGAGCTCCAATAATAGTCTTACACGGATTAATGGGGGGATTGAGCAACTTTGAATCTGCAGGTGCCTATTTTTCTAAAAGAGGCTATAAAATTATTATACCTGAATTGCCTATTTATACACAAAGTTTATTACGAACTAATGTAAAAGCTTTTGCAAAATATGTAAAGGATTTTATTGTGTTTAAAGGTTTCGACAGAGTAATTTTAATGGGAAATTCTTTAGGCGGTCATATTGCATTATACCATGCAAAAATGTATCCTGAAAAAATGCTTGGACTAGTAATAACTGGGAGTTCAGGTCTTTATGAAAATGCAATGGGCGATAGTTATCCAAGACGTGGCGATTACGATTACATCCAAAAGAAAGCAGAAGCGGTATTTTATGATCCTAAAATTGCAACTAAAGAAATGGTTGACGAGGTTTTTAGCATGGCTAATGACCGAATTAAATTAATAAAAACGCTAACTATTGCAAAAAGCGCCATTCGACACAATATGGCAAAAGATTTGCCTAAAATGCACATTCCAACTTGTATAATTTGGGGTAAAAACGACACGGTAACTCCGCCCGAAGTGGCATTAGAATTTAATAAGCTTTTACCTAATTCAACTTTATATTGGATTGATAAATGTGGGCACGCCGCGATGATGGAACGGCCAGATGAATTCAACGAAGTCATGCTCGAATGGCTAAAAAAGGTAAATTTATAAACTAATTTCACCAAATAATTTCTAAAATTGTTTGGTGTTTTTTTTAACTACCTTTGCAAAAACCAAAATTGAATATGAAAATTAATACCGCCGAATTTATTATTAGCAATTCAGAAGTGGATAAATGTCCCAAAGATTTTTTACCAGAATATGCCTTTATCGGTCGGTCAAACGTTGGAAAATCATCTTTGATAAACATGCTAACCAATCATAAAAATTTAGCAAAAACATCGGGAAGGCCTGGAAAAACCCAACTTATAAATCATTTTTTAATAAACAACAATTGGTTTTTAGTTGATTTACCGGGTTATGGCTACGCCAAAGTTTCCAAAAAAACAAAATCGATATTCCAACAATTTATTACTGATTATTTTGAAACTCGAGAGCAATTGGTTTGCGCTTTTGTTTTAATTGATATCCGTCACGAAGCTCAAAATATCGATATTGAATTCATGTCCTATATGGGAGAAAGTGAAATTCCTTTTTGTATTGTATTTACCAAAGCAGATAAAATCAGTAAAGTGAAAATTAATTCACATATTGCTGCTTACAAAAAACAGATGTTTGCCAATAATTGGGCTGAAATGCCGCATCATTTTGTGACCTCAGCAACAGAAATGACCGGTAAAATGGAATTATTGACTTATATCGACGAAGTTAATCAAGAGGTTTTTAAAAACAATAGTCAGTTTTAAGTTGATTCTATTTTAATATTTCCAATTTCTCGGCAAAATAATCACAAAAATCTTTCATTGTTTCCGACATTTTTTCATCACCAGTTGCGCGCAAAAAAGTGTCCGACATAGCTACTAAAGTTTGATGAAAAAAAAGTTTCATTTCATCAACCGGCATTTCTTTCGTCCATAAATCGATGCGTAAAGATTCTTTCGTTTTACTATCCCAAATAGCTAGCATAATTGCTTTTGCTTCTTCTGAATTTACGCCACCATCTTGTGCGGACCAACTTAATTTTTCAGGTACTTTATTTTCGTCTAAATCAATGTAAAAATTAATTTCAGAGGTTGAATTTGCCATTATTTTTTAGGTTTGTATTTTGAGTTTTGAAATAATTCTATTGGATCCATTTGCAATAATTGCTGTAAAGTTATATCATTATTATTCATAAAGGAACGGACAATTTGCCAGCCCAACCAAGTTCCTACTCTACCAGGTGATTCGTTGTCAATTTCTAGATAAAACTTTGAAAAAGGGGCTGGGTTAATAAATCGGCTTGGTAATTTTGAATCGGTGCTATATAGCAATTGTTCTTCCATAAAATTTCGCCACATATAACTTTCATTTTCTTGACACCAATTTATTTGCTCTAGGGTGTAGCCAATTTTATCCGCATCGGAACATTCCGGCAATAAAACATCTTTTAAATAGAGTTGCTTGCCGGCATAAACCATGTAGGATAGTAAACTTTTATTATTTCCAAATGGAATTTTGGTTTCAGAAAAACTTGAAACGATATCGGGCATAATTTGAGTTTGTTCAAAATTCTGCTTTAAATATTCTGGAAATTCATAGAATTTATGACTTTTACCTAAATACAAATCAAGGGAAATTAGAACTAAACTATCGGTGTAAATGGCTTTATTTTGATAATCCATTTCCGAAATTAGGGTAACTACTTTTGGGGTTTTGGTGTTTGGAAAATAGTATTTTATGTGTTGAAAAAGCGATACTAAATCGGAATTTACTTTTTCAAAATTGGAATATTTTTTTTGAACTTCAGAATACAACTCTCTGTATAGTGGATTATTAATTTTATTGACCCAAACGGAATCTGGAGTATCCGCAGGAAAAAAATAAGGATATTGTTGTTTGACTTTAAGGAAGTTTTCCGCAGGAGTTTCATAGAAAATTTTATCGAAACGTTCTACTTTAATTGACATTGGAATTTCGTCAATTTCTTTTTCTATTTTATTTTTTTTATCACAAGATGCAAAAAGCACCAATACTGAGAATAGAGACAACCATTTTTTCATATTAGACATTTTTTAGCCCTGAGTGCAGTGGAAATCCTTTTTTTGAGGTACAAAAAAAAGATTGCAACGGAAAGCAGGAAATAGCTCCAAATAATTATTATTTTTGCAAATATATACATTGCAGTTCTATAAACTATAACAAAAAATGTCTAAAAAAAGTACAATTCAAGTTGAAAAAGTGAACCAACATATTGAGAACTGGTTAAAAGAGTACGCAATTGCTTCAAAAACCAATGGTTTTGTTGTTGGTATTTCGGGCGGAGTAGATTCGGCGGTTACTTCTACCTTATGTGCTCAAACAGGATTTCCAACTTTGTGTGTTGAAATGCCGATTCATCAAAATGAAAGCCACGTAAGTCGAGGGAAAGAACACATTGAACAGCTTAAAAATAGGTTTTCAAATGTTCAAAGTGTTATCACCGATTTGACTTCGGTTTTTGACGAATTTGTCAAAATAGTTCCAACTGGGGAGGATGAAAATAAAAAACACCTTGCTTTAGCAAATACTAGAGCGCGATTGAGGATGACCACTTTGTATTATCATGCAGGAATAAATGGCTATTTAGTAGCTGGAACCGGGAATAAAGTAGAAGATTTTGGCGTTGGTTTTTATACAAAATATGGTGATGGTGGCGTTGATTTAAGTCCGATTGCTGATTTAATGAAATCGGATGTTTTTGCTTTGGGAGACTATTTAGAGATTCCAAATTCGATATTGATTGCCGAACCATCGGACGGCCTATTTGGCGATGCAAGATCAGATGAAGAGCAACTTGGCGCCAGTTACGATGAACTCGAATGGGCTATGAATGAGGATAAAAATGGTAAAACTGCCGCTGATTTTTTGGGTAGAGAACAAATCGCATTTTCGATTTATAAAAAATTAAATACGGTAAATCAACACAAAATGAATCCAATTCCGGTGTGCTTGATACCAAAAGAATATAAATAGTTTACTTTAGCAAGATGATAAAATGGCTAAATAATTTATTTAAAATAAAAATCACCTCAGACAAATCGGATGATATGAATAAATTTTTAATAGTTGGACTTGGAAATATTGGTGCTGAATATGCTAATACCAGACATAATATAGGTTTTAAAGTCCTAGATTTTATTGCAAATAAAGAAGGGGCTAGTTTTAATGATTTAAAATTAGGAGCTGTTGCTGAATTAAAAATCAAAGGAAAGACCTTCTTCCTTTTAAAGCCAAACACCTATATGAATTTAAGTGGAAAAGCAGTACACTATTGGATGGATAAAGAAAAAATATCTTTAGACAGGGTTCTTGTTATTACTGACGATTTAAATTTATCATTTGGCACCATTAGAATTCGATCAAAAGGAAGTGATGGCGGCCATAATGGATTGAAAAATACTACCCAAGTTTTAAATACTCAAGAATATGCTCGTTTTAGATTTGGAATCAGTGATGCCTTCAAAAAAGGGAAGCAAGTAGATTATGTTTTAGGTAATTGGGATGAAGATGAAAAAACAAAACTTCCTGAAAGACTAGAAATAGCAGCTGAAATTATAAAATCGTTTGGACTAGCTGGGTTAGAAATTACGATGACATCATTTAATGGTAAGTAACAATAATGGTATGAAATTTGTTGTTATGTTTTAATTATGTTAAAGTTTTATATGTTTTTGTTGAAAAACCATTATCTTTACAAAAATTTTTAATGCTAAAAAATTACTTTTATATTGCTTTATCGGTACTTCTACTAAGTTCTTTGAGCGCTAAAGCTCAAGACAGTAAGGTACAGGCTAGAAATCAAGAAACTTCAATTGAAGGCTTGAGTTTCTATCCAAACCCTGTGAGCAATGGTAAGATTTACATTACTTCAAAATTATCTTTAGACAAAGAAATCACGATTTTTGATGTTTTAGGAAAAAAAGTACTTCAAACAGTATTAAACTCAAGAGAGTTAAATATTTCTGCATTATCTCCAGGTGTTTATATCATCAAAATCAAAGAAGGAGAAGCTACTGCGACTAGAAAACTTATAGTCAAATAGTTATCTTAATTTACCCATTTATTATTTAATGTAATATTTACATACTATCTGATATTTATTTTCGGATTACTTCTTATATTTGTATACTATTTTAAATTAAATTAAAAATTATGAAAAAAATTTACTCATTTACTTCAATGTTGTTTCTTTTTATTGGATTCACATCGAATGCTCAAGTTGTAATTAGCCAAGTATATGGTGGTGGTGGTAATACTGGTGCTCAATATACAAATGACTTTGTTGAATTGTTTAATAGAGGAACAGCTAGCGTTGACATTTCAGGTTGGTCTGTTCAATATGCTTCTGCTACAGGAACTGCATGGCAAGTTAATTCAATTCCTGCTTCAATTTCTATTGCTCCTGGAAAATATTTTTTAATAAAACTTGCAGGTAGTACTGTAGGCGTTGCTTTACCAACCCCAGATTTAGATGTTACTACTTCACCAATAAACATGTCAGGAACTGCCGGAAAAGTAGCATTAGTTAACTCCGCAACAGCACTTACTGGCACTACTTTAACTGTTGGTACTTATGTTGACATGGTTGGTTTTGGGCCAACAGCTTCTTATTATGAAGGTACCGCTGCTGTAGCAATTTTATCAAATACTACTGCCGCTATTCGATTAAATGGTGGTTGCACTGATAATAATGCTAACAATACTGATTTTACAGTTGGAGCGCCAGCCCCAAGAAATTCTGCAACAGCTGCTAGCATTTGCTCAACAGCTCCAAATATTGCTATTACCTCTCCAGTAAATGCAACTATTTATAATCCTTTAACAACAAGTGTTACGGTAAACGTTTCTGTATCTAACTTTACTGTAGCCAATGGAACCGGAACTGGTCACATTCACTACACTGTGGATGGCGGAGCAACTGTTATGAAATACGACACCACTCCAATTGTATTGAACGGATTGACTGTAGGAAGTCATACTGTTGTAGTAACTTTAGTTGATAATGCTCACGCGCCTCTATCTCCTGCTGCAAGTGCAACGACTCAATTCACCATTGCGGCATCTATAAATGTTGCCAACATTGCTGCCTTAAGAGCTGGTACTTTAAACGGTTATTATACATTAACTGGAAACGCAGTAGTTTCTCACGTTAGAA
>Ga0114967_10003932_pt1 | contig 12088 bp, 12 predicted proteins | sample M_130628_MF_Meta_FD_92639 | JGI IMG/M metagenome (GOLD analysis project Ga0114967, IMG submission 92639) | Freshwater microbial communities from Lake Montjoie, Canada to study carbon cycling - M_130628_MF_MetaG | ecosystem: Environmental > Aquatic > Freshwater > Lake | place: Lake Montjoie... | reverse complement strand
CTTTTGTTTTCTACATAAAATTAAGTATAATGGAACAAAAATATGAAAAATGTGATTGTGGGCAAAAAGCAAATTGGATGTATGCGCCTTCGTCGGATTCTACCGAGAATCCTTTTTACTGTGATGCTTGTGTTCCTCGCGGTTGTTCTTGTAATAGTTACCATACTGACCCAAATGCTTATCACCCTCCTCTCGAAAATCCTGAACTTCCGGAAGGCATTGAAAACCAAGATTGGCACTGGAAAAACAAAGAAAAAACAGAATGGTGTTATTTAGATGAACAATTCCGAGAATATCCATGCGTTGAATATTGGTATGATGAAGAAGGATACGAAATAGAAAATGATTAATATGAAAATAATCGTACATAAAACAAAATAAAATGAAATTTGAATATTATCTAGGCATTTTGCCTGAAGAACGTGAAGAATTTGAAACTCATGTAGAACATCTAAACGATCTAGGAGATTGGAAATATAAAATAAAAGTCTTATCGGAATTTGATGATCCTCATGGCTATTATAATTTTCAAATCGAAGGAACTCCTGATTCCTATAGATATTTCCTTCGATTAGCAGAAAATCAAGGTTTTGTAAAATCACTAAACCATTATGAAGAATAGCGACTATAAACAGATAGACGGAAAAATCCTACACCGATTAGAAAAACCTAAATCAAGAACATATATTATTTTCATTGAAGATCTTGGAATGGACGATGAAGGATGGTTCATTAGCGTAAAATGGATCTATACAAAAACCGGAGAAATAAAAAGAGAAAGTTGTATCATTAGAAAGAGTATTAGCGATTGGCTAAATCCTTTACTACGAGATGGCTGGAAGGAAATCCAATTGTAAATATTGTCATATAAAAATTAAATAAATCAAATTAAAAAGGATGAAAATTCAAGTTAAAAAAGTATCAGTACCTCATTTAACATCCCTTATTCGTAAGATGCTGTTAATGGATTCCTCGGTTTACTTAAATATCAATAATGATCGAATCTGGTCAGATGTTTATACCCCAACTAAGGATGTTGTTAAATCAAATTGGATCTCGGCAAAAGAAGCAATTCAATTTGAAAAACCATTAGAAGAAACAATTAAATTATCATTCTTCTCAGGATCAAGGCTTCTAACCTGCTTAGGTTATTTTGATCCACATAATTTATCTGCCGAAATCAGTGCATTTAAAGATGATGACGATATCATCTATGCCGAAAAAATCGTTTTCAAAGATAATTCACTTAAAATCGAATTACATTGTCAAGACATCTCGTTAGGGTTTACTTCAATGACATCTGATCAAGTATCTCGTGCATTCGATCCATCAACTCGGTCTTATGATTTTAATTTATCATCGGAAGTTTTATCGAAAATAAATTCATTAATGCCACTCGACAAATCTGAATTATTTACGATTTATGTTGATTCTCAAGGAGTACACGTTAAAACAGATTCATTTGATTTGGTAATTGATGATAACTACAAAGACAAACAACCTGCATGTAGCGTATTCAAATCTTTCTTAACTAGAGTAGATAAAGAAACGTACAAGGTATCTGTATGTGAAAATAAAATGATCTTACACTCAGAAGAATCAAATACTATGGTTGCACTGAATTTAGCTATAACTGAATAAAATAAAAAATGCTCGATATAAAAAACTTATCTATTGAAGATATTAAAGAATTAGATCTTTCAACTCTTTCTGCACTAGAAATGAAAGATCTAAAGGATGAATCTTTACGGTGTTATTCTTCTGAACAAGCGATTAAGTTGATTATTAATTCGATATATGGAGCCTTCGCGAATGAATATTTCCACTTCTATAATATTGCAATAGCAGAAACAGTAACACTTCAAGGTCAAGATGCAATTAGGTTTACTGAAAAAATGGTAGACAAATATTTCAAAGAATTCTTCCATAAAGATAAAGCACTTCACCTAAAATTAAATGTTCCTGAAGATTTCGAAGTTAAACCAATAAAAGGACAAGTTTGGAAATACACGGATACCGATTCAGGTTACTTAATTTTTGAAGAAGTCATGGAAGCCGTAAATTGGCAAGGAACCGTTAAAGATTTCGTACTAACTCTAAATAATAATCGATTAGCCGAATTTATTAAAAAAATTCTAGATGATTATGCAAAAGAAAGACATACCGATAATCACTTAGATTTTGAATTAGAAACTATTGCGGAAAATGCTAAATGGGTAGCTAAGAAGAAATATGTTCAAAATATCATATGGAAAGACGGAAAGGATTATGAACACCTTTCTTACATTAAAACTACAGGTCTCGAAATTATCCAATCATCTACTCCACCATTCTGTCGACAAAAACTTATTGATATTGTTAAATTTATCTTCTCTAAGAAGAAATTAACCGTTAAGGATAATGCTGAATTAGTAAAGCTTATTAAAGACATCAAAAAGGAATTTAAGCTATCTAATATTGAAAAAATCTCTATGAGTAGATCAATATCCGATTATCGTAAATTCATAGTAAATGACCAAGATACATTTGAATTAAAATCCGGTTGTCCGATTCATGTTCGAGCTGGTGGATATCATAATTATCTCTTAAACCAATCAGGTAAGTTCAAAGGTAAATATGAACTTATTCAAGGTGGAAATAAGGTTAAATGGTATTATGCATCAGATAACTTCTGTGATGTATTTGCATATAAAGTTGGATCATATCCACTAGAAATTGCACCTAAAATGAATTATGAAGTACAATTCCAAAGAACAATCCTAGATCCACTTAATCGTATTATTGTACCGGCAGGTTTACCAGCATTAAACCCAAGCCTTGCATATACAGTTTCGTTATTCTAGAAATTAAAAATAAAGTAAAAAAACGTAAGTAAAAAATGGCAAAAGAATTTTCAATTTTAGAAATCCAAAAGGAGTTAAAGAAAGTCAACCCTTTTGGCGATGTAATTAGCAAATCAGACTTCTCAAAAATAACCGAATGGATTGACACAGGTAATTATCACTTAAATGCGGTATTTTCAGGTGACTTATTCGGTGGCATCCCTAACAATCGTTCAATTTGTTTAGCAGGTGAATCAGGTACAGGGAAAACCTTCTTACTTCTCAATATGGTTAGAGAAGCTCAACAAAAAGGTTATTATGTAATCTATTATGATACTGAAGGTGCTGTAGACATCGACGGTATTCAAAACTTCGGTGTAGATCCAGAAAGATTCGATCACCAACCTATGTCTGATCTTCCTAAATTCAGAACATCAATTACTACATTGATTAAAAAAATGATGGAAGCAAAAGAGAAAGGTTTACAATTACCGAAAGTTATGATTGCACTGGATTCATTAGGAATGCTTGCAACACAAAAAGAAATTGATGATGCTATCAGTGGTAACGGTGCAGCAGATATGACTCGTTCAAAAATGATTCGTTCATTATTCCGTATCATCACTTCAGATTTAACAGGACTTGGTATTCCTTTTATCTTTACTAACCATACATACGCATCAACTGGTATGTTCCCAACTATCAACCTTTCAGGTGGTGGTGGTCTTGTTTATTCTGCTTCTGTAATTTTAGCTCTTTCTAAAGCTCAAATTAAAGAAGGTTTAGTACAAACCGGAATTATTGTTTCGGTTAAAACTCTTAAAAATCGTTTTGGTAAACCTATTCCGATTAAGTTCCATATCAGATGGGATAGAGGTATGAACCGATTCATCGGAATGGAAGAATACATTTCATGGGAAACTTGTGGAATCCAAAAAGGAAACATCTTAAACCAAAAAGAATACGATAAACTATCGGATAAAGATAAATTAGAATCGAAACCTTTTAAACGAGACGGAGAAGATGTTTATTTTATGGGTAAAGAAACTGCAAGAAACTGGATCTGTAAACATCTAGGTCGAGGTGTATCGGCAGCTGAATTATTCACGGAAGAAGTTTTCTCTAAGGAGGTTCTTGAACAAATCAACGAAAACAAGGTTAAACCTAAATTTAGCTATGGTATAGATGCTAATGAAGTTGAAGACTTAGAAAAATTCTTAATTGACGAAAGTTTCGAAAATGAATAAAAGCGATACAAAAATTAAATATATAATCGGCTCGTTTCGTGAGGATCCAGGATATCCATCTATAGAAGATTTCGAATATCTAATATTAAATTGGTACTTTAACGAAAACGGAAAACATTTCGTACATAATTACCGAACGGTAGAAGAAACTGGAAATCCTTGTTTCCCTGAAAACATTCTTAAAGAGAAACTTAACGGTAACGAAAAGGAAACTCAAAATCTACTATCTGCATTAATTGCGGATAGTAGAATTAAGATTGTGAAAGAAACTCGATTCACGAAATATTATGAGATAGTCAAATCCGATACTCCGTATCCTGTGGAAAATCAAGAAGCATAGATAAACATAAAATAATTAAACATAATAAAAATAAGACATGATAGGTACTACCGAATTCGAAAAGCTTTTTTATCTCTATACGAGAAACAATCCAAAGTACTTGAAATCTGTGTCTGATAGCTTCTATGATAGTGACGAAATATCTACGATACATCAAATTACAAAACAATTCTATGATAGATTTACGCAAATTCCATCGAAAGAACAACTTAAGCTAGTATCAAAACAAGAAAAATTTAAGGATAAAGTTTCCGATAACATCATCGAAAATATATTTGATGAACCAATCGATTCATATGACCAAGAATGGGTCGAATCTACTTGCCAATCTTGGATTCTTTGGAAATCTCTTGACAAATCTCTTATTGATACATTAGAATATGTTAAGACGGTTAAGGTTACTCCAGAAAATGTAAAGGATATTATTGGTAAGGTTAAGCTTTTGATTAACGAAAGGAATTCAATATCTTTCGACCAAAACACTGGTAAAAACTTCTTTGAAGCAGATAATCATATACCCGAACATAATTCGAAAATTACAACATGTCATAATTGGATAGACCAATATACTGGTGGATATCGAACAAAATCTCTCATCGTATATGCCGGTGAACAAAACATTGGTAAATCTATTTGGTTAGCAAACGATGCGGTAAATTACGTAAGGGCAGGTGAAAACGTTGCTGTCATAACTGCTGAAATGGCAGATATAGACTTTATTCATCGTATCGGTTCTAATATGCTTAATGTTAAAGTTTCCGAATATGAAAAATTATCGAAAACACCTAACTTTATTAAGAGTCGATTATCTCAACTTGAAAATGGGGTTATTCCTCCAGGAAATCTATTTGTTAAAGAATATCCGACATCACAAGCAACAGTTCCTGATATCGAAACGTATCTTAAGGAATTAGAAGTAACTCAAGGAATGAAAATGAAAGTAATCATTATTGACTATATCAATATCCTTTCTAATCACCGAAATCCTAATTCTGAAAATACTTACATGAAAGTTAAGCAAATTGCCGAAGATTTAAGAGCAATGGCTGTTAGAAATGAATGGGTCGTAATTACAGCAACCCAAATTAATCGAGGTGGATACGATTCTACTGAATTAAATATGACACATATTGCTGAATCAGCAGGTTTATCACATACAGCCGACGTAATATATGGAATTATCCAAGACACAGGAATGCACATGAATAATGAGTACTTCCTTAAACTACTAAAAATAAGAAATGGTACAGGAAAAAATAGCAGATGTTTATATCGAATCGATTATAATTACATGCGTCTAATTGAAACCGATACTATTGTAAACACAACTTTATAATATGTTTGACGAAGAAGAAGAATTACCAGATATAAACGAATCTGAAGAACAAGAAGAAACCTCAAGCATTATTAGAGATAAAATTTTCGATAATACTTTTGACGAATCAGAAATAGATACAGGGGACTTTAATTTTAAAGTCGATCCTTCAATGGAACAAAAATCATACGAACACACTTTAGATGAAACTATGATATTTAGAAAATTTGAAGAACTTATAACCGAATCTAAATTTACAAAATTTAACTTTTTTGAAGAAGGTAAAGGATTCAAGAAAATGAATAAAAGCGACATAAATGAAGTTTATTCTTTTGTTACTTCTAATTTATCAGGACAACCAAGAATTGAAATATTCTCTATCATCTGTAACTATTTTGATATCAGTCCTGAAAAATTCTACGAATCTCTTTCTAATAGCTTCAAAACCGAATTGATAACTGAACTAAAAAGTCGAGGTTATTTGCACAAAAATAAATCACTTTTTTAATTTGAATAAAACTATGAATTTAACTCATGCAAAAAGAGCTATTATAATATCTGATACTCATTTAGGTGCAAGATCAAATTCTGTTGAATGGCTAGAAGTAATGAGAGATTGGTTCTACGAAGATTTCTTGCCAAAAGTAAAAGAGAATTATAGGCCAGGTGACATCCTTATTCACTGTGGTGACGTTTTCGATAATAGACAATCAGTTAATTTATTAGTACTCCATGAAGGAATACGATTATTTGAAGAATTCTCTAAAATATTCGTAGACGGTGTATATGTTATTGCCGGTAATCATGACGTAATGAGAAAAACTTCAAATGACGTCTCGTCTTTAGATTGTCTTAAATACATCCCAAACGTAACAATCATTAAAGAACCAGTAATAGCTTCCTTTTCTACTACAACTGCTTTGTTTATGCCATGGAGAGCAAATGATACAGAAGAGAAAGAATGTTTATCCAAATTTGAATTTGAATCTTGTAACTACTTATTCTGTCATACAAATATTAGAAATCTAAGATTTGATAGTTCTCGACAGGTAGAAGAAGGATTAACTCTTACTGAATTGGAATCATTTCAACGAGTTTATTCAGGTCACATCCATTGGGGACAACATCGAGGAAACGTAACAATGGTTGGTAATCCTTACCAAATGACTAGATCTGATGCCGGAAACGAGAAGGGTTTTTATATCCTCAATATTGAAGATGGAGAAGAACAATTTTTTGAAAATAATTATTCCCCTAAGTTCGTTAGAGTCTATCTTAATAAATTCTTGGATCGATCGATCGGTGAATTAGAAGATATCTGTAGGAATAATCGAGTTGACCTCTATGTGCCTTCTAGTTATCTCCTGAAGTACCAGATTAATCCTATTATTGATGTTTTAAGTGAAATAACTAAAAAATTAGAAATTATTCCATTTGAAACTGAAACTGTTTTAGAAGGAGAAGAATTTGATGAAAATGCAGAATCTTTTAATATCTATGGACTCTGTGAAAAGTACGTAAATCGAATGTCTTCTTTAGACGAAACAACGAAATCGAAGGTGCTTTCGAAAATAAACAACATATATACTAACATTATAAAAGAAGTAAAAGAGTAATGAAAATACTAGACGTATCTTGGAAGAATTTTAATTCTTACGGAAATACAATCCAACGTATTGACTTTGACAATGACAAAGGTGATTTATTTCTTTTGTTAGGTGGAAATGGTCATGGTAAATCTACAATTGCTGAGGTAATAACTTTCGCTTTGTATGGAAAAATTGAAAGAAAAAATAAAAACGATCTCCCTAATAGAATCAATAAAAACCTCTGGTGTAAGATAACTATCAAAGCCAAAGGTAAAACTATTGAAATCGAGAGAGGAGTTTCACCAGGTTTATTTGATGTAAAAATCGATGGGGTAACTTATGATACTGCAGGAAACACAAATGTCCAAGATTATTTAGAATTGGAAATGTTCGATATTCCATATCAGGTATTTAAGAATATTATCGTTCTTTCAATCAACGATTTTCGATCATTCCTTACTATGTCACCTGGAGACAAAAGAAATATTATTGATAGACTATTCGGATTCACAATAATCAATCAAATGAAAGACTCTATTCGATCAGAGAGGAAGGATTTGAGAGATCTAATCAAAACGATAACTGATGAACTTGGAATTATTGAAGATTCGATAGTCTCTATTAATGAAAAAATAGTAAATTTAGAAGAAGCTAAAAAAGAAGACAAAAGCAAAATTGTCCAAGAATACAAGCAAAAAATTATTGAACTTCTTACTGAAAGAAAACAATTAGTAGATGATGTAACTAAATTCAAAACTTTAGAAGAAAAAATGTCTAAGGTTTTTTCTGAAAAGAAAGATGATTTTTCCGAATTAGGATTTGAACTAAAAAATCTTGAAACTAAAATAAAGCTTTACGAAAATTCACAATGTCCAACATGTGGATCAAATCTTCATACTGACGAACATCACATAGCTTCAGAAAATGCAAAATCAGAAAGGGACGAAAAGATTGTAACTTTTAATTCTTTGCAAGAAGACCTTAGAACTAACCAAACGAAAATCAAAACTGTTTCTGATAAAATTCGAGAAATGGATGCTAAGATTGTTAAAATTAATCTTCTTACTAACCAATACAAAACAGAAATTGAAAAAGCTGTAGTTGAAACAAAAGAATTAGATGCTGATTATTTACAACAATTAGTCGAAGAAAATCAATCTAAGAAAATTGAAAAGAAAGCCAAATATACCGAAACATCTATCGAAGATGGATTCTTAGAAACCGTAGAAGTTGTATTAGGTGAAGACGGAGTAAAAAATCTAGCAATGAAAACAATTTTACCTTCATTGAATGTAAATATTGCTAATATGTCTAAACAGATGCATCTTCCTTATAGCATCAAATTTAATGATAAATTCGATTGTATTGTTAATGCACTAGGTGAAGAAATTAATCCTAGGAGTATGTCTACTGGAGAAAGAAAAAAGGCAGATTTTATTATCATTATTGCTCTACTCAAAATCCTTAAAATTCGTTATCCTTCTCTTAACATATTATTCCTTGATGAAATATTCTCATCGGTTGATTCAGCTGGTGTTTATGAAATTGTAAAAATATTAAGTGAAATCGCTAAAGAAAATAAGCTTAATACTTGGGTGATTAATCATACCGAACTTCCAATGGAACTTTTTGATAAACGTGTAGAAGCTGTAAAAGAAGGTGGATTCTCTAAATTAAACATCGAGAATATTACCTGATACTTTTAGAGTGATATATACATATAAAGAAGAAACAGAAGGATGTCAGCATACGATCTACATTTTAATAAGGATGATGTTACCATTAGAAACATCATAATCGGTCTATTAGCGACTCTTTACGATAATATTCATTGGTATAACCAAATCGGAAATAAAGTAGACGAAAGAATATTAATTAAAGTTCCTTTCTATTTTTCAACTACCGGGACAGAAAGATATCTTCAAGACAATTTCTTAAATAACGTAGATTTTGATCCTGACATGCTAAAGGCTGAGACTTTTTACAATAAAATCCCTAGAGGAATTATTGATCTTTCAGGTGTAACAATAGAATCCCAAGCCATTGTAAATAAGTATGTTCGAATGGAACATCAAGTACAAGAAGCAGACGGAACCCTTAACACTTATAATACCGAAGCCTTTATGGTTCCAATTATGTTAAACGTGGAAGGAACTATTTATGTTGATTCGATATTAGATCAAATGAAATGCACAGAGTCTTTAATTCGTACATTTTTTAAATCTAAAACATATCAGATTGATACTGCATATACGAGAATTCCTTGTCTTATTATATTTCCTGACGATTATGCAACAGAAAGAACTGTTGAATTTTCATTTACTGACAAAAAGGAATTTAAGGTAACTTTCTCTCTACAAATAAAAGCTCACATTCCGATATTCAAGGAGAATACATCATTCTTTGCAGGAAACACAATGGAAGCTTTCCAATCTAATACATATTTACCACCTTTGGTTTTTGGACCTAGCGGTGGAGGTGCTGCAACACTTCTAACAAATCAACCTGGAGTTTCTCCTCCTACTGGAGATATAAGTCCAGTAGCACCATCGGATAATACTCAAATCCCTGAAGCACAATCAGGAGGAACTGGTACAATAGGTTCTACTTCATTAAATCTAACTGGACCTGGAAACTCATCAATTAATAGCGATGTAACACCAGGCATGGTAATTTCAGGTGAAGGTATTGCTCCTGACACAACAGTCTTAGCGGTTGATGGGGATTCTATAACTCTTTCAACTCCAGCAATAACAGCAATGACTGGACCTTATAACTTCTCTAATCCTAGTCCAACTGGGACACCAACCGGAACCCAAGGACAACAATTTGGTGTTATTGAAGACATAGCTCCGACTGGACCGACTGGACCAGTAACGACAACAGGGGTTGGTGGAAGTACATTAGGACCTAGTGCTAATACGACTCCTCCAGGACCAACAACTTACTTCTCTTCAAGCTTACCACCCGATAAAACATGGCCGGTAAACCCTTCAAGTGCAGAACCTCCTAGTGGAGGAACTGGTTATGGATATGTACCTGGAGCTACAAGGTAATAATATCATCTAAAACTAAGATATATAAATAAAAATTTAGTCGAATGGGACTCATTAAATCGTACAACGAATTCTTAAACGAGAATTTATTAGGTCAATACTCTTATTATGGAGCAGGATCTCTATTTCCTATCGTATCTAAACTAGCTAACGAAGGTAAAAATCCACAACAAATTTATCTTTACTTGACTACTTTAGGCATTGATGAAGAAAGAAAACGCAAAGTTCTTTCTCAAGTTTTTCTAACGGAATCTATTGATTTTGAAAAATTGTCTGAAGGTCTTTTTGAAGATGAAACTGATGATTTGTTAAAAGCTGATACCAAAGACCTCGAAAAGGGTGTTGATCCAGCTAAAGCAAAACCGGACGTTGACGTTAAAAAAGCTCTAGATAAATTAAAGGACGGAGAAGACGAAACCGAAACAGACAAAAAAGAAGATGGTGAAACTAAGGATTCAGAAGAAGATGCTTCAGCTAAAGTACAAGCTTTACAAGCGGCTCTTCAAGATGCTGAGAAATTAGATAAAATCAAGAAAATTTTAGGTGAATCCATGGAAATGGATCTTACCGATGTTGAAGAATCAGTTATCTTAGATCTTTTTGATTATCATAAAGTTCTTGAAAAATTAAGTCCAGAAGAAAGAGAAAAATTAAAAGACACCGACTTTGTTTTTCAAGATAAAAGATCATGGCCAATACATGACGAAAAGCATGCTAAAACTGCTTTAGTTTGGGCAACATGGCCTCAATACAAAGATATTAAAAAACAAGTAGTTGCAGCGGTTATTAAGAAATATCCACAACTTAAAGGGGTAGGAGCTGCCAAATAAATATTGTATAACGTAAAAAAATCGAATATAAAAATGTCAAAATTAAAAAACACATTCAGTTCTGAATTGCTTAAATCTAAGTTTTCTGAATTGTTAGAAAGTATTGATAGAAACAATACATCAAAAATGATAGTTGAGAAATTCTATGGTAGCCTTTCATCTTTAGAGGTTTCTGAAGGAACCGTTGCTGCTAAAGATGCTTATAGCGATTTAGTTGCTAAAGGGATTTCAGCTTCAAGAGCAAACACTGTTGTTACCTCTTCTATTCTTAATGAAGCAAAAACTTCTACTGCCGATTCATTCCTTTTAGGAAGAATTGAAATTTTAGAATCTGCCGTTAAAGAATTAAAAGCTTATTCATGGATGCCACAAATTGGTAAATTCATCGAAGAAACAAATGAATCTCTTAATTCAAATAGAACTTTTATCTTAATTGAGTCAGTTATGAGAGACTTAGAGGTAGACAAAAATCGTAGCTATTACACAAAAGCTATTAATCTTCTTAGAGAATCTTCAAATGCGGAAAACCCAGTTTATTCAGTTTTAGAAACAATGGAATCAGAACAATGGATTCCTTTAGTTAAGAGACTTTATGAATATTGTAACACTTTAAAAGGTTCTATTACTGGAGTTAACCCTAATTTTAAAGTTAGTAAAATATATTCGCCAGTTGAAGCTATCGATGAAAATACATTCGTATTTCATTCATCAAACAAAATGTTGGAAGTTAAAGATGGTTCTATAACTGAATCTGAAATTACTCCTAGTGATGATTTTAAAGCTTTAGTAAGTATTGCAGCTAACGCTAAATTTGGTGTTAATGAAATGAGATTATATCCAAATAATTCTTCTGTTCTTGATATCCGTTTTGGAGAAGAAACTAAAGTTT